>Ga0209542_10010292_pt1 | contig 16921 bp, 18 predicted proteins | sample RifCSPhighO2_01_FD_184028 | JGI IMG/M metagenome (GOLD analysis project Ga0209542, IMG submission 184028) | Soil microbial communities from Rifle, Colorado - Rifle CSP2_plank highO2_0.1 (SPAdes) (version 2) | ecosystem: Environmental > Terrestrial > Deep subsurface > Rock core/Sediment ...
ATCCAGCCTGCATGGATTAACCCGACTGCTATTCTATAATCCCCCGGCGCAGACGGCGTCCAGGTGATGGTATAATCTTTTGTAGTATTGGTGGGAATAATTTCGTTGTCGTAAAACTGCTGGGCAACTTTTGCTCCGGACGCGTCGTATATCTCCAAATCAACGAGAATGGGTTCTTCGGTGCCCGTATTACCAATAGTGCTTCTCGCGAGAATCGGCTGGCCAACTACCGGACTCACTGTATCCAGAACCGTCTGGACATGGTGCGGCTCCACACTCGGCGGCGGGGCAAGATGCAGGTCAATGCTTGTGGTATCGGTCAATCCTGCGCTATCTTGTACGGTAAGTTCGACTTGAACGTACACATCGTCGCTGTTATGATTCGGCGCGAGAAAAGCAGGCCTGGAACCGGTCAATGTTTGAAGAATATGGATGTGCGTGTTGTGATGGAGAATGATTCTCCACGCATAGGCGGATTCAGGCAAGGCGCCGTCTTCCGGATCCATTCCCTCTCCAACCAAAGGAATAATGTGGCCGGGGCGATACGTAGAATTATTTGGAGGCGCGAGAATTTGAGCATTGGGCTTTTCATTGCCAACCGTAATCTGCACTGCAGCCTGCGACATCCCACCCTGTCCATCTTCTACCGTAAGCTGGGCAACATACACGCCATTTATCGTATAGATGTGCATCGGGTTTGCCTCGCTCGAACTCGTGCCATCTCCAAATTCCCACGCATACGAAAGCGGATCGCCGTCAGGATCCGTTGACCCCGCGCTGGAAAACGCAACTTCCAGAGGCGCGAGTCCCGAAGTTGGATCCGTCGCCACTTGCGCGATTGGCTGCCGATTTCCCAAGGTATAGCTAATTCGCCTCAACTCACCTGAATAAATTGCGAGATAATAGATAAGTCCATCGGGGCCGGCTATAATTTCTACGGGGCCATCAGCACTGTCCAAAAAGGGATCTACTGTGACCACTTGGCCGTCAGCATCAAGAACCATGCGTTTGATCCAATTTTGCGCAAAATCCCCGAATAGGTACGTTCCTTGATATTCTACCGGATACGCATCGTTGGCAACGAATGCCCCTGCGGTTACCGATCCCGCGCCTGAAGCATTATGTCCATACGCGTAGAGAGGATCAACGTAATTCTCCGCGATACACTCGTATCCCGAAGTTGGCGCAAAGCCTTCGCGGCACGGCCATCCAAAATTCGCTCCCGGCGCGCTGACATTTATTTCTTCCCACGTGAACCATCCCACATCACCGACATACAGCGCGCCGTCCCCAAGCCGGAAATTGAATCGAAACGCGTTCCGAAGCCCATAGTTCCACACCTTTGAGCGATTTGCCGTGGGATCTCCCGTGAAAAATGGATTGTCAGAAGGAGCTGTCCCATCGGGATTGACGCGCAACATTTTGCCTGCCAAGCTATCGAGGTTTTGGGCGCGAAGAGCCCGCGGATCCACAACCTCGAAACTTGCGCCATCCCCAAGGGTCGCGTACAACTTCCCGTCTGGACCAAAGCGCAATCCTCCCACGCTGTGGCTTGGCTCGTCGGACGGAATGCAATCGGCTCCCGCAGGGTAGTCCTCGCAGGATGGATCTACGGGAGTGCCGCCGATCTTTCCAGCCAGAACTTCAAGCGTACTCATGTCTGCGGTATCCCCTATTGCTTTTACTCGGACGATGCGGCCTGTTTTGATCCCTTCGTAATTCGCGGAATCGTTTTCATACGCATAGCTTAAATACACCCAGCCATTTGAGGCAAAATCAGGATCAAGCGCAATGCCGATCAACCCATGGTCCGCGTAATCATTGAGGTCGAGAAGCTGCAGGAATGGAGTTACCAGAAGCGTTCCATCTTTTACCACCCGTGTAGCTCCGCTCTTTTCAGCAATAAAGATGCGGCCGTCAGGAGCAAACGCTACGGCGGTTGGCAAATTCAATCCGCTGGCGACCGTTTCTAGCTCAAAGCCATCTGGCATGGCAGACACCTCGTATGGAACTGTTAGAAGCACTCCGAGAATGAGAAAAAAATATTTCATAGAATTCTATCGTTGTTATTGATTATACCCCCGACTTAGTTACTCGACAAAATTTGCGCGTAAATCGTTCGCGGATTCCACATCACCTTCTCCTTGTTCAAAGAAGGAATCGATGCAAGATCGTATCCCTGGGCGGCCGCAAGACTTGCAAGAGCCCCCTCATTCACCTTATACAATCTGCGCAAAGAATTCTCTCCCTCCAATGTGTAAAATCTCTCAAAGAGAGGAGAATTGCCCCACTTGAGCGCGATCGGTTCGTTTAAGCCTTCCCATTCGTCTTCTCCGTTGGGATTGTACATCACGACCCATCGAGCGAAAAACCAGGGTTCCTCTATGGTCTGGCGGTACACAAGGTCGTTTGCTTCGTAGATAAAATTGTTCAGGGGAATTCCCAAACTTGTTACCAAGCCGTCGTTGATAGTTCGTGTTACTAAAATTTTCCCGTAGTCGTACTCGCCCGCCAAAATCTTTGTAATTTCTTTTTGAGAAGGACTGTCTAATCCAAGATTTCCCCGGATTTCTCGAAACTGTTCCACGAACACTTTTTGCTGAAAATGCATCCCATTCCCCGCCAGAAGCAAAAGACAAAGAAAGCCCACTATAAGACTTGAGGCTGCTTTCATCTTTGTACGCATCAATTCTTGCCGTACAAGCGCTATGAAAAAAATGGGAGCTACAATCGCAAACCCTATCCAAGTAAGACCGTATCGTTCGTTGAGAAACACGTCGAAAGGAGCAAGTTCGGGCACCATAAGAGGAGGAAACCCGCGAAACAGCGTAAACGTGATAAATAGGAACGGGCTAAAAAAGATAAGCAAAGGGGCGAGCAGATGAATGCGCCTCGAGGAAAATAGAAACAGCGGAATAACGCTTAAAAGCGAAACGAGCACAAGCGGCTTTCCCAGCATATACGAAGACGCGTGCAGAAGATATTGCAGGGAGCCAAACAGATTGTATTGGGTGGGAAAAGACGAAGGATCCCGAATCCACCAGCCGCCGGTAAAGGCGAAAGGGGTGCCTCCGAAGACCCAGCCGTACAGCATCACCCCAAACATTCCAAATGAAGCTACAGAAAGGAACATTACGAGTGCAGCTTCAATCTCGCGGCCCGGCCGCTTTTTTTGCCGCATGCGCAGAAAAATAAGCAAACTGCAGACGGGCAAGAGCATTAAACCTTCAAATCGGGAAATAGTAGTTAAAGAGACAAAAATACCCGAAAGAATTAGAAATTTGAGCTTCGCGCCGCGCAGCCACGCGCTCATAAAATACGCGACTCCGGCAAGATTCGCGAGAAACAGCACTTCCATCATAGGTGTTACCGCGTAATAGAGCACATACGGATTTGTGAGAAAAAGCAGCCCCGCGGCCAAGCCCAACGTGGCGTTGTTCGTCACTCCAAACACCGTCCGGTACAAGAAAAAGGCTCCCAGCGCCAGAAACGGGACCAGGACCACAAATCCGGCGAGCCCGCTTCGATACAATGGATCAATCATCGTTACTGGTATCATCAAAACATGGAGCAAGGGCGGCCAGAACCCAAGCTGGCTTATGCCAGGAGTTATGCTTTCCACTGTAAGTTTCGCGAAGTTCAAATGCGCGTTTTGATCGGTAAGCACTCGCGTCAAACCAAGATGATATACGTAAAACGCCATGGCCACGCCCAAACAGCCCGCCATTAAAACCAAGAACTCTTCTTTAGAAAACTTAACTCGTATCATACTTTCTTCGAAATGTGTGTTCCATGAACCGTTTTATCCCACTGATGAGGGCTCGTGAATATCTGCACGACCGCCCGTACGGTAGCTAACGCCAACAATATCCAATACAAAGGGAAAAGAAGTGAGTATTTCACAAGTTCATATTTTTTCCTCCGATACGCCGCCACCGCGTTCATATAGACAAACAAAGAACTTCCTCCTATAGCGGAAATAAGAGAGATTGAAATGATTGGACCCGCGAAAAGATCTTGGATAAACACTGAATGAGTGGTGAACCACCCCACAAGCAAAATCCAGTAGAAGAGATTGCAGAAGTTAAGCAATACGGTGCCTGGCACCGTGAGAAAGAACGCGAGGAAATTCTTCCACCCTCCTATTTCATCCTTGAACAGAAGTGGATGCCGCATATGTACAATACTCGACTGGGAAAAACCCTTCATCCAACGAGAGCGCTGGCGCATCCACGAGGAAACCGTAGTGGTTGCTTCTTCCTTGCTCTGCGAATCAAGAATTTCAGTGCGATAGCCTTTCCGGTACAACGCGATTCCCATATCGCAATCTTCTGCCACGTTATACGGATCCCACGCCCCCACATCTTCAAGCGCTGATTTTCGAAAATGCGTACTGTGCCCCGAAAGCGGCATAGGACACCCAAACTGCTGCAGCCCTGGCAGAAAAAGATCATAGTAGAAATTAAACTCAATGTTGAAAAGCCGGGTAAGAAGATTCTGGTTCTGGTTATAATGATCGAGACGAGTCTGCAGACAAGCAACCTCCGGATGACGCTGGAACGCGTAATACGCCTTTTTCAACTGATCGATGTCGGGAATGATCTCCGCGTCGTAAATCACCAGAAACTCCCCTTTCGCGTACGGGAAGGCTACATTCAAGGCTTTGGGTTTGGTCTTCGGCTCGACATTCGGCAATATCAAGATTTTGAAATGCGCGGGAGGATTTGCTTTTTCAATTGCCATCCGCGTCTCCTCATCGTATTCTTCAAGTGTGATGATAATATCCAGCTTTTCTTTTGGATAATCAATCGCGCCCATAGCTTCCATAATCTGCGGAATCACCTTTGCCTCTTGGTAGAGGGGAATCAAAATCGTATATACAGGCAAATCCTCTTTGCGCAAAGCTTCCAGATCGCTTTTGGATACTTGGAGAAACGGGCGCGCAAGTCCCCTTTGCACCACCAGAAGCTTAAAAATCATAAGCCCTAAGTAAAAACAGGCGAGAAGCCCGGAGAAAAAAACAAGAACCGGAATTCCAAAAATCAAGTAAAACAGCAACGCGCTCCCACCCAAGAAACCTACACACGCAAGCGCGAGAAAAATCGTTTCAGGATAAAATGCTCTTTTAAAACTCTCCAACTCTGGCCGAAATAAGTAATCGGCTGCCGCAGGTTTGCTGATAGGAATAGGAAAGCTCGCTTGCGGGAAAAATACCAATTGTCGCTCCGCCTGAAGAATAGTCATAGTGTCCTAGTCGTTGGGACATTGTCCCACAAGCAAGGCTAGGACGCAAGTCGAAAAAAATTCAAACAAAAAATCTGCTTTCGTCAAGAAAACAGATTTTCAGTCCTTCCCGCAAACTATGCTTTACTCGTACCGCTTACCCGTCATCTGCGGAATATATTCCGGTCCCTTATCGCGGTATCGTTCGATGAAATCTATAACCCTCTCTGTGTCAACATTGCCGCTCTCGTCAAGACTGAATGTATCGAGCCGTTCCCACGCCGCCAAGGCAATGGGCGTCTCATTGAGCGCGCGCGGCGTGAGGATAACCCGTTTTTCTTCTGAAGCTATGATCTTTAATTGGTCAATTGCAGATTGCGGCAAGGAAGAAGGCTGATAAGAAATCCAAACGCGCCCGTGCTCCAAACTATGCACAATGGCTTCGTCGGGTTTTTCCGTGTCGTATATGCCGTCAAGCAAAGGATCACCCCAATGATTCCCGGACGTAGGTGGATTTGACTGATAGGTCACTTTTGTCCCCTCCTCGACATGATTCGCTCCTTCGTATGGCATATCTTTGGAATAATCTGGGCCAAGATTCTGTTGGTTTGAATCTGGATTTTGATTTGGGTTTTGCGGAGGGGCAAAGGTAAACATCAAAAAAGCGCCTCCCGCGACCAACAAACCTACCCCGATCCAAATAAGAATAGATTTCATATTGTGTAGATTATAGTTTTTGAATTTCGGCTTCAATAATCGCTTTCAGATTTTCGTATGGAATCGCGCCTTGCACAGGAGTTGCGTTCACAAAGCTTCCTGGCGTTCCGTTTATACCAAGACGGACGCCTTCCTGATATTGCTTTTCTACTTTTTCCGCGTATTTTCCGCTGCTAAGACAATTTTCGAAGGCTTTCTGATCCAAACCGAGATCTTTGGCAATTTGAGGAAGAAGAGCAAGGTCAAGACCGTTGTTTGAAGGAGTAACTTCAAATATTCTATCCATATATGCCCAGAACTTCTCATCTCCTCCCAATTCTCCCGCGCACTCTACGGCCTCTGCTTCTTTATCGGCTTTGGGATGAAGCGCGTCTAAAGGAAAATGTTTGTATACCCATCTCACCTGATCGCCATAGTCTGCTAAAGCTTGCCGGAGCTCCGAGTGAAACCTTTTGCAGAACGGGCATTCCAAATCAGAAAACTCCACAATCGTAATGGGTGCATCTGGATTCCCTCTCACGTAATCATCTTTTGTTACTTGTGGCCGAAGCTCTTCCTCTTCAGCCTCTGATCCCGCCCCTGCTTGCGCGGGAAGACCCTGCTTGAGAATATCAACCCCTCCTACCGTCAATATCGAGAGCGATACCATGACTCCTGCCGCGAGAATCGCGACTGGCGTGAAAAAATCTTTGTATTTTTTCATCAAAAATAAGTTAGTTTATTACTCTTTTAGCCTATCATCAAGTCTATTTCTTTTCAAGGCTGCCAAGGTACTCGTAGGCCGCCGTGGCGGCAACCGCTCCCATGGCCGCGGCGGTAATATCCTGCTTGAAACCGCCAAAGTGCGTGGTGGCGTCGCCTGCCGCGAAAACCCCAGGTGTATTCGTTCGCATCATATTGTCCACCTTCATGTAACCCTTTTCATCGAGCTCCAAGCCAAGCTGTTCCGCAAATGTCCTATCAGGATCAAAGCCAACTTCAATAAACAAACCATCGAGCACAAGCTCGTCTAGCTCATGCTTTGGGCTCGAAAGAACTAACTTCTCTAACATTTTCTCGCCCCGCCCTTCAGGGCGAGGCTCGCCCCCTTTGGGGGCGGCCACAATCTCTTTCACTTCATGCTCAAGTAAAACTTCAACCTTATCGCCGAGATTTTTCATGCGTTCCTCGTTGACTGGTTCTGCATGCACCGCGTTCCCGCGTACAATCAAATAAATCTTTTTTGCGTACTCTGCCAAAAAGTTCACGCCTTTTACCGAAGAATCGCCCCCGCCTACCATTGCCACGGTTTTGCCTCCGTACAAAGGACCATCGCACGTCCAGCAGTAATGCACGCCTCTTCCGGTAAGCTCTTTTTCGTTTGGAAGATTCAGGTGACGTCGTCGTGAACCGGTAGCAAGAATAACCGCGCGCGTCTCGTATACATCGCCTTCCTCTGTCGTAACTTTGCATCCGCCATTCATTCTCTCAATTTTCACAACCTTCCCATCTTTTATTTCAGCTCCGACAGCCTGCGCTTGCTCTTTCATTATTTTCATTAAGTCGTATCCGTCTATAGCCTTCACGCCAGGATAGTTCTCAATGCTTCCCGCGGTGCTTGTTTCGCCGCCAAACTCTCCCGCGATTACAAGCGTGGTCATTTTATATCTGCCGGCATAAAGCGCCGCGGCCAAACCCGCAGCTCCTGAACCTATAATCACAAGATCATATTTCATACTAAGATTATATCATTCCCAATTACAAAAAATCAAATTTAAAAGGCTGGGGGAAACTCTTTCGAGAATCCCACCAGCCTTTGTATTGCAGCGAAGCCCTCTTGCCCCGCCGCTTTTTTAGCTATGGCGTACCTACATGCCAGGATGATAAATCGTTAGCCATGGCCTACCTTCCTTGTCCGCCATATGAACATCAGGGACTCTAGGTATAGCGTTCTCCCTCTGCCACTCCGAGGCACCCGCAAGTAAGCACTCGCGGGGGCCAACTTTTAGTTTCTCGCTACCATGAACACAGACCGCTATGACCTCCTCGACCGTAAGGTGTCGTAAACCGCGTCCCTCCGCCCTGCCCCTAAGAAACATTGTTCTGACTTCAACATCAAAGAGGTAGTAGGGATAATCAGGGGTTACAACTGAATTCCTGATTAGGTGCGCACCAGGATCGGCGTATCCCATCTTCTCGCCATTTCGAACCAATGCCATCATCTGAGCATCTAGTGAGAGTTCTCCTTTTGGAAGAACTGGCAAGAATGGGATATGGTTATCCCCCATTACCATTTCAGTCGCAACCTCAAGCACTCCGTTTATTCCGTTCTTCTGTATTGTTAGCGACCTTATGATACTCGTAGGAACACCTCTCTCGATAAGTATTTGGATTTGTCCCTCAAAAAGTGTGCTGAGGGAATCCCGCTTCTGCCGTTTAGTCATCGCTTCCATTGTCTTCCTCCTGAAGTGCAGTATTCTAGACTATAGCATTTATACTTAATCTTGTCAAACTCAACGCAAAAACAACCCCCTCTGTGAGAGCTCTGGCCACCTGTTGTTTCTAAGCCTCTAAAAGGCTGTTCCAGTCAGACGCGAAGCGGTCGATGCCCGCGGCAGTCAGCTCGTGAGAAATATCAAACGCAGACCAATCTTTGTCTAGGTCAAGCTCTTCGTATGGAATTGGCTTTAATTTTCCTACGGTATATATAAAATTTCCCCCCGGCAAAAGCAAACCCTTTTCTCCCCATTCCATAAAGACTTTAAGCGGCGCAGTTACGATGTCTGTTCCCAAATGGATTGCGTATATAAGATGGTCTAAACTTCGCACGCTCGCGGTCAACACCTCAACATGTCCATCCCCATTTTGGTACATCCGAATGATATTCGCAATCAGATCCATTCCATTTTCTCCCCGATCATCAAGCCTGCCAATAAAGGGGGAAACGAACACCTGCCCCTTAGCTTGCCCTGAGCGAGCGTCAGCGAGTCGAAGGGTCGCCCCATATACTGCCGCGGCCTGCTGTTGAGAAAAACAGAGGGTCATGTTCACTCGCATCCCCTCTTGCACGCTTTGATGGGCTGCGTTCAAACCTGCAGCCGTAGTTGGGTACTTGATATGCGCGTTGGGAATCCAAGAAAACATTTCCCGGCCCTGCTCGAGCATTTCCTCTGCCGTAGTATTTTTATCCGCGTATACCTCAACAGAAACCGAACCTTGCGGAATTAAATTCGAAACTTCTTGAACCACCTGACGGTAAAATTCGAGGAGTTCTTTTTTGGGGAATTTTTTCCCCGCGGTTTCAGGATTTTTCGAAATCAAAGAGGGATTCGTCGTCTGCCCGTCGAGAAAACCAAGAAGCTTAATCGCTTCTCTCGTTTCATTGGGATCTCCGCTATCCAAAAATATCTTTGTTTGCAAATCTTTTGGCCTCATACCTTCGAGTAAGGCTAAGCCTTACTCGAGCATTAAATGCTCAATGGTGTTTATTTTTCGCGTCAGCAAAGAATTCTCGACAAATTCTTTGTACTTAGTTGGATTTGGAAAAAGGCTATGGGCAACACCCTTGTCAATGATAGGAGAATCTCTTTCACCTAGATACTCTTGGTGGGTACTCCAAGGGTATGCTTTTGCGAATTGCATTACGTTTTCGATGTCCTTCACGCCTTCATCTTTTAGACTTGGCTCAATCAATTCCCCCGGATTTATCACATTAACATACACAAGAAGATTTTGCAGGTATTCATCTGTATCTACCTGTATTGCCTTGAAAGATCCCTGGAATAAGCCACCCACCCGATCATACTTTTTGTTAAAGTACATTGTGTAACCAGTGCCAAGTTTATGCATAAACTTTGTGATTCCACCTTCCTGCAATTCTTCAAGAATAAGATGGTAATGATTCGGCATAAGGCAGTCTGCCATAATCCGCACAAGAGGAGTTTTTCTCTCGCTATTTCTTTCCAAAAATTCTTTGAGAATCCTAAAATTCATTCTTCCCCCATGTTCCTGCTCAAGTTTCCAAAGAAGATTGAATGGACTCTTTTCTCGATTGAAGAGGAGTAAAGCCTGAAGAAAACGCCAACGATCAGCATCCACAAGAAAAATAACCCGTTTTTCTACGCCTCGGTTATACACATGATAAATATAATTTGGAGCGAATCGAACCTTTCTCATGTAAGGCTTAGCCTTACTTTTTCTCCTCTAAGCTTGGCCGACGAAAAGGGTAACATTTTCCATCTCGCGCAGAACGCGGGCCGGAGTTTTCGCAAGGCTTCCGCGCTTCGCTAAAACTCGCCTAACCGCTTTCCGCTTCCTCGGCCCTGTCGCGTATGCCACGCCGCAATCAACCTCTTTACGCAAAAAAGGCAGTGTAACCGTTACCCTTTTCACATATTCGCTTTTCCGCTTGGTCGCCCTGTACCCGACCACCCATTGATTCTGCTTTTCAAAAAGACGCTGGAACTTCTTTGGATTTTCGGGGTACGGCAAGATTCCCGCCGTATGCCCGTCTTCCCCAATTCCCTGGGTACACATAATCTTTCCTCGAGGATGCTTCCTGCGCCACGCTCTCAATCCCCGCTCAAACTTCCTGGCGAACTTGCGCAAGCTGATATTGCGATGAAGCCGCGTGTCGATATAATCAATCCCCTTTCGTTCCGCTTCCTTGTAAAACTCCGTCTCGACGAGCTGAGAAAAATTATTCACCGCGGGATCAGAGCTCACTCTCTCGTCGAGCGCGGTGATGGTTATATTCTTCCCGACATTTCTCATTTCAATACCGTCGAGAAGCTCCAACGAAGACCCTCCTGATACCATCAACAGCACGGGATTTTTCTTCACGCCTTTTAAACATACATTCAATGCCTTAATCGCTCCCCTCATTGCTCCTTCTTTGTTCCTGGCTTTATATATGTTCATGTTACTTGATACGGTGGCCGCCAAATATGTGGCGAAGCATCATTAAAATCTTGCCGGTATAGCTTGGCTTCTTTGCGGACCGGACGCGGAAATCAAACGCGGCTTTGATTGCTGGCACTGGCACGCCGAGTTTTTTCGCGGTTCTCACGGTCCACTCGCCTTCTCCTGTATGTTGAACCGAACCTGCCGCCTCCTTTAAATCTCTTCCGTACTTTGCAAAACCTGCCTCAAGCCATCCTGTCAGGCGCGACTCAATCACACTCCCATTGTTATACACGCGCGCCACTTCTTGCAAGTCGAGAGCAAACGGCGCTCTTTCCATAAGCGAAAATCCTTCTGCCAAAGACTGCATCATTCCGTATTCAATCCCATTGTGCACCATCTTCACAAAGTGTCCAGCGCCAGCTCGCCCCATATACCCGAAGCTTTCTTTGCGTGTAAGATCTTCAAACAGAGGCTTGAATCTCTCAAAGATTTTTTTCTCGCCTCCGATCATGAGCGCGGGCTTTCCATCGCGCACGGTGGCAGGACCACCTGAAACTCCAACATCAAGAAAGGAAATACCCTTCTGCGCGAGTTTCTTTCCGCGCCGTATTGAGTCTTCGTAAAACGAATTTCCGCCGTCAATGACGACATCTCCTTTTTCGAGGCGCGGCACAAGCTGATCCAAAACAGCATCAACCGGCTTTCCAGAAGGCACCATAATCCAAATAATCTTTAGCTTGGGTAAAGAATTAGCGAGCTGTTCTATGCTTTTTGCTGTGCCCTTGCCGGAAATATCGTATGTTTCAACGCGCCATCGCCTCTCTTCCAGGCGCTCAACCATACTACTGCCCATTTTCCCAAGCCCTATATAACCTATTTGTTTTGCCATTTCTCAAAAGCCGAAGGAGTAACAAATTTTGTGAGACGCGTAGGGCTCCCGCCGCAGCGGGATAAAGCGCGAACAAAATTTTGTTACTCCGAAGGCTTATTATACTTTTGATACATCTGCAATGGCACTACATTTTCCTGCCACGCGCGCAAAATAGGATCGACAAATTCCCACTCCGCCATAATCTCCTCGGTGCTCACGAAAAGGGTTTGGTCGCCCCGGATCACACTCAGCAAAAGCCGCTCGTAAGCGTCCGCGAGCTGTTCTTCGCCAAACGCTTCCTTATAGTCGAAAATAAAATCCTTTTCTTCTAAAGTCATCTCGGGCCCGGGTTTCTTCACCCAAAAAGAAATGCGGATTCCCTCGCTTGGTTCTATCCGGTAACGAAGCACATTGCGATGCTCTCCGCCGCGAAACAATATGGTAACTTCTACCCGGTCTTCGGGCATAGCCTTTCCGCTTTCCAAAATAATCGGCACATCTTTCCACCGAGCCGACTCCAGATGCGTTTGAATGCGAAAATACGTCTCGGTTTGCGAATGTTCGACAACTCCCTTTTCTTGCGCGTACCCGTCATACTGGCCGCGCATCGTATGGCTTGCTACCTCCCCGCCTTTCCAGATTTTCAGCGCGCGCAGAATTTCCGCCCGTTTTTTCCGGACGGCAGGCACTTCAAACGTTTCGGGATTTTCCATGCAAAACAAAGCCAAAAGCTGAAGAAGATGATTCTGCCCCACATCGCGCAGAGCGCCGATTCCGTCGTAAAATCCCCCTCTGTCGCCGATCCCTCCCTTTTCCAAAAGTTCAATATGAATACGCTCTACCGCTTTTGTATCCCACGAATCCTGAAGAAACGCGTTTGAAAAGCGAAACGCTAAGATATTTTGGACGGTTTCTTTTCCCAGATAATGATCAATTCGATAAATCTGCTCTTCACGAAACAGCTTCCCCAAAAGTTTATCAAGCTCTTGGGCAGTCTGCAAATCTTTCCCAAACGGCTTTTCCACGATCACGCGCGTCCACCCTTCTTCCTCGCTGCAAGGTTTGGTGAGCTTCGAGGCAGCAAGTTTGCGGAAAATCGTTTCATAAAATTTGGGAGATGCCGCGATATAGAAAAGTTTATTGGCGCACACCTGCCACTCCCCGTCTTTTTGGCCCAAATAGGAAGCCATGCGTTGATAGCCCTCATCTTCCTCAAACAGCCCTTGCTGGTACACGAAAAACTTCATGAACTTCTCCACCGCTACCTGCTCAGCTCCCGGCACCCTCTCTTTCACAATCTGGCCTACTTGCGCCCGGAATTCCTCAACGGTCAAGTTGTCCTTTGCGAATCCGATCACCTGAAACAAAGGCGGAAGATATCCTTTCATATACAAATAGAACAGGCCTGGCGTAAGTTTGCGCCGCATCAAGTCTCCGGTCGCCCCGAGAATCACGAATATCGTCGGCAGAAGATTTTGTTTGTCTTTCGTTTGTTCCATTTGGCGTATTTTCCCTCTTTAGAGGAGATCAAGCAAGGCCTCCTCGTAGTTAATCCCAAAAACGGCGAAAAAGCGATACACAAGTCCGATCCAAAATATATAGCTGTTCATCAGCATCATGAGTCCAAGCGTCACGAGAAAAATCCCGCCGATAACCGATACCCAATTCAAGTACTTTGCGATTTTTGCGAAATGTTCAGATGCCCAGCCAACCGCGAGCGCGGTAAGTAAGAACGGAATTGCCAACCCCAAAGAAAACACAAACAGCAGAAATGTCCCCTGCCCTATGGTTGCCGAAGAAGCGGCAAGCGTAAGAATAACTCCAAGAATCGGCCCCACGCACGGACTCCAGCCCAAGGCAAAACTCGCGCCAAACAGCAAAGAGCTTATTGGCTTGCCCGGAGTGAGCTTTCCCGCGAGGCGGAATCTGCGATCTGTTTCCAAAAAGCGGAAAAAGGGCAAGCCGAGCGCGGATCCCGCCATATACAACCCAAGCGCGATTACAAGCACTCCGCCGAGTTTTACAAGAATCTCCTTGTATTGAAACAAAAACGAGCCACCCAAGCCGAATAAGGTGCCAAGCAAAATAAAAACGCTGCTAAACCCAATTACATATAAAACACCATTGAGGAATATGTGCGATTTTGTTTTCCCTGATCCCGCGATAAAACTCAAATACGCCGGCACCAGGGGAAACGTGCAAGGCGCGAAAAAAGTAACAATGCCCGCGAAAAAGGCAGAGATGAGAAAAGCAAAACTCAATGAGTCCATTGTCTTACTTCTTAATTCCCAGTAATTCCGACAGTCTTTTCTTGTCAAAACCAATGACAATTTCACCGCCAATATCAATCACGGGAACGCCAAGCTGGCCAGACTTTTGAATCATGTCTTCCCGCGCCTGCTCGTCTTGCACCACGTCCTTTTCCTCGTATTGGACATTGTGTTCCTGGAAAAACTCTTCCGCCGCCTTGCAGTACACGCACGTGGGCGTGGTGTAAATGATCACATTCGCCATAGTGATATTATACTCCCTGCCAATTTCCAGTCAAATCTCACTCACCCATCTGTACATTTCTTTTGCTTTGCGGTATAAAGTAACCTAGCAAACATTTTTAGGCTTATGGCAGGAGGAATGAAGTGGCTCAACTTTCTCAGCAAGATCTAGAGATCATAAGAGAACTACGAGCGGCCGATGTTCTGCAGGATGTGGATGGATATCGACTCAATCAGAGATACGGAATTATCCTTGTCTGCTGTTCTGATGGAGACCAAATGCCCGATATCTGGAGATTCCAGAACGGCATTATGGCCAAGCAAAGACAAGAGGCACGCATTCATCCCATCACTTTGAACGGTGGAGCTCTTCTGATTCCTGGGGACTCTCCCCTGAATAAGGATGTCCAAGAAGATCTCGTGTACCTGAAACACATCGCGGGAGCACATCAACTCAAGAAAATTGAAACTATCGTGCTGTACTCCCACGCTCCTTGTGGAGCAGCGGGGCTTGCGAAACTCACCCTCATAGATGTCATTACCCTTCTAAAGAAAGCAGGGCAAAGTGTCCGAAATAGCTTCCCCAGTTTCTTCCAAGTCGTCTGCTTTTTCCATGTGGATAACGGAGAAAGCAAAAGGACATATTTCGTCTCAGGTCCCAAGTGGGAGCAGTGGCTTGCTCAAAAACAAGCTATAGGCCGCGTCGTATAGACGCGGCTCTTTTTTATAAAGAAACTATTTCGCCCGAGAGGCGCGCGAGGTATTTTTCAATCGTTTGAGGAAATTCTTTTTTGAGAATAAGCTCTGCCTTTTCGAGTTCTGACTTTTGCGTATTCGATTCCTCGTCAAAACTTGCGAACGCTTTACTTCCTCCATAGGCTCCGCAATCTTCATGCTGAATAAGCATAATCGTTTTGGGCTCGTGGAGTCTATTCGAAACGCGAATTTGGTCTAACACAAAGTTATTCTCAAGGGAGTCCTCGGCGAGCCTTTTTACGCTTCCCGCGACCGAAACCAAATCATACCCTTCAGGGAATCGCTGCTGCAAATACACGGTAAGCATATTTCGAAATCGAAAGTCAATGCAATGAAGTACTACAGCTTCACATGTGTGTGTATTCATAGCATAAAGTATACCAACGATTACAAAAAAGAAAAGGGCGGCTACTGTCTCACGGACAAGTATTGCCACCCCTTGAACCTAGCATGCAAGAACCACTTCTCGATCATCCGGATCGAGTTGGGCCCTATACCGTTTGTGCTCCTCTGACCATGTAGCGTCTTCAGGATAGTTCTTAAACTCCCTTGTTTCCCCGCAAGTTTGGCACGAACCTTGACTTACTGGCCCCGTCGCGGGCTGTATGATCCAGTAGTGTCTGCACCCCCCATTTGGCGGTTTGTCCGACTCTCCGTCTGTCATGTGCTCCTCCTGCCTTTCGTTTACGAAAGCATATAACATTTTCCCAAAAAACTCAATAGCGAAAATTGACAAGCGGCTTGAATTGAATTACGGAAAGAGTAGCACATAGTTCGCGCGGAGAGTATGCCTGTGGAAAATATAATCAGCTATGCACTTATCCTCTTAATGTTCACTATCGGTCTTATCAGTTTTTTGCTCCACCAATTCGCGCCCCAGCACCTATCGCGCAGTATCAAAGTTCATCTGCCGAAAACACGTAGCGTAAGCATTCCTTTCGGCGGAGTGTTATTTGGAGCCTTCGTAATCGTAACCGTATTGTTGGTTATATTCGCGCAAGTCACCCAAAAACCTTCATAGCCTGCACCTTGTGCGGGCTTTTTTAAATAATAAACCCGCTCTCGAAATCGGTTGAGCGGGTTTGACGATAACTTGGATCGGACTTAGAGCCTTTCCCTAGACAAGTGCTCACCGTGTCCCTTGAGACTAGTAGCGCCAAGCCTGTCTTCCGTGCACTCCTTGCAAACGATATGCTTTCCTCCGAACACCATCGATAGCACGGTCCCTGTAAGCAACGCGAGCCGTAATGCTAGTCGCATACTAACCTCTTCTAAGCTTTGGACTTTTGCTGTCTCCAACCTAGCATATCCCCTCAATCTTTTGAAGGAGAAAATAAAAGGCTCTCTTAGGAGAGAGCCCTGCGATGCATAAGGTTTTCACGGATCTGCTTTAGTCTTGAATCCGAATAGGACAAGACCCATAGGAGACCCAATGTCCAAACATCTATCGCCCCTACCAGCACGAAAGCACCCCAGCCATCGAACATAAATGACATGGGCACCGGAATAGAAACGACCCACATGAGAATGACGCCTCGAATGCCGGCGCCCCTGTTTTTCTCCAGATCCGGCCTCCACGCAGCAACCGTACCCATGGCACCAAAAACTAAGTATACGAGAACAGCCACGGCAATCCATTCTATCTCAGGCATCGTTTGTCCTCCCGCACAGAATTTGGACCTTCGCTGCCTCTACCTTAGCACATCTCCTCAATTTTTGGAAGAATTTGTTTTTAATCTTTTCATAAAATGTTATCGTATAAACAGCAACCAAATCTTCCCCGTAGAGGAGGGCTTATGCACGTAGCGTGTGTCCGCCGCGGATTTCGCCCAGCTCCGGGTCGCAGCATGTGGCTTTTCATCCTCGATTCCCCGAACAAGCGTTTCCCCCCAAACGAACGCATCAAGAAACTTGCGCAAGAAACCCTTGGTACCAACAGACAGGGATGGTTCAACTTTATTGATGTCTACGAACGAGG
>Ga0209542_10010293_pt1 | contig 16920 bp, 24 predicted proteins | sample RifCSPhighO2_01_FD_184028 | JGI IMG/M metagenome (GOLD analysis project Ga0209542, IMG submission 184028) | Soil microbial communities from Rifle, Colorado - Rifle CSP2_plank highO2_0.1 (SPAdes) (version 2) | ecosystem: Environmental > Terrestrial > Deep subsurface > Rock core/Sediment ...
GTAAAGCGCAGTGTTACGGGATTGCAGAGGCCCTCGGCTCTGGTCCGGACGATGCCCGACGCTTCTACGAGCGTTGGGCGGACGACAACCCGGAGTAACCATACCGCCTCTTCACGGAGGCAACATGCGAAATTAGGACACGGCGCCCCCACGGGGCGCCGTTTTTCTTTTTCGTAGAACTATAAATATTAAGCTGGCATACATAAGGAAGACGAGGAGGATGGGAATGTGGGAGATGGTCAGGGAGGCGAGGGGGAGATGGGAGACGACGGAGACTAGGCCGATCATATAGGAGAGGAGGAAGTAGGAGAGCCAGGCGAGGGGGTAGGCGAGAAGGAGAAGGGGTGGAAAGAAAAGGGCAATCAAGCCGGCGAAACCACATAAAAATATGAAGAGCATGGTAGTGGGGACGATGGGCAGGACGAGCATGTTGACGGGGAAGGCATAGAGAGAGAAGTTGCCGAAGGTGTAGAGGATGAGGGGCAAAACAGCTAGTTGAGCGCCCAGTGTAGCCGAGGCAATGGGGCGGAAGTCCATCCACAAGATCTTCTCTGGCCACTTACGGAACCACGGAGCAAAGATGGGTTCAAGACAAATTAATCCAAGCGTGGCAAGGAAGGAGAGTTGGAAGCCGGTGTCAAAGACGAGAACCTTGGGATTCCATGCCACCATGACAAGAGCAGCTATGATGAGGGCACGAGTAACGGCATTGACCCGACCTGTTGCTTGAGCAAGTAGCCCAAGGACGGCCATAACGGAGGCGCGCAAGACCGTGGACCCGCCACCCACCATAATAGCGAAGAGGAGTATAGAGAGCACGCCCATCCCGATAGAGGCACGCAGAGAGAGGAAGCGTCGGAAGAGCCACATCACACCGAGGGCCACGATGGTGATGTTGTAACCCGAGAGGACCACCATATGGATGAGGCCGGCCGTGCGGAACTTGTCGAGCAGAGCCTTACCGAGTGATTGCTTGGCACCAAGATCAAGTCCGCCGGCAAGACTCGCTTCCGGCTCAGGGATCTGCCTGCTAAGTACACCAAGGAAGGCATGCTTGAACTGGTAAAGTCGCGCTTGCAACCAATTACCATTGTCTTTCGATATTAGAGTTATGACCGGATAGACACTCTCATAATAGATCTCGTCGCGGGCCCAATAATCCTGCCAAGCCACCACTTCGCCATCTTTGGTAGTGAAGTCGACCATCCGTTCAACCTTTCCCGACAAGCTCACTTTATCACCGTAATCATACACGGGTACTTGTCGCGCTATCAACAACATCTTTATTCCACCATCTGTCCTCACTCGATAGCGCATGCTCGACTCCGTCTCCTCTGGCTCATCGATGATGGTGGCCTCGAGGACTCCCTGCCCAACACTCGGTGTCCGGACTTCTTCAACACCGAGTGTTTCTGGAGTCTGGTCGCGCCACTCATACCTGGCCATGCCAAGTGTGCAGGTCAGAAAAAATATGGCGAGTGTCACATACACGCGCGCTTGAATCGGCTCACCATTCCTGGTAAATAAATAAAAACTCGCAAAGCAAATCGCGAGCAGTAGCGAGAGCCCCACAAAAGCCCATCCAAAGTCAACAAAAGAACGCAAAATCACTCCGCAAAAGAATCCCCCAACTCCCCACCCCAAACCAACTTGCATAGTAATTAAGAACGAAAAAATTTATTCGTGATGTACAAGCATCGTTGATCCACTCACATCCACCATCCACTCAACACTTTTAGGATATAGCAAGGCGGTCACCCTTTTATTTTCCTTGCCGATATTAATTTTATTGCTTCCAGTCTCATCGTTTGGATCTGTAACAAACCACTCACCAGGAGACTTTTGTTCTGTACCAAGCCTCATGGAAACTCGTACATTGTGTTTATCGGCAAGGCCACTCAAGAATTTTTTCCAGTCACGATCATGTGGATGTGGCCCTTGTTCAGTCGCTCGTAATTCTCCCTTGGCTTCCTCCGCGCGCACTCTTTCTTGCTCGCGCTGTTGTGATTCCCATGTTTCAGGTTTATATGTCATGTATCTATGTTAACACCTCAAAATATAAGACGTCAAGTTGCAGTCTCCTCTCATACAGAATGAGCCCCAAACAGGTCCGTCCCCTCAATCATGATCGATTTAGCAAGGTTAGCCGGACGCAAACGGTACCATCCCCTCTCCTGCAAATATCCGAGTATCTTCTTTCCTATATCTTTCATACTTAACGCAATCTATTTACCTTTAATCTCGGGGATAGATAGATCTTTGCATATCTTCTTTGCCAAATTACTATCCACCTCATTATGTCTTGGAACAGTGGAGGTCTTCTCTGTTACAGGGTTGAGTACAACTGAGTACTTGGCTCCTTCACGTATCAAGAAGCATCCATGCTCGTGCAAATGCCTTAGGATAGCAATTCTCTTCATTTCTTTTATGCCGGGACGGCAACCCGGATAGCTTCCCTTGCGACTCCACTTGCCCTACCAATAGCTAGGGCGTGATTAGTTTCTAGAATAAGCTGGAGGGCTTCCTTGAGATTCTCTTTAGCCTCTTTTTGGGTCCTGCCTTGAGTGTTCACTCCGGGGACTTCTTCAATCCAAGCCAAAAACCATTTGCCTCTCTTTTGATATACTGCTGTAAATTCACGCTGTGTCATAAGCTAGATTATAGCATAAAAGACAAGAGGATGTAGGAGCGTCAAACAAAAAACACCACATTCCTGTGATGTATTTTGTTATGTGGGCGACGACCGAGAATCCGATCGTCACCCGCTTTCTTAGAGGTGCTGTTATCGCGGATCGGGAGGGAAGTAGTCGCTGTACTTCTTCCTCACCTCGAATTCCGCGTCACGGACATCTGTCCACTCACGCCAAAAGCTGGTCTTCCAGTGTTCAGCGATTGCACTGGCCTCAGTGATACGGCCCCGAGTGCGAGCCGCGACTTGGGTATCCTTCTGCGCGGTTGCTTCAGCGAGGAACTCCTGCCGTATCTGCACGGTCAGAAACGCCGAGTCAAGCCGGATCGCGAGCCAAGTGAGCCACTCGTCCACCCTTTCTTATGTGAGAGTGTCGGGCGTCTTGCCAAGAATAGCGCAGAGCCGCGCGAGGGCGTCATTTTTTTTCATGACTTCCTCCTCGTCCGTGCTCGGGACACTCATGGTCTTGGCAATAACCAAACTTCCGGTGCCACTCCTCACGTTCCAACTCACGAAAGCGTTTCTTTTGCTGTACTGCCCACTCATCTCTGTCATCTTGTTCCTCGGCCGATCGCCATCCGAGGCCGAACAATAGCGCAGCGAGAATCAATAACCCAATCATGCGAACCTCCGTTTTTCGGAGAGCAAAACATTCCTGGCGTTATGCCCAAGCAATCTCTTGCTCGTGAGAACCGGTTTTCGGTTTTCAAGGAACTGGTTCACCTATCAGCCCACCGAGTTTCTATGTGCTCATCGGACAACTGGGATATCAAAACTATAGCGCCATCCCCTTGGTTGGGCTGGTCGCCTCGGATACACGGCCTTGGTTGTTGTCGGCGTAGGGTTAATCTCGCCTACGAACTTAAAGCTCCTGTACTCGCCAAGATCGAGCTTTGCCTGCCGGGCTACCTCGTTGGCAGTTGCTGTTCTGATCCACTCTGTGTCCGAGATCAGAAACTGCCCTGCCGTACCCCCATAGACATATAGGGTCACCGTGCCGTGCAAAACCTCCTCACGAAGGTTATCGATTTTGATGACTAGAGTGCCACCAACATATTGGCCAACGTAGGTTGCTCCCGGACTCTTCGACTTTTCACCGTGGTGGATCAACCCTACGAGCCCGCAAACCAACGCAAGGCCGACAATCACGCCAGCCGTAAGCCAGGCGGCTCTCCTTGCTACATTCTTCGCTGTCATGGTTCCTCCTTCCTGAATTCGGAATTGTCTAAGGATAGACTAGAATACTTTGGTTAAGAAGTCAAATTTTGGTTTCCGATTCGTCCATGGCTAAGTTGGAGAGACGATCGGCGTGCTTATTACGTTCGCGGGGGATGTGGGTGAAGGTTACTTTAGGAAAGGTGCTAACGAGAATGTTGTGCACTTTGATATAAAGTGGAAACAATGTCGGCTCTTTAATCTCATAACGATTGCCGAGCTGCCTTGCAACTAACTCGCTATCCATGCGCACTTCTATCTCGCATTCTTTGCGTTTTGTTTGAGGGACTAGCTTTTTCAGAGTTTCGAAAGCGAGTATCACAGCCGAGTACTCAGCGAAGTTGTTGGTGGCTTTGCCCAAAGCTAAATATGCCTCGCGGACTAGTTTATCCTCTCCATCACCTGCCTGCGCAGGCAGGTATATAGCCACTCCAGCACCGGCCGGCCCCGGATTGCCACGCGCGCCACCATCGGTATACGCGATGTAGTTAGGGCTACTCACAGCTTTTCCGCAACCTCTACAAACTCACTAATGCCAGCGAGTTGTGTGTGTAAAACATTATAGACAAGCGTGTAATCTATTTTGACGTAATCATGAGCTATCACATTCCTGAAGCCAGCCATCTTACCCAGACGTAGCTCAAGGTCTTGTGAAATAATATTTGCTTGTCCAAGCACATCAAATGTATCTCGATGTGTGGTGGGCTTGCGCAATTTTTTGTACGCGATCACTTCCTCGCCCAGATCTATGCAAGCCTGAGAAACAAGATAAAGCAAACGCTCAAGAGCAAACTTAACCATCTGGTTACTCATAACCTCATCTTGCGAATATTTCTTATATTCCTCCAGATCAAGCAAATAGCCCTTGATAGCGCTTATCCTCCCTTCAATGATGGCCATGTTTGTCATAAACTTAAGCTTTGGTTAATCCATGCCGACGCATAGCCTCGGTGTAATCTATGTACTCACTCACTATGCGAGGCTCGACGATGAGCAAGTAGGGTTCCGTCTCGTAGAGGAGTTTACTCTCGGCGATAGCCATATAGTTAAGCACAGAATTGTCTGATTTATTAAGCACTAATACGTCAATCTTATCAGTTTCCAAAATTTTGCTAAACGCATTGATAAGATCAATTTGCACATTGCTCATCTTGTCTCTAGACACCTCATCGAGATAAACGGCGAAGTCATAGTCACTCATGGGCCCCTGCTCCCCACGCGCTTGGGAACCGAAAAGGTAGAGAAGTTTAACCTCCCCCATCTTACTCACACACTCTTGTATATTCCATTCCTGCTCGCTTGTCATTTCAATACTCTAACAAAATGAACCGTCGGAAGCAATTGTCTGTTTAGATTAGAAGAATCGTCCTAAGAGCCAATAAGCTAGGTACACCAAAACAATTAGACCAATAAACTTCCAAATATCTTTCTTATCAAAAATAATAACTAGCAAAATAATAACTAAGAGGAGAAGAACAAAGGGAGAAACGAAACCAATGATAGGCAATGTCATAATTTTTTTCCCCGTAAAGCTTCGCCACGAGGCAGGCTTTTTATTTTTAATTTACAATTAATTATAGCATCTATGCCGGGGAGTGTGCCATGGGCAAGGAAGTCAAGCATAGCCCCGCCTCCGGTGGAAACGAAAGTGAACTTATCGAGCAAGCCCAAGCTCTTGATTGAAGCCACCAGATCACCACCTCCCACAACAGTATCAGCCGAGAGAGAAGCAACTGTACTGGCCAAATCCTTGGTACTATTATCAAAGCCTGCCTCGAAGTAGCCAAGGGGTCCATTCCAGATCACCGAACGGGCACTTTGTACCGCCTCTTTTATATGAGCTAAGGCCTTGGGACCAATATCAACCACTCTGCCTTCATAAGTAATTACGTCCTCAGGCAAAGAAACCTTATTATTTTTTAGAGAAGGAACGTTCGATATTTCGGCAGCAAACTTTCCGGCTAAAAATATTTTCGCCACTTTAGGCAGGAAAGCCTCGATCATGGGCAATTTGGTCTCGATCTTAGCCCCACCGAGGATTACCATACAGGGATTCTTTGGTTTAAGAAAACGTGACAAATGCTCCATCTCTTGCATAAATTGATAACCGACAAAAGACGGCAAGAGCTTAGGTAAACCCACCACAGATGCATGCTCCCTATGGGAAACTGCAAAGTCTTCGTTAACGTAATAATCCATCCCCTCTGCAAGCTCCCGAGTGAAGTCTGGACTATTACCCTTCTCACCCTCTCTATCGCGCAAATTAGGCAGGAGAGTGTACTTATTGCCAGGCACCTGTTCGTTTAAATACTTGGAAACAATACTGAAAGCCTCTTCACCACCACTTATATGTGTACCGATAGTCACATTGGCCCCTCGCTCGATCAAGGCCTTGAGCGTAGGCAAGACCTTAACAATGCGGAAATCTTCCACCACCTTGCCCTCCTTAACTGGAACATTGAGACACAAACGCAAGAAGACACATTTACCGGCAAGCTCCGGTATGGCGTCAATCGATTTTAACTTCATTGGCACGCTTAATTATTTCGCTAAAAGATGTGGCTGAGAGAGAGGCCCTACCCACAAGAGCACCATCCGCTCCCCCCCGCTCTATAAAACCGGCCACATTTTCCTCATCCACCGAACCACCATAGAGAATGGGTATCTTGATTGCAATATCCTTACCACAAATACCACCTAATGTTTTCCTAATAAAAATGCTCATATGCAACATATCCTCCGGCGACTCCACGGCGTTCGCGTGCGTACTGATAGCCCAGACAGGCTCGTAAACCATAATCAAATTTAAGAAATATCTTCTGGGAATACTGGCAAGACTTGCATGGATCTGAGCACTTACTTCGGAGAGATAGTCTCCTCCTTGGTCACGATCCTTCTCGCCCACGCACAGGATAACGTTAAGTCCCTCCCCAAGGGCGGCAGCAACCTTACGTCCCACGAGATCATTCGATTCACCCATGGCTCTTCGCTCTGAGTGTCCGAGGATCACGTATCTGATATCCTCCCCGGCCAATTGAGTAGCCGAAACTTCCCCTGTATATGCACCAACACGCTCATAGAAAGAGTCTTGCGCCCCTACTGATATCCGCTGGCCGCTCTGAAATCCGGCAAGAGTGGGCAAGAATAGATATGGCGCACAGACAATAGTCTGGACTCGCGTGGCCTTAAGTGTAGTCTTCTTGATTGCTTGGAATAGTTTGCTCGCCTCAAAGAGGGTGGTCGGGTTCATCTTCCAATTGGCGATAATTATCCTTTTTGATTTCTTTTCTCCTGGCATAATGCCATTGTACAATGTTACTGCACTTCTTTCCAGTCTATGATAATCCATGAGCCCCCGGGGCCTGTCTCAAATATTGTATTTGCAAGTCCAGACTTATACTCCAAATTTGAGTCATTCCTCAACTCAACTTGATATCCAGTCGCCTCTCTTAATTTAGCCTTATTGTTAACAACAATACTACCATGGTTACTGTATAATATGACCTCCCCTTCAGCATCATTCTTCATTTCTATACCTTTCGTATCACCTCCATTTTCTGCAGAAGTATTACGCGCAACTATCATTACGTAGGAATTACCTATACCGGAACCATAATATTCTGACTTCTTTTCTAGATTTATAGTGCCCTTGGTCAACCTATTGACTGGATCATCAGCGATCAAGGCGACACTCTTGGCACCAACAGATGGAGATACTTTCAATTTGGCATCATCCTTTATCACAATATCTCCCTTGACCCAAATCATCCCTGTCATGGTTAATACAGCGTCTTTCTTGTTCACTTCTAAATCACAATCAATCTTGATGGGACCGAGAGTTACATCAGTTGTAATCTTGTAGGGACAAGGTGAGGTTATGACCCCTCCCTGCTCGGCAATATCCTCCCAAGAGTCCAACGTAGTATCACTTATGGGCAAACTCTTGGTTGGTTGATCGGCGCTACCCGGATACTTAATACCCCCAACTGTTGTATTGGTGAGAACTTGATAATAGGCATCCTTGGTTATTGTAGATTTATCAATAGTGTGGGCATAGACACTACTGGTAGAGTTGACCTCCTTGGCAAGACCGATTGGTCCAGAGGAAATGATATCTCCCCTTACCACATTCTTACTATCTCCTTCTACGGGTCCATTAGAATAAACATTGCCTGTTACCGAAGCAGTATTCTTCATTCGAAGACCACCCAAGCCAACCTGGACACCGTAATTAAACTTAGCTTCGTCAGTCTTGAGTAATCTAATCACTTTCTTCCTGACAAAGCCTTTTATCGAAGATACCGTACTAGCTGTCTTAATCCCTGTCACCACATCATCGGCAATAGTTGTGGTCGCTCCTCCACCGTTCAAGCCAATAGACTCTTCAGAATCATACTGCATGCCCTTCTTGATACGATAAACAACATCCTCCTCCAAAGATTCGTTCGTTACAAGTGCGTTGGAAGAAACACCGACAGAGTTAGCTATGCGCACACTCACTTGACTCGATCGCACCAAACCAAGAACAACTGCACCCGCAACTACGACAAAAACAAGTACTGCCAGAGTAAGGGCACTCCCCTTTTGTTTAATATTATACTGGTAGTGTGATCTCATGGTTAGTAGCTTCCGCGTAAAACAGCCGATGAATAATACGGAACAGTAGTAGTCCCTCTGCCTGATTTAATACCAAGCAAGAACTCCACGCTTACCGATTTAGAATTTGTAGCGCTGTTATTGGTGAGACCAAATTTAAGGACACTAATATTGGGTGGAGTAATAGCAACGATCGGAGTGGTGGTCGGGGCAACTCCAAGTCCGCAAATTGCCCCGTGGTGAGCATTTGTCTCACATAACTTTTCAGGTCCATGTGAAGGAACACTACAACAAACAGGGAAGTTAGCATTGCAATCATTGTTGGTATTACACGCATCATGATGTCCGCCAGTATGATCACCTTGCGGATTACTAGGGTCACCGGCAGTAACTATTTGTTGTATATACAATACTGATGAACTGGCAAAAAACTTGGTCGTGGTTGCCGCTTCGGAAGCATCTTCAGTAATCAAGGCCAGAACACCGGACGTGGCACTAAACTTGCTGTTGACAATGTCCAGGTAATTAGCATCTCTAATTGAGAGAAGTATCCTATTCATGGCCATTGGCCCAGCCGAAGATAATGTATTAGTAAGCGAGGTCTCTCTAGATGCCCGCATAAGTGATAGACCAAGATTGCCTAATATCACTATGCCTATAACAAATAGAGTTACATATAGTACTGCTTCCATTAATACCATTCCTTTCTTTTTCATGTTTATTCTAGGAAAATGTTGGCTAAATAAAAATCGACTGTAATAGTTGATGTTGCGCTCCTAATATTTGGCCACGAAACGGAAAGGGTAAATTTCTTTGTACCCGTATCAAGAGTTCCCGTGGGAGCTATATCGTCATTCTCATCTCTATACACATTTTTTACAATTAATGTTCTAACGTAAAATTTGTCTATCATGCTCTTCGTTGTTGTAGCTTTCCACGCATAAGTGGTTGTGGAATTAGTTGAGCTTGCAAAATAGTACGTTGAAGAGGTTACGAGACTGCTGATATTACTCCATTCCTTATCACGCAACTGACGTGTAATCTCATAACCCTCAGCGAGAAGTGTCTGGGCCCTACTCTCATTTAAGGCCGAGCGCGAAGCCTTAATAGATAATGTAGATACATACATAATACTTGCCACCAAAGCGCCTAAAATGCCTGTTGCAATAACAACTTCCAACAATCCTATTCCCTGTACTAAGTTTATACGCCTTATCATACTTTATAGCTTATAAATAAGACCAGAGGGAGTAATATTGATAATTTGCTGTTTTGATCCCTTATTTGTTGCTTCCAGGGTAACAGATCCGTAATTGGCGACCTCACCTGTCAACCTACTAAAAACTACATCACTGCCTGATTTTAGACTTATACTTGAAATATGCACCATGGGACCTATCTTGGAAACCTCGTTAGTTGGCGCAGTTGGGGAATATGTTGAACCCTTGAATAGTACCGTCTTATACTCCTCGAAATGGACCCCGTAAACACTATCTTGATCCGAGGCCAGGGTGCGTGTTCGAGCTAGATTAAGTTGAGACATTGTTTCTTGACTAAACCTTTCAACAAAAGCTCTATCTCTGTACTTAAGGACAGACAAAACCGCAGTAGAAAGAAGAACAAGAATTAAAACAGCAAACACAAGCTCAATCATGGAAATACCCCTATTGATAGCTCTCACGGAGAACGATTGTGCTATAAAATTTCCTTGTTTGCGATACATTATCTGGTTTACTATTTATTACAGTTAACTCAACCCTCACACCATCACCTTTGCCGGTCTTCAGGTGACGAAAGATTATACTCTCTACTATAACATTATCGGTAAGTAATGGCATCGCGGGAGCTATACCATCCTTGATCAAGAGATTAGAGTCCAAGTCGATGTAGAAGGAGATCTCCCCCTCCCCTCCCACCGCGTTGGCACTTGTAATAATAAGCTTGCCCGGACTTGTGTCGAAGATGGAATTTACCTCATCCACACTCATGGCATCTCTTATGCTCCTCGACATTCTGTCTAGAGCGGCAGTGGCTGTATTATTGATATCTCTTGATACAAGCACTGTTGTTACAGATTTATTCATGTTCAATACCGAATATATGACAAACATAAGAATAAATGCCAAAAGAGCTGTTGTAACAAGCGTCTCCAAAAGCGTCGTCCCTCTTTCAAGAATGTAGGGCTTCTTAATCATTGAAGTAGTTGGTTATATATGAAGATACGTACCTCGTCGAGGTGGCCTTGCTACCCTGCTTCCAAGAGACCTCAATGGTAGCCTTGCGTGTGCCGAGATCAAGTATACCGGTAGGACTTATATCCGAGGTTATATCTCGATAAACTGAATCTAGTTTAAATCGTCGGTAGAATTGTCCTCCATCTATAATCTCCGGAGTGGTGCTTGTTGCCCAGTGAGTTGTAGGAGTAGTGATAAGTTTAAAACCATACCAAGTACCGGGCGTGAGGGAAACTATATAACTTGTCCAACCATTGTCACGAATACTCTTAACAACCTCGGCCCCCTCCTCAAGTAAGAAAGCTACTTGCAAAGAACGTGTAGTCTCAAAAGCTACTTTGGTAAACGACACAGCCGTACTCATCATGGCAAAGAAGGAAAGCGCCAAGATAGCCAATCCTACAACTACCTCCAGTATTGCAAAACCATTTTTCTTTTTCTTCTTTTTCATGTTATGCCACAAATCTACTCAACCTCCTTCCAACCATTGACATCCCACGACCCTCCCGGCCCTTCGTAAAAGATCAAACTCTCCAAGCCATCGGTATACAGGAGCCTGGCGCTATTGCGCAGAGATAATTTCTTGGCCACAATAGACTTAACAGAAACAGAGTTGTTAAGTGTTACCTCTCCATATGGCGCATACAAGAGCACGTCCCCCGTGGTTGAATTCTGGTCAATAATAGCGGGCGTACCAGCTGCGCCACCAGTATTGTAAGCACTGCTCATAGATATGAGGAGGATGAAGGCCGGTGGTGAAGGAATGCCTGCGAAATTGGCAGAGTTCTTAAGCAATATCTTACTACTTGTGGTCCTATTGGCGGGATTATCTACTATGAAGGCGACACTCTTGCCCAAGCTTGGATCTATTCTCATCTCACTGGTATTGGACATCTCGAAATTACCCTTAATCCACACGGGACCTTGTAAAGTAAGAACTGCCGAACCGGAGAGCTCAACATCACAATTGATTACTGTCGGGCCTAAAGATATGGATGAAGTAATCTTATAAGGACAAGGTGAGCTTATACTATTACCCGTTGCGGCCAGCTGTTCCCAGCTATCTATCTGAGCATCGCTTATAGGCATAGTAGTAGTGGGCATATCTGGAGATCCTGGATGCATTATTCCGTGTGTGATAGAAGATATATATGTCGCCGGGGAATAATAATACGAATCGCCGGTGATATTGCTGTTACTGATATTGTGAGCATAAGCATCTCCCCCAACTAAAATCCTGTTGATAAGACCTGTTGTACTGGCTGATACAACAGTGCCGGTTACAACATTGTTATTTCCAACAACTGGTCCATCCGTATAGACATTACCGAAAACACTTGAGGAATTACCCAGGTCAAGACCACCCTGCCCAACTTGGACAGCATAGCTGAAAGTTACTGTTTCCGATTTCTGCAAAACGACTTCAGCTCTCCTGATAGAACTGCTTATGTTGGATTCTGAGGAGAGAGTCTTGGTGTCATTCAGTACATCATTCACCACCGTAGCAGTAGCGTAACCGCCATTTAAATTAATAGACTCGATGAGATCATAAGGCATGGAAAAGCGAATCCGATATCCCACGTCCTCAAGTACGGAATCACCGGTGACCTGAACCATCTTCGACTGGATAACAGATCGGGCTAAATCGTTGTCCTCACGCGTGGGTGTTACTCCACGGTTAACAATGCCCACTGATATACCAAGTAGGAGCATGACAACAGCAATCATGACCTGACCCGCGTCTCCCTTCTTGCTGATTATCCACTTGTACATATAACTATATAGCTAATGGGCTATGCCCGTTTGATCAAGGATAACATTATTTTTCATACTTGCGTCCTGGCCGAGCTGCAACTCTATTGTCCCGGTTGCGGATGGTTGGCCCGTAAGTCTCTGGAAGGTAACATTGTAAGTAAACGGGCTTAACCCGAGATGGCCCACAACAGAGCCTGTTTCAAGCGAGTAAACAACATTGTCTCCAGCCAAGGGATTATAGGAAGTGCCAGTGAAGCGAGTGATGCTGGTGCTGGCAAAATGAACCCCGTAGACGCTCGCGTTAGTGGAAAAAAGCGTTAAACTGCGGGCCTCTGTAAGAGCAGAAATCACTATTGAGTGTGAGGTAAGTAAAGAGTTACTCTTTCTGAAGGTACTGAACGAACTTAGGCCAAGGGTAATAAGCATTAACCCGATGAAGATAACTATTAATAGTTCAATGAGAGTGAAGCCCCGATCTTCGCTATTTTCAACTTCTTTAACAAGCTTATTCACATTACTAAAATTATATATTATTCCCCACTTGGTAGATCGGCTGGATCATGGCAAGAGCGAAGAAGCCCACTCCGGTTCCAACAATAAGCATAATGATAGGCTCGATAATTGTCGAGAGATCCTTGACCACTGTGTCGACCTCGTTCTCGTAAAACTCGGCCAGTTTGATCAACATATCCGGCAACTTACCTGTTTCCTCCCCCACGCTCATCATCTCGCCCACGAAGGGCGGATAATATTTCTCATTCTCTTTTTTGGAAAATATGGATGAGAGACTGTCTCCACCCGGAACCGCCACAATAGCCCTCTCGATTATCTCAATGTAGTACGGATTCTGTAAAACATGGCTGGTTATTGTGAGAGCAGCCACTATGTCTACGCCCGAGTGTAGCAAAGAGGCCAATGTTCTTGAAGTGATGGCTGAATTGGACTGTTTTACAATCTCACCGATAGCCGGTAAGTGCAAAACAAGCCACGACCACCCTCTTTTCACCTCCTTAAGTTTAAACAAGAAATAAGTTGCAAGCCCAAATATTATTACCAATAAGGCCACAATGATGTAATGGTTCCCGATAAAATCTGACACACCAATGATAAGGCGGGTGGAGAGTGGCAACTCGGCTCCCAATTCTTTGAAAGTGGCTGCCAGAGTAGGCACAATATAAACAAGCATCATGACGGCGATAAGGATCATTGCCAATATGACAATGGCCGGATACATGAGTGCGCCACGTATACGCTTGCGCAGTTGGTACAACTTCATCATCTGCAAAGCGACGATTGCCAGAGCCTCCGGAACGCGACCCGACCTCTCGCCAGCCTCAACCATGGCCACTGTGGTATTGGGGAAAATGTCCGGGAACTGGCCGAGTGCTCCGGCGAACGTACCTCCCTTGTCTATCTCGTCAGTGATCGAACTAATAACCTTACCGAGTTTGGGATTCTTGGTCTGCTTGAGAGCCACCTTAAGTGCTCTCGTAAGTGAGAGTCCGGCCGCGAGCATTTCCGAGAGATTACTTATGAAGAAGATCTTCTGCTTGAACGAGACAGTGGAAAACTTCTCATTGAGCATGGCAATAAAGCCTTTACTCTTATCTGCTTCCGGGGTAGCTGAAAGGACAGCTATTCCTTTTTCCTTGAGACTCCGAGTGAGGGCATATTTATCGATAGCGTCAGCCATCCCGTGCATCTCTCTCCCCTCTTTTACTCCGATGTAACTGAATTGCATATATAGCTTATAGGTTTTAGCCTGCTAATTGTTGGCTACGCGGAAGACTTCTTCAAGACTGGTAAGGCCTTGAACTGCTTTTACAACTCCGTCCTCGATCATGGTAAGCATGCCTTCCTTGCGCGCCTCGGCATGAATCTCGTCGCTAGAGGCACTCTTCGCAATCAGGTTCGTGATGGCCGGAGACATGGCCAAAACTTCGTGAATACCAAGACGGCCGGAATATCCGTCAGGATAATTGGGTGCCGGAGCTGCTTTGCTGAACTTGATAGTCTTCCATGTTGTACTCTTCTCGACAAACTTTTCCTTCTTCATATGATCGAGGACTGTATCAAGGTCGACATGCTTGGCAAGATTTTCCGTCATAGCTTCGGTCAAAGTGTACTCTTGTTTCGAATCAGTAAGTTTACGCACCAGCCTCTGAGCCACAATAATATTAATGGTTGATGTAAGCAAGAAGGGCTCAGCTCCCATGTCTATCATGCGCGGGATAGTCCCGGCAGCCGAATTGGTGTGTAGGGTCGAGAGCACTAAGTGTCCGGTAAGAGAGGCGTTGATAGCAAGTTGAATAGTCTCCTTATCGCGGATCTCACCAACCATTATGATGTCCGGATCCTGACGCAAGAGGGTACGCAAACCATTGGCGAAGGTCAGCCCGATCTCCGGCTTAACCTGAGTCTGATTTATTCGTGCCACTTGATACTCAATCGGATCCTCTACGGTAGAGATATTGACGTCCGGAGTATTCAAGATATCGAGGACGGCATAGAGGGTCGTGGTCTTACCGCTTCCCGTAGGTCCGGTTACAAGGAGCATGCCCGTAGTCTTCTTAATTGCACCATGCAACTTCTCCAGATTGTCACCGTAGAAGCCGAGTGCCTCCAAGGTGTAACCGTGCGAGCTCTCCGGCAGGAGGCGCATGACTGTCTTCTCGCCATAATAAGTGGGCAATGTGGAAACACGGAAGGAAACTTTCTGGCCGTTATTCTCAATCTTGAAACGACCGTCTTGGGGAAGACGCTTCTCATCTAAGCGCAGATTAGAGAGAACTTTGACACGAGCCACAATGCCCGGAGCAGCCGTCTTGGGGAGGACCATTGCGTCATGCAATATACCGTCTATCCGATAGCGTATCAGTAGCTCTTTCTCCAGGGGCTCTATGTGGACATCAGAGGCTTGTTGCAAGATGGCGTGATTGATAAGAGTATTTACTATCCGGACCACTGGCAGATCTTGGGCGAGCTTTTCCAATTCTCCCGGGGCGACGTTCTCATCTCCTTCCGTGCCCACTGGGATAGCCTCAATCGGCTTAATCTCCTTGGTGATAAGGTCACCGAATTCGGCCTTGAGGCTCTTCTGATATTGTAGTAACACCTTCCTGATGGAATCGTGATCAGTAAGCCGAGGCAAGATCTTAACGTCTAGCTTCTTCTTGATAAACTCAATAGCCTCAAGATCCTTCGGGTTGATCATGGCCACTTGTAGGCCCTCCGGAGACCTAGCAAATGCCACGATATTATGTGTCCTTGCTATAGGCTCAGGTATGAGTGACAACACTCCGAATTCTATTTTTTCACTGTGGAGATCTACGAAGGGTATGCCAAGTACGTACGCCTGGAGACGAGAGAGTTCGTCCTCGGCAATCTTACCCTCACTGAGCAAGAGATCTGTCATGGGGACACCCTTCTTATCCGCTTCTTTAGAGATCCGAGCTAAATCAGCTTTAGAAACAATACCGGAATCAATAATCAGTTCTTTAAGTTTGTTTTCGTCAAGATTCACAAACTAAGTATATCAAATCTATGGACAAAGATTCCAGCTGCCTGGAGCTTTAGCGCAAAGCTGATCCACCGTGAAACATTTAGTGCCAAGAGTATTGCAGAATTTATCTGACCCGGTTTCTCCCTTCACGTACAACTCATTAGGATTATTCGGTTGCGGAGGAGCAGTGTTACTTATAAGTAATTTGCCATACTGAACGATAAGGCCATACTCCTTTATATTGTTGGTATTTAAGGTGAGATTACCTCCTTTGGCTTGCGAATTGTTACTAACATTTATCGGCGCCTCCACATTGGCACCTGGAGGAGGAGCTGTGGGCTCAGTCCAAGCGGCCAAGACAGTACCCGAGAGAGTGAGTAAGATTCCGAGCGTGACCCCCTTCAAAATATTCTTTGTTTCTTCTTTCATAATCTTTTGTTTGTTGTATTATTTATTAGTTTTTTAAACTTTTATATTAAATTCTTAAATTCATTGTGTTGACGAAATATTAGCGATGTCTTGCCAATTAGAGTTTGGATCTGTTGGCTCAGTACTTGGTGCATTACGAACAAGTTCAATTGATGCCCTATCTTCCTCAGTTACCACTCCTTGATTGGGCGAGGGAGTATTGGCAAGTGCCTCAATATCACTTGTGCTATTACTCGTGGTATCCAAACCGCGAAAGGCGATATATATGCCAATTACAACAACGGCCACTATCAACAACTTCCAATGACGCGCCTCGGGTTTATTGCCTATTTGATCGCCTTCCATCATACACATATAATATACTATTTCCCTTTTCCGTACTCCCATTTATCCCCACCACTCCGTTCCATCATACGGAACTCCCCTCCTCCGCTAGAGCTTCGAAAGGGCGTAGCGTGGTGCATGCACCACTTGACAAGATTGTTTTGATATGATACACT
>Ga0209542_10010294_pt1 | contig 16919 bp, 12 predicted proteins | sample RifCSPhighO2_01_FD_184028 | JGI IMG/M metagenome (GOLD analysis project Ga0209542, IMG submission 184028) | Soil microbial communities from Rifle, Colorado - Rifle CSP2_plank highO2_0.1 (SPAdes) (version 2) | ecosystem: Environmental > Terrestrial > Deep subsurface > Rock core/Sediment ...
ATTTTGCACGAAATCAAGACAAATCTGTTGAAGTACTCGACTTATTTGTTTTGCCAGAGTATCGTCGCCAAGGAATCGGGACATATTTACTCCAAGAGGCGCAATCTCTTTTAAGAACGGCAGACGTAACTGGCTTCATAGATGGTCATGATCTCGGAGAGCGTGAGGAAGTAGTAAAAGATTTCCTCCTCTCAAGTAATATAGTGCCTTATGTGGACACGTCACAATTTCGTGACTGTAGATTTCGGATTGGACGATTGGATTTCTAAAAGTTCTATCAGGGATTAGACGCTAGTGTGATTGCCTTATTTGATAGAATGATTTTGCCGCGCAATTGCTCAAGCAACTGCCGCTTTTCGTCAATTGAACCTTCCTCTAGTAAATATCTTGCATAGCGCTTCACATCCATTTCGAGCGCCTTTTCTTTTTCCTTCACACCGAGTACCTGCGAGCGCAATTTGTTGAACCGCGCTACCTCCTTGTCTATAAGATGTCGTGCTCCGAGGCGGTCTATCTCGATTCCATCTATGATTTCCGATAGTTGCTCTATGAGATTGTCTTCGCGGATATATGGATTCTTGCACCGTCGGTCTTGGGCACGAGTGCATAAGTAATATCTGTAAATCTTTGTCGTTCCAAGCATCTTTACGAATTTCTCTTTATCCATACACGTGATACCTGATCCGCACTCGCCGCAGGTCATTAAGCGAGTGAAGGCAAACTCGCCGGTTCGCTTTTTCGGATTCGTTTCGGACACAATTTTCTTGCGCACCATTTCGAACAACTCTCGTGTGATGAGAGCCTCATGCTTGCCGACATACCAGTTACCACTTCCGCGCGGGTATTCGAAGACGCCGCAGTAGAACGGATTCTTCAGTAGCTCATAGAGAGTACCGATACTCATATTCTTTCCGCTCCGGGTCGTGAATTTCACTTCTTCGCGCAACCAGTGGTATATCTTCACCCCGCTCCAGCGCTCTTTGCCGACCTTTTCGAAGATCATCTTCACGATAGGGGAGCGTATCGGGTCAAGCAAATACTCGCATTTGTGATCCGACCTAGTGTCATTGAGGTATCCGACTGGAGCCCATCCTGGAAGCATTCCCATCTCCGCTCGTGTTCGCAGACCGCGCTTCACGTTGATGCTCTTATTATCGTTCTCAAGCTTCGCTTGCGAACAGAGAATCATAAGCAGGAACTTCTCGTTCGGATTATTCGAGAATTTCTGGCTGTATGTCTGTATCTGCACGAGCACTCCAGCGTCCATAAGGTCAACGACCCTGCCGAGGTCGCCCGCGTTGCGACTGATTCGGTCTGCGGCCCATGTCAGGATGCCGTTGAACTTTCCGGCACGCATCTCGTCAATCATTTCGTTGAAGACCGGCCGCTGACTTGCTTCCTTAGCTGAATGACTCTCGCGTTTAATCACCGCAATCTCAAGACCCTCGCGAGTCGCGAGGGCTGTCATCTCCTTAATCTGCGAGTCAATGGAGAGCGCCTGCATTTCGTCTTGCTCGGTGCTCTTTCGGGCGTAGAGGCAGTACCGCACCTTAATGACCTCCTTGACCTCTGGTTTAAGTCCAAGAACCCTATCTGTACCCTCAAATACCGCCGTATTCATAACATTGTGGTTACTGGCTAATTCGCACTACCACAATGGATGACGCAACCCGCGCTGTGAGTCCAGAGCGCCCTAGAGGCCCTAGGAGTTGGTAACTTTAAGCGTTCAAAAGTCGCGAAAAGTGCTACAATTGAGCCAAATTATGGCCAGAAAGAAAGCAACAAATAAACAGATTTCTATCGAGACCTACTCGCATAAGGGTAAAAAGCGCACCAACAATCCTCCTGTAGGACTTGTCTCTAGTCAGACCGATAAACTCAACGGATTTACAAAATACGAGCATGACCCCTACATAGACCCGTACTTGAGCTGGGCTGGCAAAAGAGAAGGCAACGAGATAAACGTTCGCAACTTGTCTCTCCACATTCACGAACGAATAGTTAAATCCTTTTTAAAGGAAAAGGAAAATCCACAACTATCTCTTTTCGATACCCTCGAGAACAAGCTTGGTCTAGGAAAAGCATTTGAGTTCTATCATCACACACAAGATTGGACGAATCGTCTCATCGCTGGTGACTCTCTTCTTGTGATGAATTCTTTACTGAAAAAAGAAGGAATGGCCGGTGAGGTTCAGATGGTGTTCATCGATCCTCCTTTCGGTATCACCTATAATTCGAATTTTCAGCCATTTATAAATCGTAAAGATGTGAAAGATAGAGATGAGGATTTGCCAATTGAACCTGAGACAATAAAAGCATTTCGCGATACTTGGGAATTAAATACGCACTCGTATCTTTCGTACCTCAGAGATCGTTTTCTTTTAGCACATGAACTACTACATGAATCTGGGTCTATTTTCGTTCAAATAAGCGATGAGAATATTCACCATGTTCGAGAATTGCTCGACGAGATATTTGGAGCGCAGAATTTTTTTTCAATGATAACGTTTCGAACCACTAGTGGCCTTGGAAGCAAGGGATTAACTGGAATTGCGAACTACTTACTATGGTATGCAAAGGATAAAGAGAAAATAAAATATAGACAACTATTTATTGATAAAGGGATCAGTGATGGTGCGTTTTCCTATGTACATTTATTGGATGGTACTAAGAGAAGTCTTACCGCTGAGGAAAGGAAAAATCTAACCATTCTTCCCAAAGGAAGTCGTGTTTTTAGTTCAGCCGATCTTGTTTCTTCAGGTCTAACAACGAGTTGTGTATTCGATTATGAGTTTGAAGGTCGTATGTTTCAACCCGGGCGAAATCGAAGTTGGAAAACCAACCTTGAAGGAATGAAAAAATTGCACGCCGCAGGGAGACTAGTTGCCTTTGGTAATACTCTGAGATATGTGAACTACTTTGATGATTTTCCGGTCAGCAAAATTACAAATGTTTGGAACGACACTGTTGGAGAACTCGATAAAATATATGCAGTTCAGACTTCAAGAGAAATTCTCAAACGTTGCATCCTAATGACTACCGATCCAAGCGATGTGGTATTTGATCCAACCTGCGGCTCTGGTACTACAGCGCACGTAGCAGAACAGTGGGGGCGTCGATGGATTACTTGCGACACTTCACGCGTAGCCGTGACTTTAACAAAACAACGTTTAATGACCTCTTACTTTGATTATTATACATTGGCGCATCCCGATGAGGGGATAGCTAGCGGATTTGATTACCGTAAGGTCAGACACCTTACGATTCGGTCTATTGCCAATAGTGAATCAAATCATGAGGAGACACTGTACGATCAACCCATAATAGATAGAAATAAAATACGAGTTGTTGGTCCTTTTACCGTGGAAGCCGTACCTGGCCTTCGAGTTAAGCCATTTGATGGTAGTAAACAACGCGTTAGTACGACTGGAGAAGATCTGGCCCGTACAGAGGAAACAGCAAACCAAACGACATGGCGCGATGAACTGAAAACAGCTGGCATTCGAGCAACGGGTGGTAAGACGATCACTTTCTCTCGTATCGAACCAATGGCAGGCACACGATTCTTACATGCGGAAGGAGAAGTTTTAGAAGATGGTAAACAGAAAAAAGTGATAATTAGTTTCGGTCCAGACTACGGAGCTCTTGAACAGCGACAGGTTGAGGAGGCAGTAAACGAAGCACGTTCGCTCGCCGAGAAGCCGAACTTCCTCATTTTCGCCGCATTTCACTTCGATCCAGAGGCCGCAAAAGATATCGGACAGATAGACTGGAAAGGAGTAAAGATTCTCCAAGCGCAAATGAGTGTCGATTTACTCACGGCTGATCTTCGGAAGAAACGTTCATCTAATCAGAGTTACTGGCTCATTGGTCAGCCGGATGTTGAAGTCATCAAAAATAAGGATGGTACCTATAAAGTCAGAGTGAATGGTTTTGATTATTACAATCCCATCACTGGCGAGATTGATTCCGGGGATACAAAACGCATCGCAATGTGGATGCTCGACACTGATTACGACGAACAAAGCATCATGCCAAATCAGGTATTCTTTCCTCTTAAGGACGAGAAGCGAGACTGGACGAGTCTTGCAAAAACTCTCAATGGCGCAGTTAATGATGATGTGATGGACAACTTTGTGGGTGCTGAGTCGCTACCATTCAAAGCGGGCGAGAATAAAAAGGTGGCAGTGAAGATAATCGACGACCGCGGCATTGAATCGTTCGTCATTCGCAAACTCTAATTCTATGAGCCAGAAAACCATCGGCAAACTAATAATTAATGGCGCTCACGCGGAGCCGACTCAATATTGGGCATATATCCGTGAGACACAGGAGTTTGAATTGAAAGAGGGTCGTCGTCCCGCTGGGTATTGGCGTACGAGCGGCGTTGGGAAGAAAGCCGCCGACGATCCTGGCGAATTTGTGCTGCTTGAATTGGTGAATATGATTCGGCCTCGTGTGATCAAATGGCGTGAAGCAGGATACCCAAACGTCAGCGGCACGACTCGCAAACTGTTGGAGTACTGGAATGATGCGACACAGAGGCAATTTCCGTTTTTCTTTTGCCAACTAGAGGCAGTAGAAACTGCTATCTGGCTTGCCGAAGCAAACGATAGTGAGAAGCAAGGCATTGAATTACCGTCAGAACCGGAAGGATGGCAGAGACAGTGTTTTAAGATGGCAACTGGCACCGGCAAGACGGTCGTTATGGCGATGATCATCGCATGGCAAGCACTCAACAAAATCGCGAACCCTACCGATGCTCGATTCTCGAAGAATATGTTAATAATCGCTCCGGGACTCACGGTGAAAGACCGTCTACGTGTCTTGAAGCCAGAACGTGAAGACAACTTCTACCAGAAGTTCAACATTGTACCGGCGACGATGTGGCAAGAATTACTGCAAGCGAAAATTGTGGTAGAAAACTGGCACACGCTTGCTCCTATCAACGAAAACTATGGCCCTAAGGTTGTGAAGAAGGGCACTGAAAGCGACGAGGCATTTACACGCCGTGTTGTTGCTGACTTTGGAAATTCCCAGAATATTCTTGTCATTAACGACGAAGCCCACCACTGTCATCGCCCATCTGGGTTTGAGGACAAAGAAGAACAAGAAAAGGCGACTATCTGGATTAGCGGTATTGACCGTATTCATCGAGCGCGGAGTGTCTTACGTGTTCTCGATCTTACGGCGACCCCATTCAAGCCAACAGGAAAGAATAACCAGGGTGAGCAACTTTTCACTTGGATTGTGAGCGATTTCAGCCTCAACGATGCTATTGAGAGCGGGCTGGTAAAGACGCCGCGCATCGCTGTGCGGGACGACTCGGTGAACATGAATAAAGACCTGCGCTCCAAACTCTTCCATATCTATCCGGAGGTAAAGGACGATCTCAATCGTCGTGCCGAAGCGCACGAAGGCCTGCCCGACCTTCTCTCGAACGCGATAGATATTCTCGGAGGTGACTGGCTACGAGAGAAAGAGGATTGGAAGCAGCTTCGACCAACTATTAAAACCCCACCCGTAATGATAATGATATGTAATCGTACGGAAACGGCGGCTCGTATTGAATATGCAATCAAAAATGGTTACCTGGTGACCAAAGAACTGGGCGATGGGTTGCTTCGCATCGACCAAGAAGCCTTGGATAAAGTTGAGGCCGAGGAAGCTGATGAAATGGCGAAGAATAAACGTGAACTCGCAGAGGCATTGCGCGAGCGAGTAAATACTGTAGGTAAAGAGGGCAAGCCAGGTGAGCAAGTGCAATGTGTCATCGGCGTAAACATGCTTTCGGAAGGATGGGATGCACAGACAGTGACTCATATCCTCGGAGTGCGCGCGTTCTCGAGTCAACTTTTATGCGAACAAGTCGTCGGCCGTGGCTTGCGGCGTATTTCGTATGAAAACCTTTCGGAGCCAGAATACGTTACTGTCTTTGGTGTGCCGTTTACCTACTTGCCGGTAGAAGACACTGGTGAGCCGCCAAAGCCACCTACCGCTAAAACAAAGATTGAACCAAAACTCGACCGAATGAATTTAGAAATCAAATGGCCGCATGTTCTACGTGTGGACTACAAACTCAACTATTTTCTCGATGCTGATTGGGAAAAGCTTAAACCGCTTGAACTTTCAACCGATGATGCGCGAACCGTTGTGGAGATTGCTCCCGTCATAGACGGTAAACCAGACCTCACGAGGCTTACGGAACTTCAGCTTCTAAAATTTGCGGAGGAGAAGCGATTTCAGAGTCTCAAACTCCAAGCGGCAGTTCGATTGCGTGAGAGATTTAAGAATAATTGGGATGGTGATCCAGCTAGTCACATAAGTCAGCTTCTCAAAATAGTTGATACGTTCATAGATTCGGACAAACTGGTCATCAAACTGCCGAAGTTTAAGCATGCCGAACTGCTAAAACGAATTGTTATTGCATTGAGCATTCAGAAAATTGTTGACCATGTTGGCCAATTTATTAAGAGCTCAAGTACCGAAGATCCAATCGCTATTTTCGACAGTGTCCGTCCAGTGCGGAGTACGGCGACGGCTCCCATCTGGTACACGAGTAAACCAACTCAACCTATAAAGAAAAGTCAGATCAGCCATATTGTTGTAGATAGTAAATGGGAAGGAAATCTCGCCTTTGAGTTTGAGCGAGATCGTATTGAAGGATTAGTCTCATGGGCAAAGAACGATCATCTTGGCTTTGAGATCTACTATCTCTGGAAAGGTGCAATCCGAACATACTTCCCGGATTTTATTGTCAACTTTGAGGGAAACAAGCACATCCTCCTCGAAGTAAAAGGACAGAAAACAGATCAAGACGAAGCGAAATGGGCGGCGGCTCAAGAGTGGGTACGTGCGGTAAATCTCAACGGCAATTTCGGCACGTGGGAATTCAAAACCCTGGAAGATCCAAAAGATGTCTTTGAGATTGTGAAATAAGTATGTCAGCCACAACTACATTTTCAATGGGCTCAATCTGGCGTAAGTGGGACCTCCACGTGCATACACCGGCCTCGTATTTGAATAATAATCAATTTCCGGCTGACTGGGATGAATACGTTAAGGGTTTATTCAGCGCCGCTATTGCCAAGGAAATCACGGCACTAGGGATTACCGACTATTTCACCATCGACGGCTACAAGAAAATCAAAGAAGAATATCTTGCCAATCCTGCAAAAATGCAGACCCTTTTTACTCCTAACGAAATTGAGAAAATAACAGACATGCTAGTGTTGCCCAATATAGAATTTCGCCTGAATAAATTTGTTGGCGAGAGTAGCATCAATTTTCACGTTATTTTCGCAGAAGATGTACTCGTAAAATTTATTGAGGAGAATTTTTTGCACGACATAGATTTCGTCTATGAGGGTAATCCTCAAGATACGGAAGAGAGGGCGAAGTTGAAGGTCCCTAACCTCAGTGCGCTTGGTGCACAACTGAAAACACAACATCAAGAATTTCAAGATCGTTCTGATATACACATCGGTATGATGAGTGCCGTCGTTGATGATGGTCAGATCTCAAACATTCTGGAAGGAGTGCCATCAAAATTCAAGGGTAAATATATGGTGGGTGTGGTAGCGGACGAAGATCTTAGTGACATAGATTGGAATTCACAAGATCATCAAACAAGGAAAGTGCTAATACAAAAATCGGATTTTTTGATGTCTTCAAATTCCAAAACGCGGCAGTGGGCGCTGGGACGACCACCCTATACAGAAGGCGAAGAGAAATTCATCGCGGAGTTCAAGACGCTGAAACCTTGTCTGCACGGATCCGATGCCCACGAACTGAAGTACGTCGGGCATCCTTGTATTCACAGGGGCGAAGCAGGTCATGATTGCGCTGGTGGTGGCCAACCTTGCGAACTCAGGAATACGTGGATAAAAGCGGATCCGACATTTGAAGGGCTCAAACAACTTCTCTATGAGCCCTCCGAGCGCGTTATCATCCAGCAAGACAATCCGACACCGTTAAAAAGTAAATACACGCTGGCAAGATTCCGTATTGGTCAGTCAACCATCGGCACCGAGCTTTCAATTGCAGAAACCGACATTCCACTCAACGCAGGATTGGTTGCCGTCACCGGAGGCAAGGGCGGCGGGAAGACCGCATTCGTCGATCTCATCGCGAATTGCTACGTAGATCGATGTCACACCGACGATCCAAACTCCTTCGTACGGCGCATAGTCGACCAGGACCCCGCGGTAGAAACCAATCTCGATTTCAAGGACGGCTCGACGTTTAAGAAAGATGTATCCGACGGCACGTTTTTTCAAGACAGCGACATCGTATATGTCGCCCAAGGTGAGTTGGAAAAATATATAGGCGATGACTCAGACCTCGATGTATATGTCAAAAATCTCGTGTTCGAAAGTCCGCAGATAAAAGACACGGTAAAAAGTTTTGAGTTTGAACAACTGGCTGAAGCGATTGGCAAGACACAAGTTGGCATCTCAAACGAAAACGAAACCATTGTTGCCTTGGAACAGCGAACCAGCAAGAGTATCGTGCAGTCCATTGAGCTTGAGGCGAAGCAGAAAGCGGCGGAGTTGAAGGATATCGAAGAACGCATTAAAGAACTCGCTAAAGCCCAGAGTCCTGAAAAAATCAAAGTCGCGCAGGACAAGCAAAAAGTCATTTCCGACCTTAAAACAAAAAAAGATGACCTCACGACCCTCAAAAATCTTCTCGCAAGCGCATCGACCTTTGTCGATATGGACTTAGCGGCGTTCAATCAACGTGTCGCATCCATCAACACCATCCTTGTCAAGCTCGGAGTGACTGAGGTCATTACTCCCATCACGTATAGCGAAAAGCCGAAGCTGGAGGCCAGAGCGGTCGGTGTTAAAACCGAGATTGCCTCGATTGTCAGAGACATAGAAGTTGCTCAAAAAGAACTTGCTAATTTTGAAGCGGGTATTAAAGACCATGCAAAATTGCTTGATAAAAAAGCCGAACTCGAAGCCGCTATTGTCGTCATAAACGCGAAAGCGGAACAGTTAAAAAAAGATGAGCAAACGCTTGCCACCGCGACCGGAGATCGCGGCACCCAGTTTAAACAATTGGTTGAAACCGTCGTACTCCAGAAAAAGAAATACGAGGAAATCATTTCCGCATACTCCTCCCAAAAGGCGGATGTGCTTTCTGACTTGAGTTTCGGAGTGAAGATTCAATTTGATTCTAACGGGTTCCTTCAAACAGCGGAAGATGTGATGGATAATCGAAAGGTGGAGGTTACCGGTAAAAATGCCCCATCCATATTTGCTGTTTTTCTAACTCTAATGAAAGAAGTCACCGAGGGTAACGAAGTAAAAATAACGGAATTGGTGGCGGAGGTAGAGAGACTTAATCAAGAGTACAGAGACAAATTAAAAAACTCCAAAGCAATCAGCGCACGCGATTTCTATGACTTCCTGTACAACAATTACCTTTCCGTAACGCCTACTGTGCAGTATAAAAATACTTCGCTTTCCAAGCTCTCGCTCGGACAAAAAGCCACGGTTCTGATCAAGATTTATCTTGCGCAGGGAGACAAGCCTATAATCATAGATTCGCACGACGACCATCTTGATAATGAGTTCATTATGGATGAGCTGGTCCGCGCTATCCGACAGGCAAAGACATATAGGCAGGTCATTTTGGCCTCAAATAATGGCAACGTGGTGATTAACAGCGATGCCGAGCAAATCATCATCGCAAATCGAGATGATGGGGAAATATCCTATATCTCAGGTTCGATTGAGAATCCGGTAATCCGTGACCGTGCGATTAAGGTTCTCGAAGGAGGACCGGAGGCATTTCGCCAGCGACAGCAAAAATATCGCCTCGCGTAATGGTCATGATGAAAAAATGTTGGAGTTATGACTGAAAAAATGAAGCTCGATAAAAATCTTGTGGGCGTTGCAGGAGTCTACTATACTGCCGCGAAGCTGACTCATATGGGGTATATCGCTCTCGTAACCACGAGAAACACAAGGGCGTATGATTTACTTATCTTCAAACAAGGTGAGCGCAAGGTCCTGCCAATCCAAGTCAAGACACGTTCCTTAGGAGGTTTTCGCGTCGTGGGAATAGATGACATCAAAACTATCGACAAGGAGTTGCGCAAGAAAATAACATGCCCCTACGTATTAGTCGATTTGAAGGAGGATAATCCGGAGTTTTATATTTTGTCTAAAAAGCAGATGTGGGAGGTGGTTAAGAAAGATTGGGACTTTTGGGAACACCTTCGCAATCATCGCAAACCAGTCAGAAAGACAAACGTCCAGATAATATTCCAGTCAAAAGAAACAACGGAGCTTCTGAAGAGTTACAAAAACAAATGGGGAAACTTACACCTAAGCTAATTGAGATGCCGTCTTGCCGGACTTGATGAGAGACTGATTGAGGAAGACATAGTGCAAACGGTCGGCTTCGAGAAAATAGACCTCTTGGGGTTTCTCGGGGGAACCGCCGATGCCAAGGGCGACGAAGACTAGGATACCGGCCTCCTTTCCGTACTTGGCATAACGCTCGGATTGAAACGGTTTCCACCACAGTCCAATCTCGCCGTTTTTGTTTTGCGCCCATTTACCGCGCCATTTGCATTCGACCGCAAATGACTTGCCGGTCTTCTGGTTGCGGAATAGGAAATCGGGATGCATATCTGACTCCACACGACGATTCAGGAATTTGGAAACATCACGTGTTCGGTCGAGGATAACGAAGTCGGGCTCGGGGAATAGCGTTGAGACGTACTGTTCAAACCGTGTTCCTTTCTTGTATGGATTGGTTGCCCAATAGGTGAAGTACACCATCCCGGCGAGTGCAACAATATCCAAGACCACCCAAATGTGTCGTGGCAGATAGAGCGGCACTATAGGATTAAAGATAATGGCGACTACCACCCAAGCAACACTGAACCACCGATACCCCATAAGGAACGCAAGAACGGCCAGCACCAAAAAACCGATAGTGATACCGGACTTCAGTACGTAGAAGTTTGTGTAAATGCCGAAGGCGGCCGTTATAAGGAAGGCCGCAGTAATGAGTTGTGTCGATCTCATCAGGACTATACGCGTCTGTGGTGCCAGCATATAAGACCAGTATAATACGGCCATGGACGAGGATATCCGCCGGTTGATGGCGGAGCACAAAATAAACGAGGACACGGCCGAAAAAGCTCAGGAGCTCATTGATGAGGGCCTTGACGAAGACGAGGCCGTTGAACTAGCAGATGAACTATGAAAGAAATCGTCTTCCGGTTGCAATTTAATCCTAAAGATATATCTGTTTACGCTAGTCGCTATTCTTCCGCGGAAGACGTTGGCGCTATGGAAGCGGGGAAACAGATTAACAAAGGCAGATACACTCGCAGAAATCTAGAAATTATTTTTCGCTGGAAAATTGGAGGTCGTGGCATTACAAGACTTCAGAAAAATACTGATGCCGAAATTGCTGATGCATTAGCTCTTGCCGTAGCAGCAAAAACTGAACGCTCGTCCATAGCAGTACTGCTTGGTCTGTGCGGAGTTGCTGTGCCCGTGGCATCAGCTATTCTGACCGCAATCAATCCCGATAAATATACGATTATCGATTTTAGAGCGCTGGAAGCGTTAGGAACCGACAGTAAAGACCGGACGGTAGATTTTTATCTCAAGTATCTCGATGCCTGTCGCCATCTGTCTCAAAGACATGGCGTAACTCTGCGAAAGTTAGATAGAGCTTTGTGGCAATGGTCAAGCGAACGCGATTAGGGTCTCAATCTAGCCTGTTGGTAACCCCCTTCGCAAGACCTCGATACTAAGCTAGGGTCTACAACGATAGCTCAAAACGAGCTATCATAGGTAGGTTCAACATACGAATAGAAATGGCCTAAACCGGTTTGAGGATCCTCGCGATTCTCCCGACATGGTCGCAAATCGTAGGAGATAGCAACCCCGTCATCAGAGCGTCTCCTACGTTATAGGGGGAAACTCCTATAGGCCCGCAAGGGCTCCTGGTGGCGGGTTTTCTGTACCCGCTTCCCGGATTTATCCGCTAAGAAGCACTATGGCGATCATCATTTCAAAGAACGGCAAGAATGCCGTACGGGTAGAGAAATCATCTTTCGACAAAGAGGATTTTCTCCAGCAGTACATCTACGAAAATCCCGAGAGCATCCCGCTGTACGACATCAAGGAAGATATTCAGCTCTTGATTCTCGCGCGCGAATTCCCGACGAACAGCGGCTCCATTGATGCACTCGGCATCGACCGAGACGGCGAGATATACATTGTCGAAACGAAGCTCTTCCGCAATCCCGACAAGCGCACCGTCATCGCCCAGGCCCTCGACTACGGCGCGGCACTCTGGAAGCATTTCGGCGACTTCGCACAATTTGTGTCGGCGCTCGATGCTGCGGTGTCCAAGACATTCGACATGACGCTCGTCGCCAAACTGCGCGACTTCTTCGGCCTCTCCGAAGAGGAAGCGGCGGTCCTCTTGGAGAGCGTGCGCCGAAACCTCTCCGAAGGCGCGTTCCGCTTCGTCGTCCTTATGGACCAGCTCGACTCGCGGCTCAAGGATCTCGTCATCTACGTGAACCAGAACAGTCAGTTCGACGTCTACGCGGTCGAGTTCGAATACTACAAACACGAGTCACAGGAAATCATCATCCCGAAGATCTTCGGTGCAGAGGTGAAAAAGGAAATGGCGGTTACTTCCTCCGGCCCGCGCAGGCAATGGAGCGAGTCAGCTCTTATGGACGATGCGCGGCAAAAACTTTCCAAAGAGGAACTCGTCGCATTTGAGAAGGTTTATGCATTCTGCAAAGAGAAAAACGCGCGCATCAATCTAGGCACTGGCAGTACATACGGCTCATTCAGTCCAATCTTTCCGTCGCTTTCGAGCAAATCGCTTTTCACGATGAGCACAGATAAGCGGCTGGCATTTAACTTTGAGTGGACCGCAAATACGGACGAACAACTTGCTGAGACATTCAAAGAAAAATTGGAAGCAATCGGATATTCGTTTCCGGATAATTTCAAGGAATTGCGACCCAGCGTCTATCCCGACGAGTGGTTGCCACGCGTTGATAAGTTTCTCTCGACAATCTCCGAGATGCTCGAGAAGGCAACAAGCTAGAGCAAGAACAAATTTCGGCACTGTTCTCGTACGTTCATCATGTATTCCTTTTCGTCAGGCGGCAGATGGTCGAATTCTCCGTTGTACTCGCCCTTAAAAGAAAAAGCCATAACAGGCATCCGGTCACGCTCTGCCATCACTTTGTGAAGCAGTAGGGTAAGCGCATCGGCAAGGTCGTTGTAACTTTCAACGCCGAATCCGAGCAGTTGGTTCACGAGCGTTTCCGCCATCGGAGTCCGTGGAAAGAATATCTTGCCCGTCTCGAATAGATGCGTCACGGACATCAAGCGGGCTCGTTTGTCGGTGCCAGCAACCGATACACCCTCCACCGGGTTGCCGTTGCGTTTGAGTTCCTGGATGAGCGCTTTTTGGTATGCCACGTCTTCCACATATATCTTTGCCTTGTTGCCGCCTCCTATGGTTCTCGACATCGCTTCCGCTTGCACGATGGTTTCGTTGAAAGTCAGCCGTGCATTTACCATATTCGCGAGAATGTATATGCGAATCTTGTCTCGGTATCCGTAAACGTGCGCCGCAACCATCGCCGTGAAGTCCCTCCCGTCCGCCGTCGATATCGCAGGATCGATTGCCATCACGACTTGCCGCGCGGGCTCTTTCGGCAGTTCGTCGTAATAGTGGATCCAGGACGGCAGGATGAGCTGGTCGTCGTCGGGCACGATTTCAAGAAGGAACTCTCGAAACCATACTATGCGATCCATAATGCGTCGGCGCTGCGCTTCTATATCGTCCAGCGTGGGGAATTTCCCCGGCCATAGAGAAATGCCGTTCTTGAGGATCGGATACTCTCTGTAAACGCCTGGCGTCTGGCACGATTCGATATGCTTTTGAATGCGTTTCAGCAACGAATCATGATGCAACAGATTGCCGACCGCGAAGATCTGAGCATTCCCGCCCGCGGGAATAATCTCGCCCGTAAACCACTCCCATGTCTTGTCGCGACCCGCCTGCGTTTTGACCGACGCCGTGTCCTCAATGTCATCGAGGATAATGAGGTCCGGACGAAACTCGCAGTGCCGGATGCCGCGAATACTCTGCTCTAAGGAACCGATGGCTATTTTGGCTCCCGAGTCGCGGAATACGAGTCCCTGCGCTCCCCACGGACCGGCCTCTTCCTGGAACGGCCCCATGTCTTCCCGCAGGATCTCGTTGTTTTCCAGTTCCCAGCGGATGTTGCGGAGCGCCTGTTGCGCCTTCGGTTGCGTCTGGCAGAGAATGAGCACGAACTTCCTATGCTGTTTGCCGAGGATGGACCAGAGCGGGTAGGAGGTTGTGACGATGGAGGATTTTCCCGACTCGCGGAATGCGACGATGACGCACATCGATATCTTCTCGTCTTCGGTGAGCGCGAACATTTCGCGCTGAAAGTCGGCGGTTTCGAACGTGACATAGCGGGAGAAGTAGATGTGGAAGAAGAGGTAATGAGATTTCCCGGCGGCATCGACGCGCGCGTCGCGGTCATCGAGCAACTTGGAGATCGTTTCTCCGATCTTATTGTTTTTTGCCATACGATTTCTTTAGAGCGGCTAAACCGAGCGCCCTGCGAACGAGCTTTTTCTGCTCCGGCGTAAGAGGCTTGCGCACGTGGGTGATACTGCCTTTAATTTCGAGTTTGTTGGCGTATGCTGGATGACGATGTGTAAGCCAGAAGCGAATTGGATCGAATTTCTTCTCCTTTATGAGTGATAGAAGTTGCAATTCGGCGATATCATTCATCAGTCCTACTCCTTCGGCTATTGCCTCGTCCGCTGCTTTGGCGAACTTTGGGTCGCGTTTGCGCCAGTCGTAGTACGTGGTGCGCCCTGCACCGACGTTTTTAGTTGCGTTGAGAATCGTCGGGGTTTTGCGTAGGTGTTCAAGCAGCAATTTTTTGTCTTTAGCGATGCGAACAGCAACCGTCTGTTCACGCTGTGATGGAGTATTAGTCATGGATTTTCTCGGGAGTTAGACCGGTAAGGCGTTGAAGGCGCCGCAAGATGACTTGCGTGTAGACGGGCGACTTTTCCATCAGACGGAAGCGACGCTTGAGCGTGGCTGCAGCGGCAGCAGTTGACCCCGACCCCCCAAAGGGCTCAAGTACCAGATTCCCGCGCTCGGTCAAGATTTTGACGTAGGGAATGAGAATGGGGAGCGGCTTTACTCCGAAAATAATGCCCTGCCCGGATGATTTTTCATCGGCGGCGTTAAACTCAATGAAGTCGGTCGGACAGTATTTTTTGTTTTTCCCGTACGACTCCCAGTGTGGGTTCCCGGTAATGGCGAAAAGCGCGGTGTGGTATTCTTCGTCCAGCAGGTTATCCTCTTTCGCGAGATTGATTCCCGAATGATCTTCGCTCGTGCCAAGCATCGCGATGTCATGTTTGGAAAAAAGCTTGTGCTTGCCGGAGTAGCCCTGATTGCGATTCGGGAGGTGCCATACCAGCATATTGCGAACTTTCCAGTGCTTTTCCATCTCGCCCCAAATCTCGCGCAAGTTTTTCCAATTCTCATAGCAGATGATGGAAAAATCTTTTGCTGCAATCTTCGCCACATTTCCCATCCAGAGCGTGGTGAAGTCTTCCGGCAGCGATTCGGTCTCAAGGTAACGGCGATTTTTCTTCATTCCGAATCCGGTCGTGGATTCTCCATGCCGCGCCTTACCCTGCAAGTACTGGAGTCGGTAAGGAGGGTCAGTCAGACAGAGATCTATTTTCGCGCCATCATTCATGAGCTTGAGCATGTCTGCTTCGGTACAGCTATCGCCGCACATAACTCGTGATCCATCTGGCCATTCGTAGACGTCGCCTTTTTGGACGGTGATTTCTTTGATGTCTAACTTGGACAACTCTTTTTGGAGATCAAACACTTCTTGGTTTTCATCTTCGGGGAAGATGTCATCAATCTCTTCACTGCTGAAGCCAACGTCAGCGAGCAGGTCTTCGTCGAATTCGGCCAAAAGTTTTTCTGACCAATCTCCGGTATTCTTGTTGAGTCTGAGTATCAATTCGGCTTCTTTCTCTGGGTCTGAGACGCTAATGAACACAACCGGCACTTTTTCGTACTTAAGATTCTTAAGAACTTCAGCTCTGAAGTTGCCGCCGATTATGATGCCCTTACGTTCGGGAGCACAGTTCACAATTAATGGGTCGACGACCCCGTGGCGCTGAATACTTTCCTGCAATTGCTCGGTGGCCTCCTTAGTCCATGTGCGTGGATTTTTCTCCGGGTGCCGTAGCGAGCTAATCGGCACATATTCCACTTTGAGCTTACGATTGATCGAGTCCATATGAATGAGAGTTAACGAAGTAATATTCGTTGCATCGCTGCAACAATCATCGAGGTCTCAAAATAGGTCTCAATAAAAATGCACCGCGCTTTCAAGCGTGAGGCTGGAATCAACCGCCTCGGGCTCAAACAAAATCGGTGCAAATCAGGTTTCTTTGTCGGTCTCTATTTAGGTATTATGGTCATTATACCGCTTTGCGTAGCGGGGTGGAAAAGAGGGTGTGAATAGAACACGAAATGCAAGAGCTGTTCGGTTTACGGGTAATACCGGATAAGGGTCCCATGTACTGTTCGGTTTGTTCGTTTTACAAACCCCGCATCCTTTATCTAGTACAGTACCGCCGCCCTAGTTCGGCTTCCAGAAGCGGGCGAAAACCCTTCAAATCATTGGAAAGCGACCCATACCGGCCCCCATCGACTAAGGGGGAAGGAAGGCCCCCTAAAAACCTTTGAACTCCCTATGGGTACGGGTACAGTACCGACACGGGCAACCCGCGTAAAACGAAAAGCCTGCCTAGGCATCCTAGGCA
>Ga0209542_10010295_pt1 | contig 16918 bp, 19 predicted proteins | sample RifCSPhighO2_01_FD_184028 | JGI IMG/M metagenome (GOLD analysis project Ga0209542, IMG submission 184028) | Soil microbial communities from Rifle, Colorado - Rifle CSP2_plank highO2_0.1 (SPAdes) (version 2) | ecosystem: Environmental > Terrestrial > Deep subsurface > Rock core/Sediment ...
GCGCTCGACAAGAAGAACTCTGAAAAGCTCTCGCAGCTTGTCAAGAAATATTCCGAGAAAGCGCAGTACATCATCATCAGCCACAATGACGGGATAATCACGGAAGCGAACACGCTCTATGGAGTCAGCATGGATGAGCACGGCGCGAGCAATGTGGTGAGTTTGAGGATTTGAGAGAAACTTCTGGTTAACAAAAAACTTTAATTCTTGATTGAGAATAAGTTTATATCCGCTTCCCCACTCTCGCCATCTCCAGAGCTTTCCAGACATTCAGCGCTGTCTTATCCCAGGTGTACTGCTTCCTGACAGCGCTTCTCGCGTTCGCGCCAAGGCGCTGCCTTAAAGGCTTATCCTCTATCAGCCTGTTGAGCCTATCGACCAATATAGGGACATTGCGCTTAGGGAAGAAATACCCATTCTGTCCTGAGACGACATACTCTTTCATATTCCCTAAAGGAGTGACTACGACCGGAAGCCCTGAAGCCATCGCTTCAAGAGTAGCTAAAGAGGTAGTCTCCGTGAGTGAGGGCATTACAAAGACATCCATCGCCTGAAGATAAGGCGTTACATCAGGGACGAATCCTGAGACCCTGCAGTTAGGGATATTCCTCAGCCTCTCGACATCATTCTTCTTGCCGCCGCCCACTATCAATAGGAATATGTTCTTGTTGTTCCTGTAGATCCGCTCAAAAGCGTCCTGCAGTGTCGCGACGCTCTTCTCAGCGCTTATCCTTCCGGTGTAGCCTATCACGAAATAGCGCGGCTCTATCCCTAAAGCTTTTTTCGCCGCGAGATTATCATCAGGTTTAGTGAATTCATCTCCAACGCCAAGCTGCACAGGAAGCATTGGCGCCTTGAATCCATTCCTCTGCAAGAGCTTTGCCAATGCCGCTGAAGGGACAAGCAGGAGAGTGTTCTTGTTCAGGATCCATCTTGACAGTCTTAAGACGACTTTCTTGATCGCCCACTTGAGGATACGATTGTCAGTCATTATCGCGGCCATCTGCTCCCAAGGGATCTGATGCAGGTATGTGACAACAGGTTTTCTCTCTTTCTTTGCGGCAAGAGTGGCTAGGACTCCCAGAGGCATCCCGCTCTGCGCGAATATGATATCGTTCTGGGATACCGCGCTCCTGACCGCAGCTCTGTCCATCCTTGCCGCGCTATAGCCAGCGAGACTGAATCTTCCGACAGGGATGCCTATCACTCTGACCCCAAGATACTGCTCAGGAATATCATCAGAATACTTAGGGACGAGCAATGTGAGAGAATAATCCTCCGCCAGCCTCGGTATCATCTCGCTCAGGAATTTCATGACACCATCACGCTTAGGGATGAATGTGTCCGCTACTATGAGCATTGAAGGCTTGTTAGGGGTCAATCTGGGGCTGACTGGATTCTGCATAGGGACATAATGCGCTTTATGCCCCAGAGTAGGATTGAGGATTGCGCTCTCTTTAGGCGTCTCTCTCTGCTGGAATGATCCTTCTCTCTGATGGCTTACTGCTTCCTTTTGATGGACTTCCCCTTGATGGATTTCTCTATGCAGGACCTCTTTCTGCTGAGTTGTATGTCCGGGATTGCTCACGCTCGCCGTTCTTCCATAGGCTGTGGGCTTGACAGGCTCATGCTGGGATTTAGGTGAAGAAACATATTCACTCTTTTGAGAAGCTATTGGGATATTCACTTTTTGCGCTGGCTTTGAAGATTGTGGAGCGGAAGATACAACCCCTGCTTTCGCTTTCTGGACTGAAGGCCTGGCTATAGCGTCAAGAAGATTGTCAGGCATAGCGTCATTCTGGGAAGGCTTTGCCCCTCCAGGATCATTGTTCGGTTCTTCTGCCATGGTATCCTCAGATTTTATAGCCGTAATTCATCTTAGGCGATGTCCTGAATCATTCTTTTTTACCGTTGCTTATAAACTTCTTGATATCAATCCAGCTCTAAGTTTGGTTATTCAAGCAACGTTAAAAAAGTTTTCATTCATAGATTCAGGACATCGCCTCATCTCAGCTTGTAAAACATCTCCGCGTAACGGCACTTGCTTGCCGCTCCATGCTTGAGAGCGTGATAGTAGACTTTCCACTTGAGAGCGAGCAATGAGAGCAGCTGGCTCTGGAAGCAGCGAAGCGCGCTCAATTTGATATTGAACGTCTTAGAGATATCAACATATATCCTTGGCGCCTGCCTGTCCTTGATCTTGACTGGATTCCAGATATCAAAAGAGAGCACCTCTCCTTCATAACCGATCTCATCGCATAATGAGAGCACGAAAGCATTGAGCTCATGATGGTCAGGATGCGGATCGTCTGTGGCGTGAGTGAATATCCTTGAAGGTTTCTCTTTCTTTATTATGTCAATAATCTTATTCTTATTCTGTGAAAGAACTGACTGTTCAGCGAATTTTCCTTCCTCTATCCCAAGGAACACAGTGTTTGCAGCGCCTATGAATCTGGCTGCGTTCTCGCTCTCTTTTATGCGTATCTTCGCAGCCACATGTTTTTTAAGCCAAGGGCTTCCTTTCTCACCGTAAGAGAACACAACAATGACTACACGCGCGCCTTCAAGGGCATACTTCGCCAATGCCCCTCCTGCGCCGAGTATCTGGTCGTCAGAATGGGAACAGAGCACTAGAATCGAGCCGTTCTTTCCTGCCATAGACAGTTAGCATTATCTAGGCCTTTTTATAGTTTTGGGATATAATCATTGAACAAAAGTCAGAACTCTGTTCTTAGCGTAATTGATCACTTCTTCAGTGTCTATACCGCAGCCATTTATGAATACCCAGTATTTTCCTGCGTCATGTCCCTGGAATCTTGATTGATACGCCTGGACAGCGCAGTGATTATCCTTGTTTGCGCGCAGGAACAATCCATTGTGGTCTTTGCTTATCGCCCTGAACAGTTCTACCATCACCCCATTGCCTCTGTATTCTTGCGCGACAGCCATCTTATCGACATATCCTGTCCCTCCCAATAGAAGGTTTTCTTCTTTGGAAAGCTTTTGCACAACAGCAACCCCTTTGAACCTGCCTTCCTGGACTGAAGTTCCTGGCTCAAGGACTATATAGACGCTTAGCACTTCAGGAGAGACCTGTCTCAGCCATTCCTTGTAGGATTCTGTGAGCCGCCTGTTGAACTGTCTCTCGATGAAGCCGTAAAGACGCTGCGAGATGCCTTCAACTGAGTGCAGGACTATAGGTTTCTCTGAAGAATGCTCAAGAATGACAATGCTCTCGCTTGCTGATTCGGCTGATCTGTCCGGATTATCCATGCACGGATATCTTTTCTGCTCGCTTATAAATATGACGCCCCATATCTGACATCATCTGACACTCTTGTCCGATACAGAACATTTTTATACTTCACTGAGTCTTATACTGCATCATGAGCGTCTTCAAAGAGGTTGAAAGGTATGTCCTGCAGTATCCGAGCGTGAAAGACTGCCTGAAAGAAGGATTGGTGAACTATTCCGCGCTCTCAAGGATGATAATCTCCGACCTGAAGCTCTCAAGGAAAGATTTTGACGCGGTTCTTGTCTCCTGCAGAAGGCTTCAGCGCAGGCTCAGAGGAGAGCCTTCTTCAGAGAAGAAAGTCAGGGACATACTCAGCGCGGCAAAGATAGACATAAAGACAGGGATATCGGTGTTCATCCTTGAGAGAGACGTCTATATTGACGACCTCACAGAGCTTGAGAAGAGGATCCGTAAGAAATCCGAAGTCTTCCACCTGCTCGAGGGAGTGAACACTCTCACGCTGATAACAAGGCAGGAATTCGCTGAGGAGATTAAAGAGCTGTTCAAGAACAAGATAATCAGGAAGAATGAAGGGCTTGTAGAGCTCATGATACGCACCTCGAAAGAGATCGAGAAGACTTACGGAGTGCTCTCTTACCTTTACTCGCTGCTGGCTGAGAACAAGATCAATGTCTTTGAGACTTTCAGCACATGGACCGACACAGTGATACTCATCGATGAGGCCAATCTTGAGAACGCTGTCAAGCTGTTCAAGTTCTGATATGATACAATACACATATGATTCTTAAAATATTGCGATGCTACCCGGCATTCTAGTTTGAAATATGCATGCACCAATATTCTATAATACAATCATATTTTTAAAGCTTGCTTCTGCCTTACAGAAAATGGAAGAATACGATGAAAACATTATTAAAAGAATCATTGATCACCAATCGCAACTACGAGAGCTGGATCCAAATGATAAACTGAGCAAATATCTCACTTTCACACCAGCAAGAAATGATTATCTGATTGGTTATACAGATATATTCTTTTTTGTCTACCAAGGAAGATATCCTAATCCATTGAAAACGTACGCGATCGATCTAAGAAGCAAGATAGAAGACTTGACTCAAGAGAGATCTTCTGTTAATGCTCAATGAAAGTTTTGCGCCGTTATCATAGATTATCCGGCATAAAAAGAAGGATATTCGCGACAGAGCATACTCACGAGTTCTTCGGCAGATATGGGATAATCACAGAATTGCTGCACAAGATCCATGAGCAGAGAGAGCCGAACATTCTCACTTTCCTGAAAGAGAAGAGGATAGAGATGGTGCTCAGCATCCCTAAGATAAGCGAGAAGAAGCAAGAAATCAATGATACTTATATGATCCGCAGGATTGCTGTAGATTACTCAGTGCCTGTCATAAACAATGTGCAGCTGATAAGGCTACTGGCTGACGCACTGACAACTCTCAGCCAGGAAGACCTGAAGATCCTTGCCTGGGATGAGTATGAGTAGAAAGGAGATTGAATCTCAAGAAAGGCATTATCTTATTTTAGCCGCCTCTTCACTTCATCAATCACTTCAAACCAATAATCTCCGTGAGGCACAAACTTCTCAGGATCTGCCTTCAATTCTTCTTCGATCCTCTTGCAGGGGAGAAAACGGATCTCCTGGACTTCTTCGTCCTGCAATCTCAGCGTTCTGATATCGCCATCAAATCTTAGGAAAAAGATGTTATAGAACTCATTATTCCTGATCTTCTTATAGACTGTCCTGACTTTCCTGATCCTGAAGAACTGAAGATCTTCCGGATTTACTTCCAGTCCGATCTCCTCTTGTATCTCTCTGACTCCGGCAGTTGATGCGTCCTCTCCTGCGGCGATATGCCCAGCAGCGGAGATATCCCACATATCAGGATAGAGTTCCTTATCTTTAGCTCTCAGCTGAAGCAGTATCTCTCCCTTAGGATTGTAGATCCAGATATGGGCAGTCCTATGCCATAACCCTTCCTTATGCGCCTCGCTCTTCATCTTCTTGACACCAGTGAGGTTATTGGACTCATCACATATATCTATCAGTTCATCAGCCATATCATAAGTATTGAGGTCTTGAATTAAAAATGTTTTGGTAGGAAGCCTGGGCGAAGCCAGACTCTAGAGTGACTCCGAAACCCTAAGGAATCAGCAAACCTCAAAAGACATAACTCTCCAAGCCAGCCACATTCCCGAAACTTCTTAACTTCCAGAACCTGCAGAAAACGTGCACATTTAATCCTTGTAAAAAAAGCAGAGACAGAAGCAAAAATAAGAGAGCATGATGCATCGGCCGGGATTCGAACCCGGATACCCGGCTCTCTTCTCGTAAGAGTGGAAGGCCGGAGTCTTAACCATTGGACCACCGATGCGTTGCTTGTTCTGACGAGAAATAGGAGATTTATAAAGCTTTCCTGAGATGCTCGATGAACTTCTCGAAATCCTCTACCTTGACAGCGCAACCGCAGGCATTAGGATGCCCGCCACCATAGCCATTGACCCCTTCCAATGCTTTCTTGAGCACTGGCAGTATCGGAGTCTTCGCTGAGCGCAGGCTGCAGCGCATCTCTCCGGACTTCTCTCTGCCTAGAAGGATGACCTTGTCAGGGTACCTGAACAGCAGCTCATTGGAAAGGTCTCCTGTGAAACTGTATTTCGCGTCCTTATAGGTGAACAGCAGCAAAGGATCCTTCTTCACTGATGCTGTCGCCTCTTTGTAGAGCTTGGCGTAATGCTTGTCGATGTCCGAGAATCTCTTGATAATATACCTTCCTCTGGAACTCTTCTGGTCAAGGATCTCGTAAGGGTCCTCTATGCGAGCGAACACTTTGATAGAGCTCATCGCTTCAGAAGTAGTCCCTTTCAGCATAAAAGAGATTATCCTGCTAAGCCGTCCTATGCCTGAGGAGAATAGCGCCTCTTCAGGCTTTGTTATGTTCTTGTCAAGCAATGAAGGATACTGTTCCGCGAACTCCTTCATGAATGGATGAAGCTGCCAATCTCCAACAGTGCCTGCCGCGCCGATCCATAAGTCTTTCTTCAGAGTGAGATAGCAGAGCGCTGAGACGCAGATATGGCTTTTAGGGGTTGAAAGCATAGGATTGTAATATTTGACTTTAGTCCTTTCGACAGGCTCATGATGGTCTATCCATATCACTGGCACGTGCACGCTGTCAAGGAAGCTCTGCTCTACCATTGCGATATCAAGGATGAATATCTTGTCAGGGTCATAGCTCTGCACTGAATGCAGATAATTATCGCCGATGTTAGGGACTGCCTTGACCATCAGCCCTTTGCCCTTGTCAGCATAGCGGTAGAATTGGAGGAAGCTGCATACTCCGTCAGCGTCGTCGTGGAAGAAGAAGAGAGGCCTCTGGCAGGTGTCAAGCTCGTGCTTTATCTCTTTGAATTGGGCTTCTGAGAGCATGCTCTTCCGGCAGGAAGAAGGGGTTTTTAAATTAGAGGGTGATATATGATAATGGCCGAGAAAAACTATTTATACTACAGAGACACTCCTGAATCCATGGACATCTTCGCGCATTTCTTCTGGTCACTGCTCGTGTTCTTCAATAGTAAGAAGTATAAGCTCGCGGTTCTTTTCGGGATACTGCCTGATATCCTTTCATGGGGGATATATTCCTCTTATCTGGTCGCGAAAGACCTGCCGATGGGAAGGCCTATGATCAACAACATTCCGGACTGGACTTTCACTCTGTATGATATCAGCCACAGCATCATCATTATCGCAGTGGTTTTCGGGATCGTCTGGCTCTTATTCAGGAAAGTGCCTCTGTTCCTGTACGCCTGGCCGCTGCATGTCCTGATCGATATCCCCACGCATACAAGAGAATTCCTTCCTACGCCTTTTCTCTGGCCGCTCTCAAGCTGGCATTTCCCCGGCATCAGCTGGGGGACGGCTGCGTTCATGACGACGAACTACATATTGATAGCCTGCGCCGCGGTCATTGTTTTCATCAAGAAAGAAGGGCTGCTCAGGATTGCGCGGAAGATGCTGGCAAGGCATTGAGACTGTGCAGTGTTACATAGATGTAATATGATATTGTAACATTGACACACGATTAAGAAGGATAAGCGTCAAAACGCTGATGCTGCTTGCGAATAAAGCTCTCTTAGGTGACTACAAGATGACTAAGAGATAGTCACCTGCCAGAAATACGCTTAATAGGACGAAGGAAATCACAATGAGATATTCTCAAAAAATAACTATTCCGCAAGATATCGCTTCCAGGCTTTATCATCCTTAGGGTTGTCCCAGAGATCCTTAAGAGATTTCTCGCCGAGAAGCATCCAGCCCGCATTCTCTTTCTTTATATCATTATACATCTTCTTCTTAACCTCTGATTCTCAGTAAGTAAGAGCTTATTTATGAAGCTTTCGGGAGAATTACATATTTTGTTCTACGCACTTCACATTTTCCTATCAAAAAGTATATTCAGTCCTGAATTCTCTGTCATCATCCACTAAAGAAGCAGTTTAGAAACATATCCCTGTCTGATTTCTTGTGGCGCCCTGATAACTATCATTATCCAGCTTTTCATTGACAAAAGGGATTGGTATGACCAAAGCAAAAGGCTCTTCTTTCCTAAAGTATCTCTCAAGATCTCTCCCTTTAGTGACATTCTCACACACAACCCTGCCGCTGCAGCCAGGATTTATAAGGCCGGCGTTCAAAGTGACTGGCATGGATTCCTGCTGCGCAAAAGACCTTTGGGACATTTTCTCAAAATGCGCTTTATCCAGATAACTAGATGGGCTTCGTATGATATCAAGAAAATGAAAAGGGAACATATACACAGGACAGCCGTTGGTCACAACAGACTCATCTGTAGATGTCAAGCAGAAATCTGGCTTTATAGACTTTATTTCTTCGATATTTCCGCGCCTAGCCAGTTCATTAAAATCAGCATGAAGAAGATCCACAGGATCATCCATCTTCAGGAAATAAAATACATCATCAAGAATATGAATCTTATACGCTATAAATTCCCCAAGCACAACAAGATTTTCTTTAGTGACTTCTCTTCCCTCTTTTATTATGGCAATTGGGGCTTTTTCATAAGGGTTATCATGATATGAACTTGGGAAATCTGCGACAGTAGAAGATACTTGCACTGGTGAGAAAGGTTCAGTGATGAGTAAAGGAGCTGGAAAATAATTGTGCAATACAAAATCTAGCGGGGCGGTAGGCCAATCGCCAAAGGCTCTTCTTTGTGCCTGATTCCCATTAATTCCTTTATTATAGAATCCGAGGCAAGCAAGACCCTTACGCGCTACTCTGCTTCTTGTCTCAAAAGAAAGCAATGCGGGAGAATAACCCGCCTCTAAATCAGAATGACCAATGACTTCTCCTCCTGGCTGTATGACAAATGGAAAATGAAGGTTCTTCTCGTTCATGTCGCTGAATCGACGAAGATGCACATTCACGGAACAGGGCTGAGGATCAAGCGTATCAACAAGTGAATTCTCAAATCCTTTCTGCGCACGGATTCGTCCAGCAAGATCTTTCCCTGGCTGTACAAAAGAGAATACCTCCCGTTGTTCTCCGAAATCCATCCATGCGTTCTGCTCCACATCATCCTCTTCAGATGTAGGGGGAACATAGTTATTGAGTATCATTTTCTACTGTATAGTGACTACTGGTATATAAAGCTTTTGCATCAGTATACAAATAGAGATAAATCCGGGCATTCCAAGACAAAGAGAAAAGATTATTAGGGATATATTACCCCTTGATTCTCTTCAATCTGAACGTATTCTCCCTCTCCATCTCTTCAAGGCGCAGCTTGATGAACCGTTCAGTCGCCTGCAGCTTAGGGATGACAGCGAACTCCAGAGCGTTCACTCTGCGCTTGGTCTTCTCTATCTCCTGCAACAACCGTTTCATGGAAGTCTCTATCTCCGCTGCGCGGATAGTCTTCTCAATCACTTCCTCAAATGATTTCGCTGCCTCATCAATAGCCGCGCTGCTGCCGTGAGGGCTGTAACCTCTCTCAGCCATGCTTTTCTGAACGCTCTCTCCTTCAATCTTTGGGACAACGACTCCCATTATATTTTGTTTTGTCAAAGAGATGCTGGGCTGCCTGCTGATCGCCATAGAGATGGACCTTATCCTCGCGTCGCCATCGCTCATGCGCGCGCTGTTGATCTTCTCGACAGCGTCCTTGTACCTCTCTGTCAGCTCCTGCCTCACAGTCTTCGCGTTCTTGAGTATCTTGAAGAACTCAAGTATGAGGCCGTCGCGCTTTCTCTTAAGAAGATTATAACCAGATTTAGCTAGCTTAATCTTCTGCTTGAGTTTTATCAGCTCTGACCTTGTTGGTTTGACATCAGCCATGTTTGCCTTTTATGCGATGATGAACGTTTTAGCCTGCGCGCATCATCGCTGATGCAGCGCAGACCATTGCAGGTATCATCATTTCTTTTTCTTCCCTTTCTTCGCAGGAGTTTTCTGCTTTGCCGGAGCCTGCTTCTTTGAAGAAGCTGAAGAAGATTTCGCAGAGGATTTTGAGCTCTCCTCTTTCTGCTTCTCATTCAGCTTATTCTTCTCAGGATTCTCATCCAGAGCTGCAGCCCCTTCTTTAGTATAGTATTTCGCCTTCAGTTCAGGGCTTATGCGCGTGAGATCCTTCTCAGGGATGGCTCTCAGCAGGTTCCATCCTACCGTAAGAGTTCCTACGATAGTCCTGTCTTCCTGCCTGGCCTGCCTTACGAATCTGTCCTCGAAAGCTGCAGCGAAGTGCAAGAGTCTTTTATCTTTCTCTGACAATGCTTCCTCGCCTACAATTGCGACTAGACCTCTAAGATCTCTCCCTTCTGCATAGTTCGCGTAAAGCTGGTCTGAGACCTGTTTGTGGTCATCTCTTGTCTTGCCCTTACCTATGCCCATGTTCATGAGCCTGGACAATGAAGGAAGCACGTCGATAGGCGGATAGACTCCTTTCCTGTGCAGCTCTCTTGAGAGCACGATCTGGCCTTCAGTGATATATCCTGTCAGATCAGGGATAGGATGCGTGATATCATCGCCGACCATTGTGAGAATCGGAACTTGGGTTATCGAGCCTTTCCTCCCTTTGATCATTCCTGCTCGTTCATATATCATCGCAAGGTCAGTGTACATGTATCCTGGATATCCTCTCCTTCCAGGGATCTCTTCACGCGCAGCGCCGATCTCCCTTAATGATTCGCAATAGTTGGTCATGTCTGTCAGGATGACAAGCACGTGCATATCCTTCTCGTACGCGAAATATTCCGCTGCTGTCAGCGCCATCCTTGGAGTCACTAATCGCTCGACTGCAGGATCATCCGCGAGATTCAGGAACACGACAGCGCGCTGCAATGCTCCGGTCTCTTCGAAATCCTTGATGAAGTACTGCGCTTCCTCATTCGTTATCCCCATCGCTGCGAAGATGACTACAAAGCCGCCTTCCTGACCGACCACTTTGGCCTGTCTGGCTATCTGCAGGGCGATCTCATTGTGCGGAAGCCCTGATCCTGAGAAGATAGGGAGCTTCTGCCCTCTGACGAGAGTGTTCATAGCGTCAATGGTAGATATTCCTGACTGGATGAAATCAGAAGGGGGGGCTCTTGAGTACGGATTGATCGCCGCGCCGGTTATATCAAGGCGTTTCTCAGGGATTATGTCCGCTCCGCCATCTATCGGCTTTCCCGCGCCGTTAAGTATCCTTCCCATCATGTCTTCAGAGACTGAGAGCTTGATCGTCTCCCCAAGGAATTTGACGCTCGCTTCCTTGTCGATGCCGCTCGTGCCCTCAAAGACCTGGACGACAACCATGTCGTCGCTTGTGTCAAGCACCTGACCGTTCTTCATCTGACCATTGGACATCTTTATCTGGACAAGGTCTGCGTAGCCTATCGGCTCTGTCTTATTGACAAAAACTAGAGGGCCTGCGATCTTTGTTATTGTTTTATATTCTTTCATTGCAATCACCTGCGGACGAGCTTGCTGAATTCAGCTTCCATCTCCTTATTGATGGTCGCGAGAAGCTTCTCGTGGTCTTTCTCGAATTTCGCTGTCGCTATCTTGTCTTTTGCCGCTGTCGCCATTATATCATTCACTCGCGCTCCAGCCTCAAGGCTTCGGTACGCTAATTCTGCGAACTGCAGCACAGTCTTCATGAGCATATAGCTTTTCTTAAGGCTGCAGTATGTGTCTATATCATGATAAGCGTTCTGCTGCAGTATGAATTCCCTTATGAGCCTCGCCACTTCAAGAGTGACCTGCTCCTTGTCAGGAAGCGCGTCAGAGCCTACGAGCTGCACGATCTCCATGAGTTTCTCCTCTTCCTGGAGTATCGACATGAGCCTCTCGACGCACTGTCTCCAGTCTCCCGCGACATTCTGCGCGAACCAAGGCTCTAACGACTCCAGATATAAAGAGTAAGAGTTCAACCAATTGATGCTTGGGAAGTGCCTGCGCTGCGCGAGCTTTGAGTCCAGAGCCCAGAATGTCTTCGTGACTCTGAGAGTGTTCTGGGTGACTGGCTCTGAGAAATCCCCTCCGGGTGGAGATACTGCCCCAATAACTGTCACTGATCCCTGGCTTTCAGGAAGCCCTAAAGGGATGATTCTTCCTGCACGCTCGTAAAACTGAGCGAGTTTTGTCGAGAGATAAGCCGGATAACCTTCTTCTCCTGGCATCTCTTCAAGGCGCGAGGAAATCTCTCTCATCGCTTCAGCCCATCTTGATGTTGAATCAGCCATCAATGCGACTGAGTAACCCATATCCCTGAAGTATTCCGCTATGGTTATTCCGGTATACACTGAAGCTTCTCTCGCCGCAACTGGCATATTGCTTGTGTTAGCGATAAGCACCGTCCTGTTCATCAATGGACGCTTGGTCCTTGGGTCTATGAGGTGCGGAAATTCTGTAAGGACTTCAGTCATCTCATTACCTCTCTCACCGCAACCGATATAGACAATTATATCTGCGTCAGACCATTTCGCGAGCTGCTGTTGAGAGACGGTCTTTCCTGCGCCGAAAGGACCGGGAATAGCCGCGACTCCCCCTTTTGCGAGCGGAAAGAAGACGTCAAAGACTCTCTGTCCAGTGATGAGCGGAGCATCAGGCACAAGTTTCTTGCCCGCTTTTCTGGGGACTCTGACAGGCCATTCCTGTCTCATGGTTATTTTCTTGCCGCCCTCAATCTCGCAGACAATGTCAAGCACTGTGTAACTGCCGCTCTTTATGCTTGTGATCTTGCCATGCATCCCTATAGGGACCATTATCTTATGGCTCATTCCTTGCGTCTCTTCAACCTCCCCAATGACTTCTCCTTCCCTGACTTTATCCCCTGTCTTCTTCACAGCTTTGAAATCCCATCTCTTTTTATGGTCTAGGCCTGGAGCGTCAACTCCTCTGCTTATGAAATCTCCGACTTTCTCTTTAAGCACGACAAGAGGTCGCTGGATCCCGTCATAGATGCTCGTGAGCAGTCCAGGACCTAGCTCTACTGAGAGAGATTTATTAGTATTGACTACAGGTTCGCCAGGCCTTATCCCTGAAGTGTCTTCATAGACCTGTATTGTCACCTTGTCCTCAAGTATCTGGATGACCTCTCCGAGCAGGCGCTCATTGCCGACACGGACAAGATCATACATTCTCGCTTTGAATTGCTTGGCCATGACGACAGGCCCTGCGACTCGGTAAATCACTCCATCTTTCTTATGTTCTTCTGCCATAGTATTCCCTCCGAAAGCGTCAATCGATCGCACATATTGTTTTCATATTTCTTGAATCGCTTAGCTGATTTATACCGTTAATTTCCATCATTATCTGTCTCAATCAAAGAGGACTTCACTCTTTCCAGAGATCGACCCCTATTGATTTTATTATCATCTTTCTCAATGCGTCCTGTGCGACAGCTTCTGCAGAGAGCACAATGAACACAGGCTTGACGCTCTTCTGCATGTCTGTCTTCGAATAATCATCAAGCTGCTCTAAGGTCTTATCATCAGTTATCACTATGCCGACTGAAGTATCAGCCATGAGCCTCTTTACCTCTTCAGTAGGATTGCCCTGCACCTCGATTACTTTGCGTATTCCTGCCAGCCTGAAGCCAAGATTGAATTCCTGCCCTCCAAGCACTGCGATTTCCATCATGTTCACCCGTCATCCATAAATGTGTTATTTATTCTGCATATTATCATCTGAGATTATCATCTGAGATCATCATCTGACAATCACAAGCTCTTTCTCTATGCGCTCTTCCTTTATCCCGAGCTGCTTGCCCTTGATCATCATCCTGAGATTGGATATCTCAACCTCTTTAGCGAACAGATATCCCAGTATGACATCTACTGAGAGAGGATTTGTTGTAGTGAGGAACGCAACTCTCTCAAGCAAATGTCTGCTGAGCGCTGCATCAACAGGTATGAGCGATCCGCTCTTGAGATACTGCTCTATATCCTGTCTGCTCACACCATAACCTAATTTTTCTACTGCATTGAGTATCGAGTGCGCATCCGCTGCTGAGACCATCTTATTCAGCATAGCCTCAGTCAATCTCACTCCGCCAGGGAATAAGTGCGGCTGGATCTGAGATGCTGGCATCTTCTCTTTCTTGAACCTGAGCAATGCCTTTATGTTGAGTATGTCTATCTCTTCCTCTATGAATGTGCGCATGATGCTTCCCTGTTCAGGAATCCTTTTCGCAAAGCGCAAAAGATCCCGATAATATTCCTGGCTGAGCATATTCTCAACCTCAAACAGATTGCCTGACTTCTTGAACTGCTCGAGCGCTTCGCGCAATATCTGCGGAGGCATGAAAGGGATGTTTGATATAGCCTCTTCAACACTGTCATTCTCAAGCAGCTTATCCAACTGCATCTCATCCAATCTTCCTACAGGAATAAGCAAGGACTTTGCCTCTTCCTTGTTCTGCTTGCTGTATATCGCTCGCAATATGGTCTTTAAGTTGTAGACATCTTTGCGCTGGAGATATTCATCAATGATTGCCTGAAGAGTCTCATCGTTAGCTATACGCTTCAATTTGAGTATATCTCTTACCATGTGCAATGTGAGAGCGATCTCGAGCAACGCAACGCCTTTATATCTTGAAGAAAGCTCTGTGATCTCTTTCTTGCAGACAGTCTCCTGCAGAAATCTGGTTATCTCCGAGATCCCCATCTTGAGAAGGCGATGATAATCATCCTTCCTTAGCAGAGAGGAGCGCATGACGCTGACTCTAGCGTAAGCGTAAGGATACTCCCCTAATCTGAGAGTGCTTTCGCGTCTTTCTTCCTGAACCGATGGATAAATCATTTTCTGAGCCATTTTTCGCAACCATTAATAGTCATATCCCTATCCTTGTCCTCTTGCGGCACTGAGATGCGCGCGCTTATGCATCATTAGTGCATGCACACACAGGCTTATTTACCGAAAAGGATCGCTGCCGTCTCCTGCAGATACTGCTTGCGCACGCATGCCAAGAGCTCATCAATGCTGTAATCTATTCGCACAGTCCCATCATCATTCTCAGCGATTATCCCTCCTGAGATATCTGACTGATGAAACATTATTCCTTTGATAGATTGCACTGCGGCCTTGTCAATGGCATTCGCGAATACATTCTTGACTGGAATCTCTTTCTGTGCGCGCATCACAAGCTTTTTCACAAAGTCTGCACGTTTCTGACCGCTCAGGCCTGAAATGATTTTATACGCCTCTTCAAAGGCCTTGTCGATAATCTCGCGCTTCTTCTCAAGCAGAGCTTTCTTCAGATCAAATTCTGCAGCTGCAATCTCTTTCCTTTCAAAAGCAGCTATAAGGAGTCCAGTATCATTATCCACTTTCTTCCTGTAAGCTGATGTCTCAGCTTGCGCTTCTTCCTTGAAGATGCTTGCTTCTTTGCGTGCGGTAGCAAGTATTGACTCGCGCTCTTTCTGCGCACAATTCAGGATTTCTTTCTTTACTTCTTCAAGTCCCATAGTGATCTTCCTTACCCCTCACTGCCTTATCCTCAGATAATATCTGAAGCAAAGCTGTAAGATATTTATTTCGCCATCCCTATTATCAAGATGGCTACCACAAGCCCAAAGATGACAATAGTTTCCGGAATGACCGTCAATATCAGCACTTTACCGAATAGAGACTCTTTCTCTGCCATCGCACCTACTGCTGCAGCACCAATATGTTTCTCTGCCATCCCTGTTGCTATCGCACTCAAGCCTAATGAAAGGCCTGCACCTAATGCTATAATTCCTGTGTTTACATCTACCATGTTTCTACCTCCGTAACAATCTGGTATTTCTTTGTGTCTGTAATGACTGTGATACCCGCATCTTTTGCTATTCGTTCTTTGATATTTATCAATGTTCATGAAAGGTTTATCCTGTCACTTTTCAAGGTTTTTGCGATTTCTTCTTTTCCTGCTCTTTATCGGAATACTGCGCCGCCTTCGCTGTCCACATATTGTTTGCTTTTGAGATTATGACACGCATATTTGGATTGAAAGTATTAACCCAATAATCATAAGCTGAATTTATGAATTTCCCTTCCGCTTTCCTGTCTTTGGTGAGTCCTGCCAGGATGTTCGCGCTGACCATTGACATAATCGTGCTTATCATCCTTCCCATATTCTCTTTTTCTTCTTCATTGAATGTCTGGCTCTCAGTAAGACTGAAAAGGGAGCCGGGATTCGGCATTATCAGGCTGTGCAGATAGCTTGCCCAATAAGTATAAGTGTCGACAATCCTGCCGCATGCCCATCTTGAGAGCCGGATGCTCATTATTCCTTCCTTGACAGCATAGTCTCTGAGATAGAATACTTCATCTAATTGATCGACTGTCGGAACAACCCCTAGCTCTTTGCGCATCTTCTCCAATGAGAGCTCAAGCTTCTCAAGCAGTTCTTCCTGCGCTTTCTGCACTGAATTATCGCAGCAGGCATCAACTTTTGCAACTTTTGATTTATTTATATTTTTCATTGTAATTACCTTATTAACAGTAAATCATCATTCTTACCGTAAATCATAATTCTTCCTTTGCTCCGAAAGGAAGGAACTTAAGTCCGCCTCCTTCGTAAAACTTACCGAAAAACTCAACATAATGAAGCCTTGTGGCGTGCAGGAAAGGGCTTATGAGTCCGAGCATGATGTTTATCGCGTGGCCTATGACCAGCAGGATTATCCCTCCGAGTATTCCGACGATTCCTAAGTGGAACATTTCTCCGGCAAGCTCATTCACGACTGTGGCGAGTATTACTGAAGCCAGGCCTACAGCCATTAGCCGCGCGTAAGAAAGTATGTTTGTGAATATTGAGGGCAGCTCTATCAAGCCTTTAGGTCCTTCTCCAAGATACAGAAGCATGGCAGCTAAGAAAAAAAGAGATGCTCCAACCCATTTCTGGACTATCAATCCGAACATCGGATTGTACGCGAGCGCAAAGCAAACGACTGCGACCTCAAGAAGTATCCAACTGATCTTTTCTGTGAACGCATGCCATAATCCGTGCTGCCTTAGCTTGTTATAAAATCCGACTATCAAGCCGATATTTATGTGGACAACTCCGATGGCTATAGCGACAAGCATGAGCTCATTTATCTGCTCAGCTCTGCTGATCAGATGCGGAAGCTCGAGATGGCCGATCTTTTCAAGGC
>Ga0209542_10010296_pt1 | contig 16917 bp, 13 predicted proteins | sample RifCSPhighO2_01_FD_184028 | JGI IMG/M metagenome (GOLD analysis project Ga0209542, IMG submission 184028) | Soil microbial communities from Rifle, Colorado - Rifle CSP2_plank highO2_0.1 (SPAdes) (version 2) | ecosystem: Environmental > Terrestrial > Deep subsurface > Rock core/Sediment ...
ATCTATGGCTTGCTTTAATCTTTGAGAAAGAGGTGTTTGCGCAACCTTACTGTCAAATAGATTATTTATTAATTTTAGATTATAAACGTGAATCTGGCCCCCGTATGAAAGCCTTGCTTTTTCTTTTGTGAAGTTATTTTCAATATTTTCCAAATCTAATTCTGTTGCAGGGAAAGAAAATTCACTAAATGTAACCTGATTTGGAAAACTATCGCCATCAATATAAAAGTGGCTGTAGAGTATTGAATAGTAAGAGGCAAGACAATCTAAAAATTCTTCATCTTCTAATCTTTTTTTTAGAAGGTTAAATCTTTTTTTCTCATTAAATTTTCTAAAAAAAGGAATCTTTCTTAGGTCAAAATATTTTTTAGAGAATTTCAAGGCAAGGGTTTTTATGTTACTTCCTTGACTATATTTACCCAAAGAGCTAGTTAATATAGGATAATCGTTTAAAAATGGGTGAATGAATCGCCTTATGTGGCTTATGCCTGGACCAATATTAAATTCAATATCGTAACGAGTGTTATAATTGATTAGTTTTTTTAAATCATATCTTGTTCCATAAAAACATTCATCTGCCATATAAAATGGGCGAGTTAATTCAAACCAGTGAACCCAGACTTTATTTTGAAAGATATTGCCTTTTGGCAGATTTTTAGTTATCTTGAAAAGTTGTGACGAAGAAAAAATCTTCTTGAGAAAATCTGGATGAATATAAACATCTGATCTTGTCTTTAATACAAATTCATTTTCTTCTATCTCAGATAGTCCGACTTCTAAAGCTTTCATCTGGCACCAAATATTGCCATAGCCCCTGTCTTTTGGTTCCTCTGTCTTTATTATTTTAACTTTATTTTCTTTTAGAAAAGATTCTATCTCTGGAGATTTTTCAAGCTCGCCCGTCCAAGTAGAAAAAATAATTTGATTAATCAGACCGTCTTTACGCATTAGACTTAAATCCTGAATTGATTTCTTAAACATCTCTGGCTTTCTCATTAAACCACAAAATAAGACGTTTGCTTTGGAAGTGTTTCTTTTCATTTTTAATTGAGCTGCTCTTTGTTTAAAAATCTTTTTCCAATTAAAAATTGTATATATTCATTCAAAAACCAATTAATTTATAAACTGGTTTTTTTGTTAATGTGAATGAGCAAGACATTGGATGAATATTTATTTCAAAATGTGAATCTTAAAGAACATATTGTTGCAACATATAGAGTTAGAGCAAAAGATAATGATTTTCTTGATGCTGCGAGAAAGATTGCAATTGGGCAATCTATTGGCAATCCAGATATAAGAACAGAAAGAGATTCTCCTGAGTTATTGAGAGAAAATCTGGCTAAGATTACAGGAGTAGTAAAATTAAATGATAATGAAGCTGTTGTAAATATTGCATATCCTTTGGTGAATTTTAATATTGAAGAAGATGGCATAACCCAACTGTTTTGCACATTAATGGGCGGACAGATGGATATAGATGCAATAAGAGGATGCAGACTTTCAGGAATTAAGTTTCCAGAAGAATATTTGAAGCATTTTAAGGGCCCTAAATTTGGAATGAAAAATATTAGAGAAAGAGCCGGGGCAATTAATCGCCCACTGTTGGGGGGAATTGTTAAACCAAAGACAGGAATAAATGTTGCCCAACTTGAAGAATTAGTTGGTGAACTTTTAGAAGGAGGGGTTGATTTTATCAAAGAAGATGAAATATTAGGAGACCCAAAATATTGTAAGTTTAAAGAAAGAGTGCCGAGAGTATTGGAGTTAGTTGCCAAATATGAAGAAAAAGAGGGCAGAGAGATATTTTATGCTCCTTGTATAAATGGAGATAATTATTTGGAAAGGGCAGAATTTGCAGCGAAGAATGGAGCTAAGATGGTTCATTTAAATGTTTGGGCAGGACTCCCCGCATATAAACGCCTAAGAGACTTAGATATGGAAAATACAGGAATATTCTTTCAAAAAAGCGGAGATAAAGTCTTCACAGAAAAAGAACATCGGTTTGGAATAGATTGGAAAGTTATGTGTGATTTGGCAAGAATGATGGGGGCAGATATGATTCATGCAGGAATGTGGGGTGGTTATTTATCTGACACAAAAGAAGAGTTAGGAAGAGTAATGGAGGCATTAAGAGGAGGAGATAGATATAATCAAACTGTTCCTTCGCTTTCATGTGGAAGTCATCCTGGACTTGTTGATACAACAGTAAAGAATTTTGGAGTTGAGCTAATGATGAATGCAGGGGGAGCAATACAGGGGCATCCAATGGGAACAAAGGCAGGAGCAATAGCAATGAGGCAGGCATTTGAATGTAACAGACGAGGTGCAGACATTTATGAATTTATGAAAGATAAGAAAGAATTGAAAGCTGCAATTGAGAAATGGGGCTATAGTTCTTGATAGGTGATAGTATCATTAATCTATAAAAATATTTAAAAACGTATATCTTATTTGATGTAAGATGGAAAAAGTAAATATAGTGATTCCGATGGCTGGAAAGGGTCAGAGATTTATTGATAAAGGATATGCTACTCCAAAACCCCTTCTTAAAATAGGTCAATATGAAATAATTAGATATATTGTTGAAACTATGAAGATGCCTAATGCGCAGTTTATATTCATTGTGAGGCAGGACCATTGTGATGAACATCAATTAGATAAAACCCTTCTTGAAATTGAACCAAATGCAAAGATAGTAAAAATAGATAAGGTTACAGAAGGAGCAATATGTACTGTTTTATTAGCAAAGGAATATTTTAATGATTCTAATCCAGTTATTGTAAAAGATTGCGACCAGATAATTAATTGGGACCCAAAACATTTTATGGACTTTGTCCAAAGAAATCATGCTGACGGAGCAATTGTTAATATACACACAGATAGACCAAATTACAGTTTCTCAAGAGTTGACCCAAAAGGCAGAATATATGAAACTGCTGAAAAATCAGTAATTAGTAATCACGGGTCTGTTGGAATATATTACTTTGCAAGGGGTTCTGATTTAGTAAAATACGCTGAAAAGATGATTGCAAAGAATATAAGGGTAAATAACGAGTTTTTTACATGTCCTGTCTATAATCAGTTTATTCAGGATTTTAGACTGATTTTACATTATCCAATAGCAGAGATGTTTCAAATGGGTACACCTGAAGAATTTGACGAGAATAGACAAAGAGTTTTAGATTTTTTTAAAGCAAAGGAAATGGACTTCTAATATGTTAACTAAAAGATTAAGTAGAATATTAACTAGGATAATAGAGCATCCGAAGGTTTTATTGGCAAGACTTAGAGGGTTTCAATCAGATCATTCTTTATTCTGTCTTACTGCTAGAGATTTGTTGGGAAGGGATCCTAAGACAATAATTGATATTGGAGCAAATAAAGGGCTTTTTATAAATTCGTCTAAATATATATTCCCCAATGCTAAGATATATGCTTTTGAACCATTAACTGAATTTTATGATAGAATAAAAAAGATAAAGGGAGTTACAGCATTCAATTGTGGATTGTGGGATAGGGAAGGAGAAGATATTATGTATTTCAATAAAATAAATGCAGGGGCTAGTTCTTTTTTAAAACCTACTGAAGAATATATTCAGGATAAGGGGCAAAAAAAAGATTTGCTTATAAGAAAAGCTGTTAAAAGAAGATTTGACAAGATGAATTTAAAGATAGAGAGACCGTGTTTTGTAAAGATAGATGTTGAAGGAGCAGAAGAAAAAGTTATTAGGGGATTTGGAGAAAGATTAAAAGAAGTAGATATTCTTCTTGTTGAATGGTTTTTTAGAGATTTTCATGAGGACCAGATGAAATTAAGTAAATTAATGCCACTCTTAGAAGAATATGGATTTATTGGATTTATTCAAAAAGAAGTAAACTCTATTAAAGATTTACCTTCTACATCAAACTTAATTTTCTTTAAAGATAAAAGATTGGCAAAATAAACTTTATATAATGTGATTTGCATGAAAATAAAAGAGAATGGCAAAAAAAAACAAACAGTTAATTCGAAGAGAGTCTAAGATATTACTTGTTGTTCCAAGATACCAGCCAAATGTTACAAAAAATTACAATTATATGTTTCCTCTTGGTTTGGGATATATCTCGGCGTGTTTGAAAAAAACAGGATATTTAGTAGATGGATTAAATTTAAACCATTTTGAAGGACAGATAAAAGATATATTAACTAAAAAGTTAGATGAAAAAAAATATGACTTTGTATGCACTGGTGGAAATGCTTTGGGATATTCTGCTATTGAAAAAATAATTAATATTTCTAAAGAACATTCTTCCAAACCAAAATTTATTCTTGGCGGACCAATAATCACGACTGAACCTGAGCTTGTTGCGAGGGATTTAAACATAGATTACGGCGTGATTGATGAAGGAGATGAGAGTATAATTGAGCTTATTGACTGCTTAGAAAATAAAGGGGATGTAAAAGGAGTCAAGGGGGTTATTTATTACGATGAGAACAGGAATCCAATCATTAGCGGGATCAGAGAGCCGCCAAAAAATTTAGACGGGCTGCCCTTTGCTGATCTCGAAGGACTTGGCTATGAAGAATGGCTCGATAATCAAATACCTAATTTTAACTATATGGAAAGTATATTTGACAACCCTCGTATTTTACCGTTTGTTGGGAGCCGTTCTTGCCCTTATCAATGTACATTTTGCTACCATTATAACAATAGATATAGGGCAAGGTCAATTGAAAGTATAATGAATGAGCTGGATTTAGTTGTAAAAAAATATAAGATAAATCGTATTTATCTTTTCGATGAATGTTTTTCTGTAAATCGCGAAAGAACAATTGAATTCTGCAAAAGGATGACTGAACTAAGAAAAGAATTGTCTTGGGATTTAAGATGGATACCTACAATGAGAGTTGATTTTATTGATAAAAAACTATTGAAAATTATGAAAAATTCAGGATGCGATATAATCAGCTACGGGTTTGAAAGTTATAGCAGGTCGATATTAGAAAGTATGAAGAAGAGAATAACTCCTGAACAAATAGACAAAGCAATAAAAGACACATTAGATACAGGTATTGCTCTTCAGGGCAATTTTATTTTCGGCGATAGCGAGGAATCTAAAGAGAGTGCCTATGAGACACTTAATTATTGGAAGGAACATTGCAAGGGACAAGTGCATCTTAGTTTTATAAGACCCTATCCCAATAGTGCAATCTACCAGCATTGTATAAAAAAGGGGTTAATAGTAGATAGATTAAAATTTATAAAAAGTATTATGGGAAGAGGAGATTTTTATATGAATCTATCAGATAAGATGACAAATGAAGAAATGAGTAAATTGAGAAATGATGTTTTAAATGCGCTTGCAGATTATAGAAAAGTTGTTGAGCCACTCCATACAAAAAAAACAAGTTTAGGTATTTATGATTTGGTTGTTGAATGTCCATTTTGCGGAGAAGTTATGAAATATAAGAATTTTCATATAGATAATATCTATAATTATGGATATGGCATATTATGTAAGAAATGTCCAATGAGGTTCCATGTAGCAAGTAAACTCAGAAAATTTGCCTATAAAAATTTTGTAATTGCAAAAAGATTTAACAATTTAAAGTTAAAAATTAATTCACTGATTGGTTCAATAAAACAATAATTTTAAGTAAAGGATAAGAATTCGTCTGGTCTATCTGTACATATTCCATCAACGCCGCTTTGGAGCAATTCTTTCCATCTTTGCTGAATATTTTTATTAAATATAGAGTCTGAAATTAGTTCTGGAGAGATTGCATAAAATGGTTTATTTAGCTTATGGGCTAAATCCACCTTATTTTTATCTATCCATTTAAAGTTTATTTCATCTGCCCAGATAAAATCGAATAATTTTAATTTATCTTCTGAATAGTAAGGAGAATTTTGATAAAGATGTAATCCAATTTTATATTCTGGGTGGTTTTTTCTCATAATTTTTCTAAATGGCTCGATTAATTCATCAACTACAAAAAATCTTATTCTTTCTTTCAAATCAAAATTATTAAGAACATCCATTGTTACTTTTACATCTTTGAGTTTTTTAATGTGGATAAAGACAAAACTTGATTTATTTTCTTCATTTTGCATGATTTCACAAAATTCATTCAATGTCGCTATTGTTTGCGTTGAATCTTCTTTATCAAAAAGCCCTTTCGTGCACCCTGACTTAAAAGTCAGGGTTTGTTTTTGGGCTTTTGGATGCAAGAGAAATCTTCCAAGGGATTTCTCTGCACAGAGATTTGCGAGATTTTGAGCAAATCTCTTGTGCTCAAGATTGCATTCACCCACACACTGAAGTGGGTGGTTTTCTGCCTCAGCAATCTTGACATAATAAAAATCTTTTAATTCTTCTAATGTATAATTTGAAATTTTTCCAGAAGCATTAAAAAGTCTATCTAAATTATCGTCATGAATTATTACTGGAACATTGTCTTTGGTAATCCGTATATCAATTTCGGTTGGAAACCCTTCTTTTATTGCATTTTTAAATGAGATTAAACTATTTTCTGGGTATTTCCCCTTATAACCTCGATGAAGAATTAATTTGTTTTCCATTTGAGTGGCCTTAAATGCTGTTCGAATGCATGAACACCCTCAATTGTGCCCAGTGTTGAAATAAAATCACAGGGATATGTTCCAACTTTATCTCCCCTTTCTATTAACTCGTTATAAGCCAAACTGATTAGAAATCCTCCATTTGCAGCTCTTCTGTCTTTTCTTATCATCTCTTCAGCAGCCCACACAAAATCCTTGCCATGCTTGAAATAGGAAATACATGCAGTCGAGTCGTCTGAAATGGGAGATTTGTCTTTTTCGGAAACATTTGTTACAAATCCATCTTTATCAATTATCATATATCCTCTGTTCCAATAACTTGATTTGAAAGTTGGGATTATTCCTTCGTGTTCTTTGTTTTGTTTTAAGAAATCCATTAATCCTGTTAAATCTAAATATTGGTCGGGTAAATCTATAATTAATTCGTCTTCATTATTTATTAACTCTTTAGCAAGCAATACTGAATGGGGTGCGCCTTGAGTTGGTTGTTCTACCCAAATTATTCTTATATCCTTGCCAATAATCTCTCTTAACCTATCGCCTAATTTGTATTTTTCCTGATGCTCTTTTAATAAAATAAAAATCGCATCTTTATAACTAAATGGCCTTGATTCGGCAATCCATTGAATTGCAGTTTTTCCACTAACCTCGACAAGAGGTTTGCATAAACCTCTTTCTTCGAAATTCTTGTCTTTTCCAGCTAATGGAACAATTATATTTATCTTTTTTTCCATTTATAGAATAACCTAAGGTCATTTATAAGATTTATTATCTTGTAGATGGGGTACAGTGCGTGCAAAGAATCTACTTATTGATACATTTTAATGCGATTTAAATATCTCCGGATTAATTCATTAAATCCTTCTTTTTTATATATCTCTAAAGCATACATAAAAGAAGTTTTTTTATGCAAAAGATTCTTTAAAAATCCCCTGGGCAGCCAATAAAAAAATTCATTGTAGAGACCGTATTTGTTTGCTATTGAAAAGATTTTTTTTATTTTTTTTATTTTGAACATAATATCCACTGCTTTAAACGAAAATGTATAATATGCCTTTTTTCTTTCCCAAGAACTAAAATCAGGAGTCTCAACATAAGGCTCTTCACATTCAAAATATTCTAAATTATCATTGGCTGCACCGATTTCGCTACGCAATATTCTGCCATTTTTTTCAAACCATTCCCTGACAACAGTGCCCCTGTAAGGTATGATTAGATTTATTGTCCAGTTCTTTGCTCCCATCCTCTTTAAAAAATTTATTGACACTTTTGTTCTTTGAAGATTATCTCCTGGCAAGCCTATAATAAATGACAAAGCAAGGTCCATCCCCTGTTTTTTTACTAATTTACAAGCAGTTTCAATTTGCTCAAGCGTTTCTCCCTTGTTCACAAGCTTGAAAACCTCGGGATGGGCATGTTCCACGCCAAGGCATATTCCCGAACAGTTTGCTTTTTTCAAAAGCCCAAGAAATATATCATCAATCTGGTCAGCCCTTGTATTAATTACAATTAATTTAGATTTTACTCTCTTTGCATACAATTCCAGGAATTCATAAAATTTTTTTTTCCAGGCCGTCGGGCAATCATCAAATACAAAGACATCAAGGAGGGGGTAAATTTCTCTTTTTGCATCCTCAAGTTCTTTTATACATTCTTCATTGTTTCTAAATCTCCATCTCCTATGGGTCAAGTCAATACCACTGCAAAAACTGCATTTATGTGGGCATCCTCTTGAAGTCATAATTGGATAGTGCCGGATAGATTCCCATCTATAAAATGCTTTATAATCCGGGGGAGGGATGTCATTTAAATTAAGAAGTTCGCTTGTCTGAATGATTTGGGAGATTTTATTTTTCTTTGCTTTTTCCACCACGTCTAGCAAAGTAAGTTCTGCTTCTCCTATAAATATATAATCTATTTTTTTATTCTTTTTTAAAATATCCGAATACAAGGTTGGAAATGGTCCCCCGACCATTATAGGCAGGCGCGGGTCAGTATCATAAATCTTTGAGATTATTCCGTCTGCGCTGTCTGCAGTAAATGCATAAATGCTAACGCCCACTATATCTGGTTTGAATTTATCAATAAAAAAAGAGATATCCGGCGCATTTCCATGCAAAAAAGAATAATCTACAACAAGTACATCATGCCCTCTTTTTTTAAGTATGCCTGCAAGAACAGCAAGACCATTATGCGGAAAATTACTGCCAAGATAATTCTTCTTTTTAGGGCTTATTAAAAGAATTTTCTTTTTTTTTTTCAATATGACCTTTTTTATTTTTCTAAGTTCTGAAGATTTCATTTTTTATCTACCGCTCTTGCTCTTAGTATTATCTGCCTTCCGACCTTATGATTCAAAAATCTGACTTTTTCTATTTCAAAACCTTGTTTCTTTAATATTGCCCTTGTTTCATTCAAAGAGTGCTGGTAAATAGTGTATCCTGTTGGCCTGAAAAACAGCTTGTAAATTTTAGATGCAATTCTTCTTAAAGAAGACTTGTCTTCCACGTCAAAAATTAAATGACCCTCATTTTTGAGAACTCTTTTTGATTCTAAAATTGCTTTTGTTAAATCTTTGTTGTCAAGGTGATTCCATACCCTCATTGTAACAACTTTATCAAATGAATTATTTTTAAATGGCAGTTCAAACATATCTGTTGCAATGCAAGTTGCCTGAGGATTTTTTTTGCGTGTTACTTCTAACATCCCTTGCGAAGTGTCTATTGCTGTAACCTTTCCAAGATATCTAGTTAGAAAGCCGCTGCTGCAGCCAAGCTCTAAAACCTTTTCTCCTTCCCTTTTTTCAATTAAATCAAGAAAATGCCTTAACTCCAGGGCTCTTTTTTTCCGGCGATAAGATGTTGCTTCCCTCTGATTGTCATATGTTCTTGTAACATTCTTTTTTCTGTAATAATCTGTAAACTTTTTTGCGTCCTCGCTTTTCATAGGCGATTTTATAGTTTGTGATATTTAAAGATATCTATGCTTTTTCAATAACCTTATAAATTCATTCTTATTGCAGTTTTTATGAAAATAGCGCACGTATGTCCGGAATACCTGCCTGCAATCAGCGGAGTCGGACAGGTAGTTGAAGAGCTGGCAAAGAGACAAGCAGCTGCTGGACACGAAGTGCATGTTTATGCTCCCGATTGGGATAAAAATAAGAGAATAACAAAGAAAGAAGAAATTGTGGAAGGGGTGCATATTCATAGATGCAATCATATCGCCAGGATAGCTAATTTTGCAACTATCTGGCCCGATGTTTTTCCAAAACTTGTAAGGGGAAAATTTGATGTTATTCATTCCCATGTGTTCGGGCATTTGCATTTTGTTTTAGCAGCCTTTGCAGGAAAAATCTCCGGAGCAAAAAACATTCATACAACCCATTGCCCTTGGACAGAGTCATATCGCTCTTTAGCCGGAAGAATTGGAATAATAGTAAGCTACAATATATTCAGCAGGATTGCTTTAAGATTTATAAATAAAATAATTGCAATAACTCCCTGGGAATTTGAGTTTATAAAGAAATACGGGGGAAAAGAAGAACAGATAGTAAATATTCCGAATGGCATGTCTGAACAATTTTTTGCTAAAATAAAAAATAACCAATTTAAGAAAAAGCACGGGATTAAAGGCAGAATGGCTTTATTTTTTGGTAGGCTAAACGTCACAAAAGGACCAGATAAATTTGTGGAGATTGCAAAATTAATATTAAAAGAAAGAAAAGATATTACTTTTGTTATTAGAGGACCAGATGAGGGAATGAGAAATATTGTGAAAAAATTAATCGGTGACGAGAAGAAGATAATTCTTCTGCCTGAGACAAGAAACAGAAAAGAGATTATTGAAATGTACCAAGCAGCAGATGTATTTGTCATGCCCAGCTATAGAGAGGGTCTGCCGCTTACGCTATTCGAAGCCATGGCTGCCGGACTTCCTGTTGTTGTTTCCCCTGTTAATGGAATACCTTATGAAATGAAAGAGCCAGACAATGGTTTTCTTATTAACTATGGAAACAATGAAGAATTTGCGAAAAGGATAATTTCTCTTTTAGATAATAAAAAGTTTAGAAATTCTATTTCAAAAAACAATATAAATAAATCCAAAAATTATGACTGGAATTTAATATTTCAGAAAACCTTAAAATTATACGAAGAAATATCTGAAAAATAATTTTTCTGCAAATCTTTATAAAAGTCTGCTTCTCTGGTATTTTGTTAAACTTCAGGCAAATAAAATGAATATAATCCTAATATACCCGAATATTATAGAATCACCGAAAGACATATCCCTTGGATTGGGAATTGTTTCTTCTGTATTAAAAGAGGGCGGGCACAAGGTGCAGCTAATTGACAAATCATTTGGATTATCACAGGCAGAAATAATTTCAAAAATAAAAAGTTTTAATCCGGATGTTGTCGGGGTAACAGCTATGTCAAATGACTTTGCTGTTGCTGTTGAAATCTGCAGCCTAATTAAAAAAATAAAAAATATACCAATTGTCTGCGGAGGAGTTCATGCAACTATCGCACCCGAAGATGTAATGTTAGAGAACTGTTTTGATGTTGCTGCAATAGGAGAAGCAGAATATTCATTTTTAAATTTTATTGACTCATTTGAGAAGGGAAAGATTAACTACAAGATAAATAATTTATGGATTAGAAAGGGCGATAAGATTATTCGCAATGAAATAGGCAAACTAAATGAAGATTTAAGCAATCTGCCTTTTGCAGACAGAGAGTTATTTGACTATCAAAAATATATAGACGGCAACAGGGGGCTGGCAACATTTATGTCAAGTAAGGGCTGCCCATTCAGATGCACTTACTGCATTAATAAAGTATTAATCGAAAAATATAAAGGCAAGGGAAGATACATGAGGTTTAGAAGTGTAAAAAATGTTCTTGATGAAATTAAAGAAGTATTAAAAAATTATTCTGCAAATGAGATAGAATTTTATGACGACACTTTTACACTGGACAAGAAAAGGCTGAAAGAATTTTGCGATAAATACCCAAAAGAAATTGGGTTGCCTTTTTACATCAATTCCAGAGTGAATGCTGTAACAAAGGAAGATTTCTTAATGCTGAAGAAAGCTGGATGTATTAGGGTATCAATAGGAGTTGAATCCGGCGATTCTAAGATAAGAAATGAGGTTCTAGAAAGAAATCAAACCGATGAACAGATAATAAATACGTTCAGATGGGCAAAAGAGGCGGGCTTGAAGATATATTCGTTTAATATGATTGGGATGCCTTTTGAAGATAAAGAAGCAATTAAAAAAACAATTGAACTTAATAAAAAAATTAATCCAGATTATGTCGGAGTGTCTATTTTTAATGCATACAAGGGCACGCATCTTTATAATCTATGTCTTGAAAAAAAATGGCTGGCAGATAGGGGTCCAACCTCTTACTTTCAATCTTCTAATTTAAATCATCCTGCTTTTTCATTGAAGGATTTAAAGAAAATTAGAGACAGCTTTGGTTTTGAGGTTTATAGGGGAATAAACAAAAAAAGAGCATATATAGATTTAATAGACAAAAAGTTTACAAAGATACCGGCTTATACAAAAATCAGGTCCTTCCTAATCAGAAAAGGAGCGAAGAGGATAATTGATAAATGATATCCATAATAATAACTGCTTATAAAGAGTCGCAAACTATAGGGAGAGCGATAGAACAAGTATTAAAAAATAATCTAAAAAATTATGAGATTATAGTTGTTGCACCAGATAAAGAGACAATTGACAAGACCAAGGAGTACGCTAAGAAGAATAAAAAAATTCGCGTAGTCATTGACGAACAAAAGGGCAAACCTGCTGCCCTGAACTTAGCCGTGTCAAAATCTAATGGAGAAATATTAATATTAAGCGACGGTGATGTTTATGTGGATGACACTGCTTTAGTTTCTCTTATTGAACAATTTAAAGATGAAAGAATTGGAGCGGTTTCCGGGAATCCAATATCATTAAATCCAAAAAACAGAATGTTTAGTTTTTGGGCATATCTTCTTACTAATGTTGCCAATGAAAATAGGATAAAAGCCGCAAAGGTAAACAGGCGTTTTTTTTGTTCAGGATATTTATTTGCCATAAGAAAAAAACTTTTTCCGAATTTACCAGAAGAATTGCTTTCTGAGGATGGATATATTTCTAATGCAGTTTATGAAAAAGGTAGTCTTATAGCTTATTCTGAAAAGTCTAGAGTGTATATTAAATATCCTACTAACTTTAAAGATTGGATTATACAAAAAAAGAGAAGTGTGGGCGGATACAATCAAATAAGAAAGATGAAGAATGTAGAGATACGTTCTTTTAAGCAGGAGTCTTTTGGTGCTGTTTCCTTACTGAAATACGCAAATGGAATAAAAGAGCTATTTTGGCTGTCAGTTCTATTTCTTGCAAGAATTTATCTTTGGATAAAAATTTATCTAGATATAAATATTAAAAAGAAATCTTCAAGAGAAATCTGGAAAAGGGTTGAAAGTACAAAATAAACAAAGAAATAAAAACACCCTATACTAACAACTAGAATGGAAAATACACCAATTATTACAGAAGCAGCGGTCAATAATAAAAAAGAAAGGTTAAAAAAATGGCTTAAAGACCCATATAATCTAGTATTTATAGCAATAATTGTTTTTAGCATTATCCTTCGTCTTTATTATTTTAGTTTAACAAAAGACCAGCCACTTTGGTGGGATGAAGCTGATTATATGGCTTATGCAAAAAACCTTGCGGGCTTCTCCACAAATTGGGTTGTGACTTCGCTTCATAATTCTATTATTCCTTATATTGCTGCTCTTCTATTTAAGATTGGACTTAACGAAGTAATTCAGAAATTCTTACTAGAGTTTATTCCTTCGATTTTTATAATTTTCCTAACATACAGTATTGCTTCTATCATGTACAAGGATAAGAGAATTGCATTGATTGCTGCTTTTTCCATATCTACCCTCTGGGAACTTCTTTTTGATAATATGCGGTTCCATCTTGAAACTCCTGCCCTTTTATCTGGGCTATTGGCAATTTATGTATTCTTTAAAGGATATGAAAAAAAGGAAAAAATATTTGGAAAGATAGATTGCAAGTGGGCAATACCTTTGACGGTATTTTTTGTTGTGCTTACCTATTCAATAAGAAGAGGTTACTTCTTATTTGGGCTTTTTTTCCTTTTTTATTTACTATTTACCTCTGACTTTAAGACTTTATTAAAAAACAAGTATAATTGGATTGCATTGGCAGTATTTGTTGTTCTGTTTTTTATTGTTGAAAATTCTATATTTATCTCCCCTATAGGTGAAGTATCTGGGGCATATTATAACAAACAACTACCAATTAATCTTGTGCCTCTTCAAATTTTTAATACTTATTTTTCTAATCCATATGCACAAGCATATAGTATCTTATTTTATTTATTCTGGATTGGTTTTATCTTGGTCTGCTTTAATTTGCTTATGTCTTGGGGGCACTTTAAAGATATAAAAAATAAAGAATCGCGAAGTGATTTATTTGTTTTTGTGATGTTATTAGTTACTCTTGGTTTTTTTATAATAATGAGGATTAGAGACGCCAATACCAATTCAATTGGTGATCCTCGTTGGTATTTTCCACTTATTCTTGCTTCATTTATCTGCATTGCAAAAAGCACATTAATAATAGCAGATTATGGGAAGAAGTATCACAAATATATTGCAGTGGTTGTGATTGTTGTCCTTATAGGATATGGGGGCTATTATGAGCTTAAACAAGCCGATGTGCTGATAAAATCAAAGATAAATACTTATACAGGAGTAAAGAAGGCTAGCTTATTCATAAAAAGTGTTTCTCAGCCCGGAGATGCTGTATATGGCAAGTCTGGACCACAGGTTAGTTTTTATTCGGAGAGGAATTTTGCTGAACCCGATAAGCTCCTGAATCCTGATTCTAATAAAATTTTATTAGAAGATTTTCTTGCAATGTTAAGAACAGAAAAAGGAGCAAATATAAAATATATTATCATAACTATCTCTGAGCCAGGGTATTCTCCATGGATGAAAACTGTAAGCTATGCTCAGGATCCCCAAACTGGACAGACCTACCTCTCTAAACTAGAGATTCCATTTATGAATACAACAATAGATTTTTCTATTGGCAAACAAGATATCAAACAATCTGTAAAATATGGAGATATAGAATTTAGATTGCTGACTATTATAGATGACGCTTTTGTTTATAGGATTGTTAAACAATAATTATTTTTTGATATAATTATTACTATACCAATTGATTGTCCTCTTTATTCCCTCTGACAAGGAAGTTTTTGCTTTAAAACCAAGTTCTTTATATAGTCGAGTTATGTCAGACAGACTTCTTAATTTGCCTTCGGGTTTTGTTGCATCCCAATTTAATCTTCCATTAAATCCGACTTTATCTGCTATCATCTCAGCAAGTTTTTTTATAGAAACTTCTTCCCCAGAACCAATATTTAATGGCAGAGGATTATCATATTTTTCCATTGCCAAGATTATTGCATCCACAGCATCTTCTACATATAAAAATTCTCTTGTTGCCTTTCCTGTGCCCCACATTGTTAAGGAATCTAGACCTAACTTTTTTGCATCATCAAACTTTTTTATTAGAGAAGGAATAACATGCGGGCTTTCTTGAGAGAAATTATACCCCGGACCATAGAGGTTAGTTAAAATTAAATGTATACAATTCATCCCGTATTGCTCGCGATAAAATTGACTCTGGCTTAATAACAATCTTTTGGAAAGACCATATGCAGAAGTGGTTTTTTCAGGAAAACCGTTCCATAATTCTTCTTCTTTAAATGGGACAGGGGTATTTGCAGGATATTCTAAAACGCTACCTAACCCCACAAATTTTTTAACACCATTCAGTCTAGAATACTCTTGCATTAAAGTGTTCATCATTACATTCTCATAATAAACCCTACCGGCATTCGCTTTAAAAAAGTCTATTCCTCCAATAACCGCAGCCAGATGAACAACTGTGTTAAATGGCCCAGTTTTTTCAAATAATCTTTTCACATCTTCTTCTTTTGTTAGGTTATAATCTTTTATAGAAAAAGTGACAATATTATATCCCCCCTCAATAAAATTTTTACAGAGAGATTTTCCCAAGAACCCATTAGCCCCCGTTACTAATATTTTAGAATTTTTATCCATATTAAAAAGGCACCCCGCCATCTAATATAACATTTATTTTTTCTGCCATATACTTCACTTTTTCTTCGTCAATAAATTGATTATTGGGCAGATAAAGCCCGCACAAGTCTATTGTTTCTGCATTTGGGCAAACATCTGCTCTGTATTTACCCTTAAGTTTTTTTACAAAAACAGGTTGTTTTACAAGACTGCCCCCAACAACAGAGCGCGACTCAATTCCATGTTCTCTTAACTTGATTAAAAGATTGTCTCTATATTCTTTTGTTGGAACAATTAAGGGGAGGCAGAAGGAACTATTTTCACTTAAAGAAATCCCCTGTAACTTTACTTTTTTATTGGACAACATCAATTCATTAAAAATTCTATGATTGTTCTTGCGTATTCTTATTGAAGAATCTATTTTTTTTAATTGTTCTATTCCGATTGCCGCATTTAAATTTGTGCTTCTGACATTATAGCCCATATAATCAAAAATATAATCTAAGTTGCTGTACTCCTTTTCATAATGTTTCATTCTTAATGAGTCGCGTATCCATCCGTGGGACCTTATTGATTTTAATAAGTCATATGTTTCTAAATCATCAGTTGTTATCATGCCCCCTTCTATTGTGGATATATGGTGCCCAAAATAAAAACTGAAGCTGCCCATAACTCCAAAATTTCCTACTTTTTTATCCTTAAAAGTCGCACCAAGAGATTCACAACAATCTTCCACTAAGATAATATTCTTTTCTTTGCAAAATTTCCCTATTTCATCCATATTTCCTGCCTGTCCAAGCAAGTGCACTAAAAACAAAGCTTTTGTTTTTTCACTGGTCATTTTTTGCATAGACTCTAAAGAAATATTAAAACTTTCATCTACATCGCAAAATACCGGAATAAGATTATGTTGTATGACTGGATAGATTGTTGTTGGCCAAGTTACAGCAGGAACAAGCACTTCATCACCGTCTTTTAACCCATATTTCTCTTTTAATAAAGAAATAATTAATAAATTTGCGCTGCTACCGCTATTTACCATAACCCCATATTTTGAATTATTCCATTCTGCAAATTTATTCTCAAATTCTCTTACTATCTTTCCTTGGGTATACTCGCCAGATTCTATCACTCTGTTTATTGCAGCAATCTCTTCATTAGAAATACAATTATGCATAAGCTTAATTTTCATTGCTTCCAC
>Ga0209542_10010302_pt1 | contig 16914 bp, 19 predicted proteins | sample RifCSPhighO2_01_FD_184028 | JGI IMG/M metagenome (GOLD analysis project Ga0209542, IMG submission 184028) | Soil microbial communities from Rifle, Colorado - Rifle CSP2_plank highO2_0.1 (SPAdes) (version 2) | ecosystem: Environmental > Terrestrial > Deep subsurface > Rock core/Sediment ...
ATTCCCTTCAATGTGAGTGTAGATTTTTCTATGATTTTTACCTTCTTCATACCTATCTAATAGATAGGTTATATATTTAAACTTTTTGGATTAATTTTATAGTATTAACACTCATGCGGAGATACTGCCATCACCCAAAAACTTTAAATACCTCCCACATCTCCAAGAGCCAGCAGAGGTTCTAGTATTCTTATGAACTCAACGATTGATACAACGGTAGCAAAAACAGGAACAACAATACTGGCAGTCGTCTGCAAGGACAGCGTAATCATGGGTGCGGACAGGCGCGTTACAGCAGGCAACATCGTCATGAGCAAAAACGAACGCAAGGTTCAGCAGATTAACGATTACTTGGTCATGTCCTGGTGCGGCAACGCAGCAGACGCATTTTTATCAAGCAAAGTAATCGCGGCCGAGCTGAAGCTCTCAGAATTGCGGAATAAATCTCGCCCAACGGTTCAGGAAGCCGCAAGCATGGTGGGTATGATGTACTACCGCAATATCCGCCAGCCCTCCATGTTGCCGCACATTGTAGGCGCACTTATTGGGGGCATCAATGAAGATGGCACAACTGAAGCTTATACCATAGAACCAGCAGGAGGCGTATACAAAGTGCAGGATTACGATGCAAACTTTGGTTCAGGCATGCCTTTTGCCTTAGGTTTATTTGAACGTCAGTGGAAGCCAGATATGTCAACCAAAGAAGGCGTTGACCTTGTAGTTGAAGCACTTAAGGCATCCACACAGCGAGACACTGCCTCGGGCAATGGTATTGACGTATTCTCCATAACAAAAGACGGCATTAAGCACGCTATTTCGCATAAGATTACTTCAATTTATAGTTAAATTTCACACTCATTTATTATTATGACAGATATTATAAAAAGTATTTTAGAAGAATTGCCCAAGACAGTCACAGATGCAATTTTCGAGGGCGCAAACATAGTTCTCTATACCGCAGATAAGAGCTTTGTTCGCACTGGCGAAGAAAAAATACGCGAAGTCGTTAATAAAATCAAGAAGCGAATAGAGCTGCGCGCCGACCAAAAAATCCTTGCCTCGCAGGAAGAAACCGAGAAGACGATTCGCGAACTTGTGCCTGTAGAAGCAGAGATTGAGAATATCATCTTTGACGTGCAGAGAAGTGTTGTAGTTATTGAAGCCAAAAAGCCAGGAATGGTCATCGGCAAGCAAGGTTCGTTGCTGAACGATATTCGTAATTCTACAATGTGGACTCCGGTAGTGCAGCGCAGTCCAGCCATCCCATCCAAAATAACAGAAAAAATCCGTTCAGTCTTATACGCAAATAATACTTATCGCCGCAAATTCCTAAACGAGATAGGCAAAAAAGTCTACACAGATTGGAATCCTGAAAAGATGGATATGTGGGTGCGCCTTACTTATCTCGGTAGTGGTCGTCAGGTTGGTCGGTCGTGTTTGCTTTTGCACACGCCCAAATCCCGCGTATTGCTTGACTGCGGCATCAACCCTGGAATCGCAGAAGGTCAGGAACGTTTCCCTTACCTTGATGTAGCCGAAATCGGCGAACTAAATTCTATCGACGCTATAATTCTTTCGCATGCACATACTGATCATTGTTTGCCCCCCCACAGCCCCGTGCTGACTGAAAGCGGTTACAAGAAGATTGACGAAATCAATGTCGGAGAAAATGTTATTTCCATGGATTGGAATACGGGTAAATATGTTTCTTCAAGATGTACAGAGAAAACGCAAACAACAGGCCACAAGAAAGTTCTTACGATAAAAACCCCATATTCAACTATTGAGGCCTCTCCAAATCACCGCTTCTTCACGTTCGAGAACCTTTCACTGAAAGAGTTGGAAGCTTCAGAATTAAAGGAAGGCATGTTGCTTCCATCAGACTTACTTAACAAGAAAAACATACCAAATAAGCCAGTTACTTTAAACACAGCAATAGAATACGACAAAAGAAGAGCCGACACAACATCACTGCCCTCAATTTTAACTCCCGAACTAGCAGAATTTATAGGTTATTACATGGGCGACGGTCACAAGGCGAATATAGGCACACTTCGGCTGACGGACGCCTCAACGCAGATACTTGAACACCACAAGCAACTCGTAAAGAAGCTATTCAACTACGAGGGAATCATAAGACACCATTCTGATAGAACAAAAAATGCGCATATTCTAGAAATAAATAATGCAAAAATTATAAGATTCTTTGAGAAAAACGTTCCAGAATTCTTCCTTAAGGCAAGAAATGTGTGCATTCCTGAAGTAATAATGAATGCTTCAGCAGAAGCCCAGTGCGCATTCTTAAGAGGATTTACAGACGCAGAAGGAACAGTTACAAATGTAATAAAGATAACTTCCTTCAGCGATACAATGCTTCGTGATTTGCAGCATCTTTTCTCGCTTCAAGGCATACCTTCGAACATAAGCCATCGTAGTAATTCCATAGCTATGAACACAAAATTCAGCATGGCGCAATTCGACAGGAAAGTTGGGTTTTCTCTTAACTATAAACAGGAACGCCTCAAGGATAAGATCGCTAACTTTGATGGTGCAGAGTTCGATAAACAGGATTTCATGCCTCTTACCTCATCCGATATTAGGAAAATACTGAAGGGAGCAGGGATATTGGGCAGAATTCATAACAGTCCCAAAATAACCGAGATTCTATCTGCTGGACTTTTGGATTTAGTGAGAAGAAACACAGGACATGCCACAAGAAAAACACTCTCTCAACTAATTGTCCTTCTGAATGAACGCGTGACGCAGCTACAATCAATGCAAGCGACTGCTCATGTGCACGCATTAAGGCAACTAGTAAGCGTAACTCGACAGGAAGTAAGTATGGCTACAGGACTCAAGGTTTCACAGATACAACAAGTCGAAGAAAATAGGCTTTCGGGCGCGTTTGTTACTCTCCTAACTTCTTACATGCAAGAAAAACTTGTTTCTATTATCTCCCAAACAACTCAAAATATTGCTGCATTGCAAAATCTGGCTTCTCTTGAAGTAATCTGGGAAAAAATAATGCACATCGACGAAAGAGACAATCCCCATCCTTATCTGGTTGATATTGAAGTTGATCATCATAACTTTATTGCAGGCAACATAATCGTGCACAATTGCGGATTAATTCCTTACCTCTATAAAATGGGATACAAGGGTCCGGTATACATGACTCCTCCAACGCGGGACATTGCCGCGCTCCTCGCATTAGATTACACCGGCATCGCGTACAAACAAGCCACCACGCCCTTGTATAAGGCTGAAGACATAAAGGAAATGGTGCGTCACAGCATCTGCCTGAATTATGGCGAAGTCTCAGACATCACGCCGGACATCCGCATTACATTTTACAACGCAGGCCACGTGCTCGGTTCAGCCGTGGTGCATATAAACATAGGCAACGGGTTGCACAATTTCGTCTATACTGCAGACACTAACTACCGAAAATCGCGCTTGCTCGATCCTGCAGTAAACTATTTCCCGCGTGTTGAAACTGTAACTCTTGAAGCAACTTACGGCTCGAAGGATGACGTTCTTCCGCCGCGCAAAGACGTCGAGGCCCAATTTATGGAACTCGCAAAAGAGACTATCGCACAGGGAGGCAAGATTCTGCTTCCTGAACTCGGTCTCGGACACGCACAGGAAACTGTTCTGCGCATAGAAGAAGCTATACGTACAGGCGAACTGCCCGAAATTCCAGTCTATCTCGATGGAATATTGCGCGATATCAATGCAATCCATACAGCATATCCGGATTTCCTCAGCGCCTCAGTAAGAAATCAAATATTTCAGGATAATAATCCATTCACTTCTCCTGTATTCAAGCACGTCGGCTCTTCGATAGAACGAAGGGAAGTAATAGAAGGCGGTCCGTGCATAATCATTGCAACTTCCGGTATGTTAGTTGGCGGCGCGTCAGTCGAGTATTTCAAACATCTGGCAGACAACCCCAAGAACCTTCTCATTTTCGGTTCATATCAGGCGCCCAGTTCTTTAGGGAGGCAGGTGCAGGAAGGCATCTCTCCTGTTAGAGCCAACGACGAAACCGTCCATGTGAAGATGCGCGTTGAAACTATGTACGGCTTATCGTCGCACTCAGGCCGCAACGAGCTATTGCAATTTATCAGCCGCATGAATCCACGGCCCAAGCGCATTATTATCAACCACGGAGAATCATCAAAGTGCCTCGACCTTGCCTCAACACTTTACAAGCTCAACCACATCGAAACTATCGCTCCCCGTAATCTTGAGACCGTGAGACTAAAATGATAACAAAAAAGGATGCTGGACATACAAAGACCCGCAGGAGGTCTTTGCTATGAAGCAGTTCAAAAACCCGATATGTATTGATTTTGACGGGGTTCTTGCAGAATATGACGGATATAAAGGCGAGGACACTTTAGGAAAGCCACTTAAAGGTGCGAGGGAATTTTTGAAAAAATTAAACGGCGTTAATTTAAGATGGGTAGTTTTTACAACGCGCCCGCGCGACAAAATAATAAACTGGTTTAAAGAGCATAATCTTCCAATGCCCGAAGAAGTCACAAACCTTAAGTTCCCCTCGCCAGTTTACATTGATGACAGGGCAATAAAATTTGACGGCAATTTTGATAAACTAATTAAAGATATGAAGAATTTCAGCGTTTACTGGAACAATGAAAGGATTTTTGGAGGGTACTTCGAATAATAGGCGATAAGCAACATGAAGCACACACTAAAAATAACTCTCGTTCTGCTTGTGATGTTCGTAGCTGCCCAGCTTATCGGCATATACGTCAACTACACATATACCCCAACAGTCACAACAACGTTCAACAAGACCACAAATACTTACGAAAATCAAACAAACTACAACATTCCTTATGGTTTCGAGCCTCCAAGCGAAATAAAACCCCTAAGCGCGCTTACTTCAATAATCTTCGCACTCGTAATCGCGATAGCGCTCATGCTCCTCTTAATGAAACTGAAAGCAGAAATATTTCTGCGCTGGTGGTTCTTTGTAGTTATTGTAATCGGTCTCGCCGTCGCTTTTAACACATTTTTCATCAGCATACAGAGCGGTTCTCTTATCGCGCTGGGGTTAGGTCTGTTGCTGGCCTACTTCAAAGTATTCAAGCGCAACCTTTGGATACATAACACCACCGAACTATTTATTTATCCAGGCATCGCCGCCCTATTCGTTCCGCTCCTAAGTCTTTGGGTTGTCATATTCCTTCTTATCATTATCTCGGCGTATGATATGTACGCAGTTTGGCACGCAGGATTCATGCAAAAAATGGCCAAATACCAAATAGAAAAAGTACGCGTCTTCTCTGGATTTTTCGTGCCTTACCTCGCAAAAGGTGAGCGCGCAATCTTAGAAAAAGCAAAGGCGAGCGGTAAAAATCTCAAGAAAATTAAAGTGCATTTTGCCATACTCGGCGGCGGAGATGTCGTATTTCCAATCATGTTGTCCGGCGTGCTCGTTGTGCAAGGTCTATTCCTGTCCGCACTGCTTGTCACAGTAGGCGCCACGATAGCCCTCGCACTCCTCTTCTACATGTCCAAGAAAGGCAAGTTCTATCCCGCCATGCCGTTTATTTCTGCAGGATGTTTGGCGGCTTTAATTCTCAGCAGTTTGATATTTTAATGGCAAGAAGGCATATGTGAATAAAATCAGAAGACGAGTTTGAATCAATATGATTCCACAAGTTTTTAATACAGCTTAAATCCCATAGTCATATGAGAAACCTAAGAAGAACAATTGAAAATATATTTAAGGGCGCAGGTTCTTTATTGGAAATCATGCCTCCAGAAAGAAGAGTCAGATTTTCTTTTTCTCCTTCCGTTCCTCCGAGATATAATCGTCCAGAAGCGTACCTAACTCAATTAGAAAGAGATTGGAAGGATTTGGGCGGAGATATGCGCGTAACAATCGGCGATTTTAATAGAACCTACAAGCCTTAAACTTTCAATAGTCTATTCTTTCTGCCTTATTGCTCTTGGCTTGGGGTATCTCTTGTAGTAGAATCAGAATTGCCCCCTCCAAAATCATACAATCTTCCGTGATTTGCGACTCTGTCGAATCCTAATGCACCCGCTTCAAGAAACTGGCGTTCAGTCGGTCGCACGCCTTTAAAATCTCCCCGATATAATGAAGGAGCATGTTTCCACGCATATCTCTCTTGAGATGGTCTTTCTTTATCAAAGCACGCAGGCGCTTGTGGAAAAACAGAGGGACATAATACGATAGCGCCATCATCAGTCATTCCTTGGTAACAGCCCGTGAACGAGACTCCCCCCCCACCAAGAAAGATTTCTACAAAATAGCCAACAAATGGTTGCAGGCTCTCAGGAGTTTTTCCACTAAATGTAATGCCCATGCTTTGTTCTAAGCTAGACTGCTCACGAGGAAGTGTCTGGCGATTACCAAATCCAAATGTACTCATGATTTTACTAATCGCTTAACTATATTTAAACTTATCGTTTCTAATGTCACTAAAAAGGCACAACATACCGAAAGATTTATATACCTACATTTTATCACCAGAACATGGAAACAGAAACACCCCCAGTACAAGAAAATAAACCTGTTAAAAGAACGTGGCTTAATAAAAGACCATGGCTTAAAAGAACAGCAATAGGCGCGCTTGCAGTCGGCACTGTTGCAGGAACATTTTACTCTCATGGCGGCGACTTGCCCCCGATTTATGTAAATAAAACAGGCACAAGCGGAGGAATTGCCGCAGGTTTGATTGTCAAAATGGACAAGGACGCAACATTTTACGGCGCAGTTGTATCTCCTTTCACTATGATTGATGGAACTCTTTACGGAGCAAATATTAATTTGTTTAACGTTGGTACAAGAGGAAGCGTGAACGGTTTAGAAGTTGGTCTTTTTGACATTCCAGATGAGAGAGGTTTATCAAATAAAACTTTTAGAGGAATAGATATAGGTCTTATTAACTGCGCAAAAAATGCTTATGGTTTCAGAGCAGGAATTTGTAATCTTGGCCGCGACGGAAAATACGTTGATTTGGGCATCCTAAACCTTGTCGGGCAAGGGCAAGGGAAAATTGAATCTTTTAGCCTCCCTATCTTATTTAATCTTCGCGATTCTAAGGATAATCAAGGAGCCCAAAAATGATAGTAAAACAAGAACTCGTAAGAAAGATTAAGGAGTACTTTGACTTAAATATTTACGAGACGAAAGTATGGTTTGCATTGCTCACTAAGGGCATCGTGACTGCAGGCGAAACAGCCGAAATGTCAGGTGTTCCCCGCTCGCGAACGTATGATGTGCTTGAATCACTTGAAAAGCGCGGATTTGCAATCGTGAAATTAGGCAAGCCTGTCAAATACATAGCTGTCGAGCCAAATACCATCTTGGAAAAGATGAAATCCAACGTTATGTCAGAAGCACAGGAACGCGTCACCACTCTTGTTCATCTTAAGGATACTCAGGAATATACAGAATTGGAACAACTGCACAAGACAGGCCTTGCGCCCATAAAATCAGAAGACATTTCAGGATTCCTGAAGGGCAAGTCAAACGTGACCTCTAAAATCCGTGAAATGATTGCAAGTGCTGAACGCGAAGTTGCTATCTACACAACCACAGTTGACTTTGAAAAGCGTGCTCGAATTCTCATGCCTCTTCTTGAACAGGCGCAAAAGCGCAGCATCAAACTCAAAATTGCACTTGCGGGCGAAGCAGAAGACGTTAAGCGCATCTCGAACAAGCACGCACTCAAGACCAAACACGCCGACCACAAAGGTCGCATGTATATCACAGACAGAAAGGAAATTGTCTTCATGCTAAACGCCGACCACGCCGAAGAAGAACTCGCCGTCTGGCTTAAATCGCCTTTCTTCTCAGAATCTATCGACACTATGGCTGACCATCATATAAAGAGGGTCATTTAGGAGTCGCTATGGGAAATCAACCTAATCTAAAGTATGTTCCTGCCCCTGAAGAGACGAAGGGGATATTGTACATTGGTGCGAGCGATGCATTCAATATCCCTGGGAGGGATATCTACGTTTGGAATGGCAGAGGCCAGTCAGAGTTCGTCGGAGTTCATATGCCGAATATAAGGAATAACAGAGATACAGACGGACTTTCCCGTTTAGCTGAACTTATAACTCGAGCCTACCAAGGAGGATATCTAATCTCTTATGAACTTCCTCCACAGGCAAGGAAAGCAGGCAAGGGCAAATTTAGAGAATTAGACTCTAAAGAGAGAGTCTCATTAAGAAACAGATTAGGCTTGCGAAACCTAAGTCTCGCAGCTTAATTTTTAACCTCTAATTTTGTAATCCCCATCTGCTTGACCATATCATTTTTCGCAAAAGCCGCGCAGAACTCACTTCCAGAACGTTCAGGCACTGCATAAGCATACAGCCTTCCGTTTTTCTCAAATACTTTTTTGTGCATCTTTTTGAACGCAAGCGCGTGTTCTTTCATATTAACAGGAGGTCCGCGAAGCACAAGCTCTTTTTTCGGGTTTACAATAAGGTAAACATCAGCATATTGCGCCCCACTGTATGCAAACCGGTGCTCAATTAGCTTAAACTCTTTCATCAGTTCGTGTTCAAGCGCATAATGGAACTTCTTGAGTTTCGTTCCTGCAATGTCGCCTGCCTGCCTATTTGTTTCAATCTGCACATGCACGAACTCTGCCTCTTGTTTTACTGCTTTTTTTTTCAATGCAATAAGATTAACGCTCTCTGCAGCAAAGAAAGACTTGCTTGGTTTGGCAAGAAATGCGCGGCACGCTTTCTGGAATAGTGCAAAGCTTACTCCGCTCAGCGCAGCGAGCGCGTTGCGTTCTTTATACGTCGGATCCACGAGCACAATCGGTCCTTTCACTTTGCTTTCATTCATCAGCAAGAGTGCTTCTTGTGCGTTCTTGTAATGTTTCTCAACATCTATCACGATAGGCGTTTCCGCGCGCGCAAGCGCGCGCAGCATACCAAGAAAACTTTTATATTTAACAGCAAGGCACTCAAGAGCATACCCTGAAAATCCGCCGATATAGCTCTCTGCCCCATACACTCCTTGTGCAGCGCAAAACGCTTTTGCAAGCCGTACCTGTGGCTCAAGCCCGCGTAACTTTTTCAGCATATAAGTCACATGAAATGCGCTCAAATCCGTAATGTTTTGCGCCTCCTGCGGTTTCCGTATCATCAGTACAGGTATCAGCTCAATCAACACATTCGAGTGCTCGCGCATGCTCAACTGCAAGTAGTCGCGGCTTCCGTGCATTTCAGTCAAGGAATAATGTTTGTTCTTTTTGATTTCTCGTATGAGCACGTTCATCTGTTCGGCAATTCTCTTAGCTTCTCTAAATCTGATAAAAATATCAACTTCATACTGCGTCTTCTTTAGCACAGTATTCTTAGCAAAACTTCCTCCGATAAAGAGCACAGCATCACCGCGTGCACGTGAAAGCATTGTACGCAAATCTTTCAGAAACCCCTTAACAACTCTGGAAACTTCATTAATTTCTTGAGCAGAAGGCGTTAACTCACTGAGGACTTCTTTAAGAATATGCCCAACCATATCCCTCATAAGACGCCCGCTCTTTTAAATCTCTCTTTTCTTAGAATTTTTGGGTTGAATGCCCCGCAGATTGCTGCGGAGACCTCAAGGTTTCCAAACCTTGATGGCACCAAGATTCGCAGAATCTTGATGTAGCAAAATTTTAGGCAATTTCTTGATTTGGTAAAAAATTTCAACGATTTTCTTTATCAGGCAGCTTGCTATTTAAGTCAATAAAGTATTTTCCATCTTCGAGACTGTATATTAAGGGCTTCCCTTTCGTAAACAGGTTGTGAATATCAATCAGATATTTGCCGGGTTTGAGCAAGCGCACGCTCTCAAAATCCAGTACAACTGGCGCATCTTCTTCCTCAATGCCAGTAATCTCCCGCACATCGGATTCAATCCGCTCCTTTTCATCCCCAGTCAGCACAACCTCTGGTTTAACTTGCTTGATTTTCCGCAGTTTTTCAGCAGTAAGATAAAAAAAGAACTTGCTCCCGCATGCGCACCCCTGCAGAAGCTGCTGCGCCCCGTCAGCATAAATAGCGTTGCAATGGATGCATTGGTTGGGCATATCAAGCTAAGATGACGAAGATTAATAAAGATTTAGCTTCTTGCTCTGTCATCGCGTATGCGGGAAAGCACAATAAGACCAAGAACAATAAATCCTGTGACAGCTACTGTAGATATTCTGTATCTGACACTTCCCATTGAAACAAGACCTGAAACAATTAGCCCCCACACTATCGGACCAAGAAGCGAAGAAGCGCGCTCTGCTAAGCCAAAGAAAGCGAAGGTTAGATTATGCTTCCCCTGAGGAGCAAGGTAAGCCATGACCGAGCGAGACACTGCCCAATTAGCGCCATACCATATGCCCATAAATGTCGTTACAATCACAAACAATGTAAAATTGCTTACGAGTCCAACAAGTGGCAGAATGATTACCCATCCTGCAAGTATGAACATCAAGGTTCTTTTATGACCGAATTTGTCGGCAAGAAAGCCAGACAAAGTTCCTCCAACAGCAGACATGATAACAATTCCCAATAAAATATATGTCTTAATTGAGTCAGAAACATGCCAGACTTGCTCTAAGAATATTGGGAAATTGTTCGCTGCAGTCAATATTGCATCATTGAATAAGAAATAAGCAAGAATGAACAATCCAACACTCGGCACAAGCAGCAAGCGTTTTGTTTCTCTAAATGTGTTTTTCATCTCGGATTTGATAGACAGATTCACTGGGGATTTTTTAGGCTCTTTAAAGAAGATAAGCATTGGAAGCGACAGCAAGAAGAAAATTATAACAGAAGGCAGAAGCGTTTCAGCTCGCGGGCTCGCACCAAAAAAGCTAATCGCCCCTGTTGAAAATGGGAGAGCAATTAATAGTCCAGCAAACTGGCCAAGATAATTCGCAGTTATGCCAAAGCCAGATATCCGCCCCCTCTTTTTTTCTGGAGAAATATCATTCAATAATGGCGTGTAAAATGTAAAAGAAAGCAAGTAAGAATACAAACCAAGCGTAAAAAACACGAGCGCTAATATTTCTTTGCCAAATACAGCAAGCAACGCGCAAATCCCATAGAATAAACAAGTAGCAAGAGTTGTATAACGCAAACCGCTAATTCTCCTTAATGACTTGTCAAGCAGTGCGCCGGTCATGGGTACGGTGCAGAATAAGGCTATTGCTGAAATTGTAAATGTAAGATTGAAATATATATCTGGAATTCCTCCGTCAATCACAATCCACTGAGCAAAATACAGGAAGAACACAATCATAACAATTGAGTTTGCAAAATCGTACGAAAGCCAAAGAAACGTATTCTTCTTTGTCTGCATTCCAGACTGAATGATTGGGGCAGTCACAGCACCTCCACCCGAGCAGGATTAATAAAGATTTGGCTATCGGGAAAAGAGCTTTGCCAGACCAAACCCTGCCTATTTAATTATCTTGTCTAGCACAGAATGAATTTCCTTCAGCTTTTTTTCGTTTATCTTGCCTATCTTTTTTATTACGAGCCCCTTTTCCAGCCTTAAAATATTTTCAACTTTTATAGCGCAATTTGTAAACAAACTGCCATTATCCAAGTCATAGTTGGTTAAACCTAAAGCATATCTCTCTTTTTTCACATTTGAAGTAACCCCCACAGCTATGACGTCCTCCGAATGGCTGTTAAAATTATTATTGCTTACAACAATTACAGGTCTTATTTTTCTGCCTGACTGGTCTGAAAACGGAAACGGGACTATTAACAGGTCTCTTTGCTCAATCATAAGTATTTATTCCAGACTTCATCATCTTTCTTGTTATTCCACATCTTGCTTAATGATTTTTCAGCTAAAACAAGCCAGCCATATTTTTCCTTTCTATGGCTGTCCAGCTTTTCCATAATTAGATGCCGGATAAACTCAGATTTTGACAAATAGTTTTTCTTTTTTATAAAATCTTCAAGTTCGCTCGCTTCTTCTTCAGGCAGCTTTATTGTTATTGTTTTCATGGTAATCCCACGGGATTACGTATTTATATATCTTTCACCCTAATCAGTTAAAATCCACTACAGGTTGCCCCATATGTTTTTCAAGCATTTGATATGCGTGCAACATAAATTGTCTTCTTTGTTCTATGCTCCAGCCAAAATAAGGAAAAAATCTTGATGTTGATTTGCCTACCTTCTCCCCGGACCAAGTAACAAGCGGCGCAATGAATACATCTGGAATATCCTCTTTCACAATTCTCATTACGTTCCTTACCCTTTCTACCCGAGGAACTTGGCTTTCTCCGTGGGGCATTGCATAGTCTCCTCCAAAGATATGCAAATCTGCTCCTTTTGAAGCGCTAGTCGCCGTACGATAGTCATTCCAGAACAGGTCGCGTATAGGATCAATCATATAATGAAGGTTGAACTTCCAGGGAGATTCTAACCCAATGTGCGATTCTTTTTTGTATTTAATGCAGCTTTCGTTATGGCATATAGATGTCAATATCTTTTTTTCACGATCAACTCTGCCCAGATGGCTATTAGTATGGCCACATTCTGAACAATTAGCTGTGGCAGGTACAAAATATGGTCGAGAACCGTCATCAAATAAAGCTCTCTTGAGCCTACGCGCCTTTTCAGGCGCGCTTAAAATGTCAGTTATGACCGCACTAGATTCTCGGTCTCTCTTCAATCTATCGGTAAAGAAATCAACATTAATCCTCTTAGGATTAATCTGAAAAAATTGTGCACTCTCGCCCAACATGTATACAAGCTCGTGAGCAACATGGTCCTGTAAGCGCACATGTTGCGGGCATCCGCAAGCGCGCTTATTGTAGGGAATAAAGTTATTTCCCATTTGAGGGTCATAAGCATTATCAGTTGCTGTAACCTCCAAGGTTGTTCGAGGGTTTTGCCTCATATACCATAACGCGTGTAGTGCTGTAAAAACAAATCCAAAATGAATTGAGCGAGATGGAACAATTCCCGCACTTATTTTAGCGTAATCCGTGTAGAGAAGTCTATCTGCGGCATATAAATCAAGGCGATTCATGAACGTTCTTTTTTATCGCCCTTATAAATTTTTGGGGAGATACAAGAAGCTCTTTTTTATCTGCAACTATAAAAATGCGCCCAGAACCATTCTCAAGAAAAAAGCGTCATTCTTACTTCCCCTAAAGCTTAAATATGGGCAATTACAATAGCAATACTATGGTAATGGATACAATTCAAGTAAGATTAGGTTCAGGTCTTGTAAAAAAGATAGACGAATTAGTGGATACTGGAATTTATTCAAGCAGGTCAGATGTGTTGAGAGATGCTGTCAGGAGGCTTGTGTTAGGCAAAATTATAGGAATTATTTCAGAAAAGGAAGATTCTGTAAATCAAATTAAAAAAATGCGCAAGTCGGCATCTAAAGAAAAATTTGATATAGAGGCAATAAACCAATTAGCTGATTAAATCTTCAGGTTTAAACGCGCTTACGCAACTCTTTGCAAATCTAATAAGTTCTTCATCCCTCGTAATTAAATCGGCGTTTAGCCTTTTGGTTATTGCAATATGCAGATAATCATAGAAACTTAATTTTTTGTCTTTACTTTCCCATTCTCTTGCTAAATCGTAATCTCCGGTGTTTGTTCTAACAATTTCAATAAACTCTGTTTCTTTGAAAAAGTTTCTGATGAACTCAAACTTATCCCGCGCTACAAAATAGATTTCTTTAAGGACAATTGTAGAGACAATTATTTTTTCATTGTTTTCTTCAACCCTTTCAATAAAATATTTGGCTAATTTCCAATAAGGAATGCCTTTCTTTTCGTCTCCTTCTTTTTTGAACAAATTGAGCCAGATACATGTATCTAGGTAATATTCATTGCCCATAGATGTAACAGGGGACAGAGATTAATAAAACTACCCGAGCAGAACTTCCAGCTTCTTTGGGTCTTTCCTGATTTCTTTAACAATAGAAGCAGGTCCGACAATCGTAAGTGCGTTATGATACCCAACAAGAGTCTTGGCAAGGCCCTTTTTGACTTTCATGAAAAACGATTCATTGCCCATATCAGGCTCAATGACTGCAAGTTCAATGCCCTTGAATGATTTAACATGGTCGACCATGGCCATAGTGTCCTCAATAAGACGAATCTCTTCTTCAGGCCGCAGCCTGCCTTGTATAATAAGCACCTTGTTATTCAGCACAAGGTGTAATATTTTTTTGATGCGCTCAGTAATGGACAATTCACGAATCTCTGAATAAGGTATGATATGCAGGCTCAATCCTTTTATTTTTTTGATAGTTTTTGGCATGATTACACCTTTTTGGCAAGTTTAAATAAGGCTTCGTAAAAAGCCTCAATGTTAAGGCGCTTCTTTGCTGAAATGCCCACAACCTCATATTCTGGAAACGCCGCTTCAATCTTCTTGGTCTGCGCATTCTTCAGGTCAATCTTATTAGCCACAATCAATATCGGAATCTTGCGCGCCACAAGATTGCCTACAATAGTTAGGTTAACTTGCGAATAGGGATTCTGCGTCGCATCCAGCACAACCACGACTGCATCCATATCTTCGAGCCAGCGGATGCTTTCAATAATGCCCTGCGTCGCTTCCTTGGCGCGCTTTTTCGCCTCTCCTTTCTTCAGACCGTACTTAAGGAAGTCTTCGTAATCAATCTTCGTCGCAATGCCGGGAGTGTCTACAATTTTGAAAGTCAAACTCTTGCCTTTGTGCGTAATCTCTACTTTCTCCTTGAATTGCACTTCACGCGTCTCATGCGGCACTTCACTGACCGCACCAAGAGACTCACCAACCCAGTCTTCACATAATGTATTCGCGAGCGAGGTTTTGCCAGCGTTCGGAGGTCCATAAAACCCGATTTTTATATTGCTGCGCCGCTTAAAGATAGAATTCAAAACTCGCTTGAGGAAGGTCAACATGATAGGTTCTAGTTTGAGCTTTTAATAAACTTTACGGGTGTTTTTTCTCTCTGCAGAATTTGCATCTCCAGCATATTTTGACAAGGCGTAACTGGCCTGTTCAGAGGTCCAGCCAGCGGCTTTTAGCTTCTTTTGTATATCTTTTCTAGGCATTCCCGTACGCTGCGCATTGCCGATGAAATTAAGGAGATTATACAAGTCTTGCTTATTCTTGAACAAATGGTTTTCATATCGATGCGCATACCACCACCTCAACCCAAAATACGCAAGCGCACCAATAATCAAAATGAAAACAATAAGCGTTATGGCGGTCCCCCAAGGCCTGCAATCGCTTGGGCAGTTGGCACGGGTTTCTTCATCCGAACACAAACCATCAAAATTGCACGCGTTATCCGCGGGCAACTGCAAATCTCCAAGTCTATCAATCTGTGCAGGCACAAGATAAGCCCCAAGCTCCAGAGGTGAAATCATTCCAACGACCGAGAACTCAGCACTATTGGCTCCTTCTGGCACGCCGATACTCACGCCGCGACTGAGAGAGTCGTTGCCGCTTGAACTTGAAACAACACGAACACTATCTGCAGGATACCCGACTACCAACTGTGTTGGCACACGCTGCCCTCGTGCATTAAGGTCAATCGTAAACTTAGTGATAACTGGCTCGCTCACGTCCCCATAATGTGCGCTGTATGTCTCGAACCGCACCTGCGGCGCGTAATGCTCTCCCATCCAGAGTAGAACACTATTACGCAAGCTCTCGTCGCTGATAGTGATATCGCTCATCTCTTTTAGCAGCGAGATGTCCATGTTTTCACTTCCAACCGAAAGCGGCAAAGTTCCTCGGACAGTAATGGAAATTCCGGCAGGGACGCGAACATCAATAAGACCGTTCACAATCTCTACAAAATCGGATTCATTGACTGCACTTGTTTGAGCCGTTCGTGCCGCAGCCACGGTTTGGTTGATTGCAGCAAGTTCAAGCCGTGTTAGCAGCTCTTGCTGGAGCCAGTTAGGATAAAGACTAATATTGTTAAAAATAGATTTCAAGTCGCGTTCATAAAGTGCAAGCGTTTCCTCAACTGCACTTCTAGGGTCGCTCACTTGAACATTAAATGCTCGCCTGCTCGTCTGACCAATTGTATTTGTTGCATCCACCATAATTGTAAATAAACCCTGCGTGTTGTAGCGATGGCGCGCCGTAGCGCCCTGTGAACTCTGCACCAGACTTCCATCACCAAAGCTCCACGTTGTTCTGCTAATATTGTTTGAAGGCATAATGGTGAACACTGTATCTCTTGCAAACGCAGCAAACTTAGGTTGTAAATCAAAGGAGAAACCAGCAGAGACATTTACATTTTTTCTGACTAAGCTTCGGTTGTCAATAAATAATTCCAGCGTTCTTCCAGAGAATTCCTGCGGTATCGTAAAATTAGCCATGCTCAAGTCAAGCATAAGCACCCCCGAGTCAATAGCTGCATTCTTCCCGGTAAGTGAATATACTGAACTTGATTCCACGCCTGTTCCAATTGCCGAGTCATATCGTAGGAATGCATTAGAAAATCTAACTTCCTGTGCCGCTCCGAATATGCGCAATGGAACAATGCAGTTAGGCTGGCAGTGATTGTTATAACGGTCTGTTAGGTAGGATTGTATTAGTGGCAACAGCGCTTGTCCCGTAGCATTTCTGAATGCTCCGTCACTTAGTTCAATATTCGGACTGTCAAACCGCAAATTCTGGGCAAATATCTCGTAATCTGCCATGTAGCTCACGCCTCTATCAGTTGTGCCGCAAGGCTCGTTAGACTCTGCACGTATGCGATAACTCGATGCGCTTCCCGCACTAATGCAAACAAGATAATCTTCCTGCGCAGCTGCCCCTCGCGGAACAATGCAGTTCAACTCTTCCTCGTTCTGCGCAAACAAAGGCAGCGTACATTGTCCGAGGAGCGTCCCTGAAAGTTGATAAAGTTTC
>Ga0209542_10010303_pt1 | contig 16913 bp, 20 predicted proteins | sample RifCSPhighO2_01_FD_184028 | JGI IMG/M metagenome (GOLD analysis project Ga0209542, IMG submission 184028) | Soil microbial communities from Rifle, Colorado - Rifle CSP2_plank highO2_0.1 (SPAdes) (version 2) | ecosystem: Environmental > Terrestrial > Deep subsurface > Rock core/Sediment ...
TAGGCTTTTGTTTTCTTAATTTTTTTATTAATATTTCAAATTCATTTTTATCTCCATAAATTAACTTTCCGGTCAGTAAAGGTTGTGTTATAACAATATCAAATAATCTCATTCTTCTTAAAAAATCAGAATAGATGTATTGTGGCATATCAACAGTTCTTGAATCTTTATACTCGTCTAATATAGTATTATCTTTTAAAACAGCACATATATCTATATCACCTCTCGGATTTTTAGAGCCAAAATTAATTAAAAAAATTAAATTATCATATCTTGAATTAAGTTTTTCTTTTGCTATATCAATTAAAGTATTTCTATCAAATTGTCTTGGAAATCCTAAAGAATACCATAATTCAAAGACTCCATTTTCTAATTCAAATTGTTTTATTCTATTATAAACATCTTTTTGTGTTTTTAGATCCGGATGAAATTGTGATTCAAAAACTAATGTTTTTAATTCCTTTAATCTATTTTCTAATATCTCAAATTTATTTAATTTTGTCAACAAAAAATCTTCTGTCCATAAAGCATGACCTTCAAAATTTGGTTTTTGATACTCGTGTAAAAGTAATACTTTTTGTATTTCTTCTTGAGGCATATTATTAAAGCGATTCTCATTTTCAACCATTTTTTTACCATATAAAGATTGTTCGCAGTATAATCCGTGACCATGATATTCATGAAGGATAAAATCCAATCTCCCAATTAATACATGAGCTGACAAGTCTCTCGGAAAAAATATAGATTGTGCTTGAGGATTTCTCGTTTGATTCAACAATTTATGAATATCTTCATGTATGTACAATTTAGTCTTTTCTGGTTTTATTTTAAATTTATCCTCTAAAATCTCTGAAGCTTGAATGATTAAATTTCTCATATTATTATTAAAATAGAAAAGTTTAATTTATTTATTATTATATTTTAGTTCTTCCTTTTTAAATTCATCCCAACAATTCTCACACATTAAGTCGTAAATTTTATCTCCAATCTTGTTAATATTTATCTTTTTATGTTTATTTTTACAATTTATATAAATTTTTTTAGCTATTTTTAAAAGTGCTTCTTCCTTTTTATTCCATGATATATGTTCTTTATATGGTTCATGGTCTAAAACAAAATCTTTCATTTTAGCTAATATTATTCTTAGGTCCTCCTTACAAATAAAAAATTCTTTATTTTTTTTCTCAAAATTAAAAAAATTTATGAATTTATCTTGGCTTTTAAATTCTTTTTTGCATATAATACATGTTACCATTTAAAAAAAGAAAAAATTACTTCTTTTTTCTGTCAACTAGTAAATCTTCCCTGCCCAGACCTCTACTATGATGAATGTATATGTTTTGCAAATAGTCATCTATAGGCTCTTTTAAGACTACAGTATTTTTTGTGGATTTTTTTAAATCTAATTCTAACCCCCATCTAAAAGTATCCCTGGTCTGAAGTTCATTCTAGTTGGTCCACCAGTATATAATTCATACAGTCCATTATTTACATTATAAACACTAACTTCAAATATCTCATTTCTTCCAACTTGATACATTTGTAAAGTTTGTTCTAATTCCATTTTTACCCCCTTTATATTTTAATATGATTTGTAAGATTATAAAATATATAAAGTTAATTATTAACTATAAAATGGTTTAAAATAAAATTATAATATAACATTCAAAAAGTTATTATTTTGTGGAGTTATACCAATAGGTATTCTTCTTTTTTATTGCTAATTGGTTAGGATAAAATTAATTTAATATTATTTTTTATAATCTATCATTTAGAAGTATCAATAATCTTTACTTTGTGCCCCTTGTCCAATGCCTCTACAAGACAAACATCAAATATTTCACAATCAAGATTTGTTCGTATCTTTTCCATTGAATATTTTCTCTTTTGAAGTCTTTTCTTCAGCTTTTTTATGTCACACTTAGTGACTATGCACAAATCCACATATTTTGGATTAAGATAATGGCTCAAATGCGAATCAAGAACGACATTCCTGTTTTTCCTGACAAATTTCATCAAAAAATTATTTAATTCATTTACATCAACCACATAACTCTTGTCTTTTTTATTGTAATAAGAATATAATTTATTTTCTCTGATCAGTTCATTCACATCAACATATTCCAGTTTTTTTTCCTTTGCTATTTTCTTTGCTGTTGCTGTCTTTCCTGTACCCACAGAACCCGTTACAATTATTACCATCTTAATCTACAGTGAACAAAGTTGAATCATGAACATCAAATATTCCCAATGAAGCTCCGCAGTCAAGCCATCCATGCGCATAGTTCAATGCTGCAAATGCATTAACAAAATCTTTCTTGTTATAAAAATGCTCCGCATCACTCAGATAATTCTCAACCATCTCGATTATCTTGCTTCTTGCATTGCTAACATCTATTTTTTCCTTAGAATTTTTTGCCTTTTTCAGGGCTTTTTTTGTAACATCAAAATATTTGAGAATTTTTTCTTCAGTTACTAAACTCATTTCTTCCTCAATTTTCTCTTCTTTTTTTCTTTCCTCATTTTCTTACGCTGCCATTTCCATCTCATCTGACCTTTTTTCTTCCAACGTCTTGAGCTTCTTTTCATTTTATATTTAAGTTTAATGTTGTATTTTTAAATCTTTCTTATAGGTTTATACAAGATTAATTATGGAATAAACCATCATTAAAATTGAAGTCAACAACCCCAACAAAGCTATAACTGAAAACTTGCCTATGCTTAAAAATCTTATCTTAAATTTGACCCTGTCAGGATTTATTCTGTACCTTAAAATCAGCAATGAGGCATTGACAAATGCAAATGTCAGGAAGATGGATATGTTTGTTATATTTGCAACAATCTCTATATTCTCGAAGAAGACAAATACCAAAGAGATAATCCCTATCAGGAATATAGCCAGCCAAGGAGTTCTTGTTCTTGGATGAACCTCACCAAATTTTTTAGGTATTGCATTCTGCTCAGCCAAACCATAAGTCAGCCTAGATGATGTTACCAGAGAAAGCAAAACAGTATTCATTGTGGAAAACAAAGCAATTATGGCCAACACAAAAAATGCTATATTGCCGAGATTACCCAAAGACACTGAAGCAGCCTCTGCCAATGGCGCTTTTGAAATCGATAATTTCTCATAAGAAAGCATTGAAACTGCAGATATTGCAACAAGAACATACAAAACAGTTGTTATAAATATTGAAAGCAACAGGGCCTTTGGAATATTCTTATTTGGATTTTTTGTCTCTTCTGACAACTTAACCACAGACTCAAAACCTATGAATGCAAAGAAAACCAAGGCGGTTGCCTTCAACACTCCTGAAAAACCATTTTCAAAGGCCAGAAGATTTGTTGAGCCTATATGATTAATTCCCAAAATAATTATTATCAACAAACCAATAAGCTCTACAACTGTTGATATCCATGTCATGGTCATGGAAAATTTTATTCCTAAAAAATTCACCAATGACAACAAGATTATCAAAGATATGGCAATGAATAATACTGAAAGACCAGTCATAGCGTTAAGGTAATTTGCAAAACCTATGGAAACTGTTGCAGCTGCAAATATTCCAGTAAAAACAACAAGGATCCCTATCAGAGTTGCTATTGTCTTGTTGAATACTTTTTTTGTATATTCGTATTCTGTTGAATCACTTTTGAATATAGAGGACAATTCAGCATAGCTCAACCCTGTAAATATTGACATTACCGCCGCCAGTACAAATGAAAGCCATAATGTATTTCCTGCATATCCTGATGCAACCCCAATCAAAGCGTAAATTCCAGCTCCGAGAATTATACCAACACCACAGACAGTTACATCTAACAGGGATAAAGATCTCTTAAGCTTCACCACTTTTATATCTTTATGATGGAAACCCATACTAATTTCAGATATTTTTAGTTTATAAAATTATCTTAGAAATTATTTTCTCTTTTTCTTTTTTGATTTACTTTTGCTAAATTTTTTATATTTTATAATTTTCTTAATTTTAGAAGCCTTACTCTTTTTACTCTTACTTCTTGGTTTTTTCCTGTGCTTTCCTGAAGTTTTGCCTTTCTTCTTAATTTTTTTTACCATTTTAACAATTAAATTAAAGCTGACTTCTGGACTCGGTGAAAAAGTGCCTCAAACAAAACCAATATCAATCTTAACCTTTTTGATTTGTTTTAAAGGTTATCTCCTTCGCCCTACAAACGAAAGCTTAACAGGCACAGGTTTCGTAAGGTGAGTTATAGTCCAGACACCCTATTAATGGCGCGTACCTGACAGAGGCCTTTGCAGTGGCATCCTTTCCAGGACAACCGAACTGTCCTTGTCAGCCTTTTTGGGAGTATGTTAATAACTATATAAATTTGTTTAACCACTTAAAAGTTATTTCCTCATTCAAAACATTCAACTGTCTGATCTCTTCTTTGTCCAACACCAACCCTCACCACAGAAACTTTAAGATAATCCTCTATGAATTTAATGTAGTTTATTGCATTTTCAGGAAGGTCTTCCTGATTTCTTGAATCTGTTATATCTTTATTCCAACCAGAAAGTTCCTTATATATTGGAATATATTCATGCATTCTAGACGGTGAAAAATCATCAAATTCTATTTCTTTTCCATTTAACTCATAACCAACACACACTTTTATTGTTTCTTCTTCATCCAAAACATCAAGTTTTGTTAATGATATCTCATTAATGCCGTTTGTCATTACTGAATATTTTGCAGCAAACAAATCAAGCCATCCACACCTTCTAGGTCTTCCAGTTGTCGTTCCAAATTCCCCTCCTTTTTTTCTAAGCTTTTCTCCTAGTTTATTCTCCTGTTCCGTTGGAAATGGGCCGTTGCCAACTCTTGTAGTATATGCCTTCATTATTCCAATTATATGATCAAATGGAATATAAACACCCGTACCTGCAAATGCACCACCTATTGTAGGATTTGAACTTGTAACAAAAGGATATGTTCCATGATCAATGTCAAGAAGAGTGCCCTGTGCGCCCTCATATAACAAACTGCCGATATGTTTCAATATCAAGCTCCCTATGTTTGGCTGAATAAAAGGAGTAATTTTTTCTGCTGCTTCCGGCAATCCTTCCATAACTTCTTCCAATGATAATGCAGGAGAACCATTACAATTTAAAATAGGATTAACAACTTCTAAATTTTTCATTACTTTTTCTTCCAAGCCTTTTGAATCAGATAAATCGCACATCCTTATTCCTGTTCTTTCTATCTTATCTTTATATGTGGGACCTATCCCCCTCCCAGTAGTTCCCACTTTTTTTCCAGTTGCTTCATCAAGCCTTACATGGTATAACAGTGTTACATGAGTTTTTTCAGAAATTCTAAGATTTTCCGGAGTGACTTTTATCCCATTATTTTCCAAATCATTTATTTCTTTTAAAAGATTAAACGGATTAACAACAACGTTATTGCCGATAATGTTTAATTTTCCTCTTAATATGCCTGAAGGAATTAAATGAAGAGCATATTTTTTATCTCCAATTACAACCGTATGCCCTGCATTTCCTCCACCCTGATACCTTACTATAACATCATGCTCTTCTGACAGAATATCAACATCCTTTCCCTTTCCTTCATCTCCCCACTGCATTCCGATTAGAATTGTATTTGGCATTTTATTTTTTATCCTCCGTGATTTTTATATTGTGTGGCAGCATATCCTCTAGGGTTCTTCCAGAAGCTTTTTCAAGCACCACTTTTTTCCTGAAACTTTCTAAATCATGAGCTCCTGAATTTGATATGGTGGTTCTTATGTATCTTGCATCTCTCTCTACATTTGGTTTTAGCCTTCCTGCATAATCCACAAGCCCAACAACACCCTCAACTGTAGCCCCCGAAAGAGTTGAATGAGCGTACCTTTCAAAAGAAGGTGATAAATCCAATTGTGAATCTTCTGGCGAATCCTGTAAATTTATACCATGCATATAAACCAATCTTGCTCTTGGATGCCCTTCCCCCCAGGATTCTACAAATTTTATATTTGCTTCTTCTGTAATTGGATTTCTATTTGAATCAAATTTTCTTGCGGCTGCTTCATAAAATCTATTAAAATAATTACCCATCATAACAAGATCTGCAAAAGCTAAAGCAACGGTTATGTCTTTAACATTTCCAATTGAACCATCCAAAACAAGAGAAACGTATCTTTTTTTATTTTCATAATATTTGTCTCTTGCTTCTGCAAGCTCTTTTGCCACTGTAAATTGCCCTCTTCCATTTCCTCTCTCTGAACCTGTTTTGCATATTGAGCCAACACCCATTCCACCAATTATATAATCAGCTCCCTCATCTGCAAATTTTTCAAAATGCACCCCCCTTATTATATTGCCTATTCCAAAAGGTTTTTCTGGAAATTTTTTCTTAGCATATTTAAGTATTTCAAGTGCATTATCAAAACAGGCATTAGAAGAATCTATTGTTAAAGTATCCACCTGCGGACCCCATTTCTCTATTTCTTCTTTCCAATTCCCCCTTGTACCTATTGCTATGCCCATATAATTTGTGTCAAAATCATTTAAGAACGCAATTTCTTTTAAGATATTTTCTCCATTGATTATTTCAATTATTGGAATAAATCTCATATCAGAAGATTTATTAAAAATCTCCTTGATTTCATCCTCTCTAACTGGCTCTTTTAAACAAAAAATTTCATTTTTATTTTTTGGTTTTTCTGATAGTTTATGCATGAATTTAGCTATATCTGTATCTGGCGGTACAATAAGAGGATGATTAGGATCATGAATATAAATGCCATCTAATTTAGAAAACCTGTCCATAACAGGAATAACAGAATATCCTGTTCTTTCAACTAATTTTACAGCATCACCAACGGTGTGGTTTAAATCAATAGATTCAGGATTTGATAATAATTCTACATCCCCCTTCTTTAAACACGCATTATTGTTTGCATCAATAATTGCCTGCTTATCCTTGTCCCTCAAACTTCTTGGAATCATTGTCAAGATTCCATTTCTTCCAGCAGTCATAGCCATATCAGTACCAACAACAGACTGCATTCTTGCAGTCATAAAGGGATACTGCAAAGAAATCGGACCAAGGGTTGTTTTGAGAGAAATTTCTTCTGGCGGAACCTCAATCCAGCCTGTTAAAATAAGATACTCACTTAAACTTTCAGAAAATTTATCTGATATTTCAACCATAAGATATTAGCATATTAAATGTTTTTAAACATTATTCAGAAAGAATAGTATATATTGCATCATATTTATAAAATGGGGGTTATTGAATATTTTTTTGGAACATCATAAAATATTGTAACTGAATTAGACCCATTTCTTGACTGACCTAACGGATCAGCTATTCCAATCTCAATACCAGAAGCAAAAAGAGGTGTTATATGATTATGGTATAAATATATTCTATCAGTATGTGAAAGCCCCCTTACTTCCAATGATGCTTCTCTGCGCTTTTTGGTTCCACCTATTTTCCTTACAACCAAATCAATAGAAAGTCCGCCCCCTTCTATATGAACTCCCTGATTCAACTTGTGGTATCTGTAAAGTCCCATGGTTTTGTATTTTAAAATTATCCTTAAATACTTTTTCATTTCCAAAAAATTATGAATTATGAAGATATAATAAGAAGATTCAGCAAATTAAGCGTTCTTGTTCTAGGGGATGTTATGTTGGATGAATATAATTTTTATTATTCAAAAGACAACAGGCCTTCTCCAGAAAAACAGGATAAAATGGTTCACCTGATAAAAAATTCAAGAATCACACTTGGCGGAGCAGGCAATGTAGCAGCCAATCTTGCATCCTTGGGAGTTTCAACGAAATTTATAACATTATGCGGAAATGACGGAAATTTTTTTCACCTAAATCAATTAATGGATAAAATGGGAATAGAAAGCTTTTCTCTGCCTGACCCTAAAAGACCAACAACGGTAAAAAGAAGATTTTATGGGGATGATAAATATCTTTTCAGGTTTGACTTGGAATCCAAAGAAAAAATAGATAATTCATTTTCAAATAAAATTCTTGATGAATTCAAGAAAATGGTTTATGGTGTTGATGCTGTAATACTAAGCGATTACAACAAAGGCTTATTTACTGAATCATTATCAAGAGAGATAATTGATATGTGCAAGGATATTCCTGTAATAGTTGACTTTAAACCAGAAAATAAAAGTTATTTCTACAAGGCTGATATAATATCACCCAATTACAAGGAAGCTAAAATAATACAACCAAGCTTTAACATGAATAACCTTGAAGAAGAAGTAAAAAAATTACGTGATGAATTAAGAAGCAAGAGCTTAGTTGTAACCCTCGGAAAAGAAGGTGTATGTGGTTATAATGGACTTTCATTCTTTCATATTCCTGCAAACAAAGTAAATGTTGTAGATGAAGTCGGATGCGGTGATACTGTAAGATCTGTTCTGACTTTGGGGTATTTGTCTGGATTATCATTAAAAGAATCTGCAGAACTTGCAAACTATGCTGCTGCAGTTGTTATTCAAAAGATTGGAACTGCTACAATAAATCAGGATGAGTTGATTGAGATTATTGGAAAAACGTCCCATCTTTTATAAAATTTTTTAGTTTTAATTTAATCAACTCTCTTTGGAATTCTTAATGTAGTCTCTCCATGAGCAATTATTTCTATATTATACTTTTTGATCATTTGATACAAAATAAAATCCATAACTACTGGTTGCCAGAGTTTTATTCCTCCTGGCTCTCCCTTTGAATCATAATAATAATGTTTATTTTTAACATCTCCAAAAGAACACCCATATAAATGTATTTCTTTAGCCCCCATAATTAAAGCCATTTGAGCGGCAACACCAGATATTGTTGCACTTTTACTAATTTTTTTCTGCCTTTTAGATATAATTTGATTCCAAGGCCTGCTATAATGAAAGAAACCATGCTTGGAATCTAGTACATAATCATCTAAATTAAAATTTATGTAATTCTCTTCATTTTCATAAAATTCTTTTAATCTTTTTTGTAATTCAAATCTTTCATTCTTTTTAGGGATTATTATTGGATCATAAGGTAACACAAATGAAGAAACTATTCTTATAGCATTAAATTTCTCAGATGAAAGAAACCATTGTCTATCATGCGAATCTTTATCCCCACACATAAAATAATTTATTTTATAATTTTCACTAAGACATAAAGGAGCTCCATTAACTGCTATAGATATATCTTCTTTATTTTCATACAATTCTAAAGTTGGTGAGGAACCCAATATTGCAATTTTTGATTTTTTATGGATGTTCCTATACTTATCTATTGATGAATTAATATTATTCATTTCTATATACCCCCCATTTTTCTATAGTTAATTTTTCTATTTTTTTAAAAAAGATCTTTTCTATGAATATCCCTATCAAACCAATAGTAATCATACCTACAATTATTTCTTCAGTTTTAAAAAATTCTCTTGCATGGAAAATCATATATCCTATTCCTGCAGTTGTTGCTATTAACAATTCTGCTGCAACCAATGCACGCCATGCTTTTGCTATTCCTAACCTCATACCAGTTATTATTTGGGGTAAAGACGCTGGCAATAATACATTAAAATAAATATAAGATTTTTTGGCTCCAAAAGATTTTGCTACTTTTATAAAAATTTTATTTACATTTTTTATTCCATTCCATGTATTAAATAAAACTGGCCAGAAAGTAGATAATGATATAATAAAAACTGTTGCTTTAAAACCTAAACCAAACCACAAAATTGCAAGTGGTATCCATGCTATCTTAGGAATTGGTTGGAATAAATGAATTATAGGGTTAAAATGTCTAAATCAAAAAGAACAGCACTTGAAAAAATACAAACATTAAAAACTAAAAATGTTGCACAGCTTTTTTTCTTTAGTTATTTAACTCCAAATATTGTAACAAAGATATTACATAAAAAAGCATGGAATAAATGTAAAGAAAAAACAGGACAAGGTTTCGTAATGCCTTATATAAGAGATTGCTTAAATGAATGGAAAAAAGAAGGTTTTATTGAGATTTCACCAGTTAAAATACCTTTTCGTGTCGAAAGGAAAAGGAACAAAAAAATAGTTAAATCCTATTACTTGAAAAATTATGGTTACAGATTAAACTTTGAGCCACTTTATCGTTATTGTAAGGAAAATTATAATATAGAATTCACAGAAGAAGAAAAAGAAATTGTTAACAAAAGGGTGGGCTTTGAGTTTATGCGAAAAAGGATTCTAAGAGAATATCCTAATGAAGATATAATAAATGCCACCATTAAATTTTATATAAAACATTATGGTCTTCTTCATTTAGAGATATTAAATAAAGAACATAAAAAAGGGTTAGTGCTTATTGAAAGAATTGCTGAAAAAGATTTAAAACGTGCTGAAGAATTTTTAAAAAGAAAAAAGAAAAAACACAGACTTTCTTCTAAAGATAAAGAATTAGTTAATGTTGAACAAATGATATATAATCAGGTTATGGAACAACTTTATACAACTTTCATAAAAGGTAACAAACCTATAGAAGACTTAAAGAATTTTGCAAAATTTCAATCATTGTTGCTTTATGTAACAAGTTATAAAAAGAATCCTGAACTTATTTCAAGCATAAATAAAAAGTTTAAGAAAGCTTTAGGGATTGGCTTTTAATCTTTCTTATCAATAACTCCTTAAACTCAGGGTCATCAATTATTCTTTCCATTATATTATCAGCCTGTTTTCTCTTAAAATCATCTTCCATTATCTTTTCAGCTTCTTCCTTATCCAGAACAAAACCACATATTTTACAAAACCTGTTAGTAAATTCATTCAAATTCTTACACTTCAAGCATTTCTTAGGCTCTAACTTAGATTTAATCTTTTCAGAATTAGTTTCTATTCCATTAGCCATCAAGATGGCTTTATCAGTATCCATTCCAGACATATGAATATATGTTGCTGCCATCTTAGAGCCTTGAGTCCATCCAAAGTAATGCTTCATGGAAGCATCACTCATTCCAGGAGTGGATGCCAATAAAGTAGCTCTTGAATGCCTTAAAATATGGGGATGAACTTTCTTTTTTATTCCTGCTCTTCTGGAAGCATTCTTTAGAATAGCTACAATCCTTGTATAACTTAAAGACTTTCCATTATTGCTTATCCATAAATAATTTTCCTTGTCATTATATGGATGCCTGTTTATCCACTCCTGCAAGTAAGGAGTAGAATTAACAATCAGTATCTTTCTCATTCCAGTCTTGCCATTAACAGTCAATCTTGCTCCATACTGCTCAAAGGAAACATGCTTTATCTTCATAGTCCCTATCTCTCCAACCCTGCAACCAGATTCATACAAGCAAGATATCAAAGTCTTATCCCTTAGATTATCACACTTCTCAATTATTCTCTTAACTTCATCTTCAGTCAATAATTCTTCAGGCAATTTCTTATGATTAGAGGGAATAGCAATTGAAATCCATTTTACTTCATCAGGATAAACCCCTTTTTCCTCTACTCCTCTGATAAATCTATACAACTTCCTTAATATTATCTTAAAGCATTTCTTTGTTTCATCTGCATACTCAGTCTGGTTTAAGTCAGCTATAACTTTTCTCAAGTCTTCTTTAGTAGCTTTATCAAAAGGTTTGTTTAAGATCTTGTTATACTTAAACAAATCAGAAATATAACGGTTAATTCTCTGGACAGATAAACCTTCACTCAACAGATAATCCTTGAATTTTAATATGATATCCTTGTTTTCTTTGATAAGCTCACCAGACTCTTTAATCCTTTTCAGATTATTTTCAAACTGTGTTTTGTGATTATAAAAGCTCATATTCTTACACCTTCTCGTCGTGGCTATTAAACCACGATGATAAGGGCACAGAACAAATTCAGATTGCCCCGTCCGAGATTTGAACTCGGGTCTCGGCCTTTCTTCTTTGATTAAACTTTTTTGAAGTTTAGCTCGAAAGGGCCGAATGATAGACCGGGCTACACCAACGGGGCATAGAAGTAAATCCTGAACTTTAGTTTATAATGTTTTTGGTTAAATTTATAAACAATATTTTGAACATTATTATATCCCCGTTTAGCTCAACGGTAGAGCACATGGCTGTAGATAAAATCACTGTTTGACCTTATGTTATAAAACTAGGAATGAAAAGCAGACAGCTGAACCCATGAGGTTGCTGGTTCAAGTCCGGCAGCGGGGATACATTTTCTAAAATAAAAAAAGAAAAAAAATCAGTCTACATCATCATAATCAGGCTCTACGAATTCTTCTTCATCTTCACCATAATTGTCATCAAAATCAAATTCTATATTATCAACGGAGAAATTATTCATTCAATCACCTCAATAATTTTAAAACACAGGTTATTTATATATTTTATTATTTATATTGAATTATTAAGAAAGATTTTTATAGTAGTTAGTTGTAATTCTGTATATGAAAAGAGGTTTGATTGTATTATTTCTGCTATTGATTATTCCCTTAGCAAGCGCTGAGATTGTTTTAAACGACAATTTCGGAACACATAATCTTGGGGACACTGTAAGCGTGGAAGGATATATATTACTGAATGAGAAAGTAAACAGCGATATTTTCAGGGCAGATTTACTATGCGGAAATTCCGTATTTACGCTGCCAATATTCAAATCAATTGAAGTGAAGAAAGACATAAAATATTTCTTCAATGAAGATGCAAGGCTTTTAACAGGAGGATACAAGGGAGAGTGTAGCATAAGAGTAAGCTTCCATGGTGAATCACAGACTTCGGAAAACTTTGAAATAAGCGATGAATTAAAGGGTGATGTCTTCCTCAATAAAGAAAAATTCCAATTGGGGGACATTCTTAATATAAACGGGGATGTTCTATATCTGGACAATGACAAGTTTGATCCTGGAATAGGGATAATCACATTAAGCAAGGATGATGAGGATTATTTCGGCGATGTAATTGAAATATTCTCAGGAAATGTTGAATACAATACCTTGTTAAAGGATCTTCCTTCAGGAATTTATTCTGTAAATTTAGAAGTAAATGATTTTTATGGAAACAAGAAAATGTTTGATCTTGGAAGCATAGAATTAACCAATAAATTATCTGCAGATACGACCACAAACAAGGATGATTACCTGCCTGAAGAAAAGATTGAAGTAAAAGGAAAGATAAATGACGGCACTGGAGGCTATAAAGTAACAATTGAATTCGGGAACCAGACATATGAAGAGACTTATGAAAAAATGGAATTTGATTATTTCATTAATTTAGAAAAGAACATCAAATCAGGAAATCATGATTTAACAATAAGGATAAATGATGAATTCGGAAATTACTATGAAAATGAACTAAACATAAATATTATAGGAGTTCCTACAACCCTAAAGGCAAGCGTTGACAAGGAAAGCTACATGCCTGAAGACAAGGTTGAGATATTTTCCACGGTTTATGATCAGGGAGAAGAGCTTTACTCAGACAGCATTAATTTGAGGATACTGGATCCAAAAAACAGGGAGATATCCAATGTTGATGTAAGTTCAGGAAGCGTTTATGGATTAGAGCTTGAGAAATATGCAATTCCGGGAGATTACAGGATTGAAGTAAAAAGCACTGACTTCAAAAAGGACATATTATTCAAGGTTAATGAGCTTGAAAAGATAGATGCTTATTATGAAGACAATCAGTTAAAGATAAGCAATGAGGGAAATGTCAATATTGATGATCAGATAACTATCTATCTTGATGATAAAAGCTTTAATTTCAACTTAAAAAGTTCCCCTTCTGAGATTGAAGGTTATGATTTAAAGGGAAAATTAAAGGAAGGAAATTACAATCTAAAAGTTAAATTAAATTATCAGGAAATTGATGTCGGGGAAGTTTACATTGAAAAAGGGGGATTGAGTGCCATGTTAACAGGAGCATTAACCTATGAAGGCGGGGTAAGAAGCTGGGTTTATCTGATAATAAGCGTGATAGTAATTGCTGTAATATTATATTTTGTATTCAGGTCATCAGGAAAGAAAGAAGAGTATTACAGGAAGAAAGATTTTAGGGAAGGGCAGGAAAAGCTAAGAAGAATGAGGGATGAAAGACTGAAAGTCAAGCCAAAAAGGCTATTCAATGCAAAAGATGTAAATGAGGATGATGCAAAACAGTTCAGGAATGATATGGTCAGAAAGATGAAAGAAAGATAAAACCTTATTAATATTCTTTATTCTTATTTTATGTGGTAAAACAAATTATTATTGCTGCTGGTGGGATAGGTTCTAGAATGAGTAATTCCTTAAATCCACGGGGGTGTAAATCTTTAATTGAGTACAAAGGAATTCCCTTGATTTATTATTTGTTGATTAATGCAAAAGAAGCAGGAATTAAAGAATTTTTTATTTCTATCAATGAACATAATATAAATATAATGAAAAAAATTGTTGATGATATTAAAATATCCCATATAATATTACCCCCTTCACCAAATGGATTTGAAGGAGCACCAAACTTATTTAAAAAATATCTAGATGATAGGGTATTGATAGTATGTGGGCATCATTTTATTCCAACAAAACATTTTAATTCTTTGATAGAATATTCAAAAGATTTTACGGCTGTTTATTCGGCATATTTAGATCCACCCCAGACAATATCAGATCAACCAAGAAGAACTTTGATTCATAATTTAGAAGATCCGAATAGATTAAGATTTGAAAAAGTCGATTTAAATACAGACAAAGTCTCTTCTCCTTTTTATTATACCAGAAATCCTTATATTGTTACAAAAGAAATGATAGATAATGTTGAAAAAAATGGTTTTAAAAAAACAGTTGGATTTTTTATATATAAACATTGGGAAGAAGGTGGTAAGGTTATAGCAGTAAAATCCATAATGCCTCCAGAGTTTGATTATGATCATGAATTTATAAGAACAAAAGATTATATGGATAAATATTTCTTAAATCCTAATAACTGAATATTTTTTCCTTAAATTCCTGACTTTTGTTTAATAAATCTTCATATATCTTGAATTTGAGCTTTATTGGAGCTATAAAATCCTCTTTCCTGAGATACTCTACAAATTTATCATATGAAACAATTTCAATAAACCCCTTTTCTCCAGAATCAAAATTTGGTTTAGAGATTTTTTTGCAATTTCTCGCAACAAAGATATATTCATGAAAATAAAGCTTTGACCATCCAAAAGATTCATAAATTAGCTTAAAATCTGATGAAGTATACCCTGTTTCTTCTAACAATTCCCTTTTAGCTGCATCCAAGGGAGATTCTCCTTTTTCAATACACCCCCCAACCAATGAATAATACCTATTTCTTCCGGGTTGTTCTTGATTAAGTATTATAATTTTATCATCTACGATTCCTATAATAGTTGCAGATGATTTTCTTTTTAACATTTCAAAAGTCTTTATAGAATTATCAAACATTTTTTGCTTCCATTGATATACATCAAATAAAATCCCATTAAATACTTTTTTTGCATTATGTGGAATAACCATAGATTTAAATCACATTAAACATATAAAAGATTTATTGTTTATTAATAAAGATAATGTCTTTTTCTTCTTCTATTTCTTTATGATTCTTAAAATACTTTTTAAATAGTTTCCTGAACTCATTTAACTTTTTAGATTTCTTGAGGAAAGTTATGCAGATGTTATTGTTCCTTGAAACCCTTATTGCCTCCTTCAATGCCTTCTCCATGTTTTTTATGTTATGAAATGCCGTGACTGAGATTACTGTGCTGAATGTTTTATCTTTGAACGGGAGATTTTCCGCATCTGCATACTTCAGATTTCCTTTTCCTTCTTCTATCATTTCCATGCAGTTATCTATTCCCACTGATTTTACCTTGAAGAAATTAGTTGATATTCCAGTGCCGCAGCCAATATCCAACAGAGGAGGAATTATTTCCATATTTTCCTGAATAATCTTTAGCTTCTTCATCTGCTCTTCCTGATGAAGCTCCCCGTAACCTTTTGACAATTGATGGTACATCTTCAAGATAGAACTTGAATGTAAGAAGATATAAAGGTTTTCCGTTCCATTCCTTCAGATTTAGATAGAATGTGCTTCTTCCCAATGGATATTTTATCTGCTTCTTTTTCAGATTAATTCCAAAGTTTTCAACATGGTATATTGTTAGTTTTGTTTCGAGGCTGGTGTATTTATTATAAACTTCTTTTATGCTTTCCTGAAGCTCCTGCGAGAATGCAGTTGACAAAGGAATTAATAAAGTTGCTAATGCCAATTTTAATTTCATAATAATATTTATATATTCAGGGATTATAAAAACTATATGATTTTGGGAAAAGAGGAAATTCTGAATGAAATTAAGAAGGGAAATCTAAAAATAAATCCATTTAATATTAAAAATATAAGAGGAAGCTCTATTGATCTGACTCTTGACAATAAATTTAGGATATTTGACAAGGACATAACTGGTGAGGATTACAGGAAATACAGCAAACTAGTGACGAAGAATGAAATTACTCTGAATCCTGGAGATTTTATACTGGGAATTACAAAGGAAAAAATTTCTTTGAAGAATCTATGCGGCTGGTTGCAGGGGAGAAGCACTTATGCTAGGCTGGGATTGGGAATTCATGTCACTGCAAATTTTATACATCCCGGAACCAGTAATAAACAGGTTTTAGAAATCAAAAATGTTAATAATTATAAAATAAAAATAAAATCTGGAATGAGAATATGCCAGTTGATTATTGAAAGGATGGAAGGGAGGTACGTTTTAGATAGTAAGTTTAAGAATCAGGTTAATTTGTGATTTTATTCAAATCTTTATTGATTATTATTGGTTTCATTGCTTCTATTTCGGTTTTATATAAATCTATATTGGGTATTGGATTGTAGAGAAATATTTTTTGATTTAGAACGTGGGCAAATCCAATTTCCATCAAGGTATTTCCTCCA
>Ga0209542_10010304_pt1 | contig 16912 bp, 20 predicted proteins | sample RifCSPhighO2_01_FD_184028 | JGI IMG/M metagenome (GOLD analysis project Ga0209542, IMG submission 184028) | Soil microbial communities from Rifle, Colorado - Rifle CSP2_plank highO2_0.1 (SPAdes) (version 2) | ecosystem: Environmental > Terrestrial > Deep subsurface > Rock core/Sediment ...
GTCCAAAACATTTTGACCGTAGCTCGTACGGAAATAGAGGCGGCCGAGGATCATGAGGAGCTTCGGGTCGAGATTGAGAACGCGGGCCTCGTACGCCGCCTCGGACCCTTTTTTCTTGATGATGGTATTGATCTCTTCCTCGGCCTTTTTGACCATTTCTTCTATCTTCGCCGGCTGTATGCGGCCGTCGAGGATGAGGTTCTCGAGCGCGATACGCGCTATTTGCCGCCGTATCGGGTCGTATGAGGAAAGCGTAATGGTGCCGGGCGTATCGTCGACGATGACGTCGACGCCGGTCGCGCGTTCGAACGCGCGGATATTCCGGCCCTCTTTGCCGATGATCTTTCCCTTGATCTCGTCGTTGGGGAGGGTCATCGTGGTGGCCAAGACGTCGGAGACGACGGAATTCCCGAGACGGTGCACGGAGGTCGTGAGTATTTCTTTCGCGCGCTGTTCCAAACGCTCGTTGCCGCTGATTTCAAGCTTGCGCATGCGGCCTTCGAGGTCGGTCTCGTACTGTTTTTCTATTGATTTGACGAGGTCACCCTTCGCTTCTTCGGCAGAGAGGTTGGCGACTTTCTCCAATTTCTCCTGTTGGGCACGGACGAGTTCGTCGGCTTTCTCTTTTGCCGTCTGTACGTCGGCTTGTTTCTTCGTGAGCGACTCGGATTCGGCCTCGAGATTCGTCTGCCGCTTGTCGAGCAACTCTTCTTTGCGCACAAGGCGCTCCTCCGTCTGCTTCAGGTCCTTCTCCCGCCCCTTGAATTCCGACGAGAGGTGCGCTTCTTTTTCTTTTGCCTTTTGTTCGGCCTCTTCCGTTATTTTCTTGGCGCGCTCCTCCGCATCAAGGCGCATTTTGCGGATCTCGAGCTCCAGTGAGCCCCGCTTGCCGAGGGTGATAATGAGGCGCAGGAAATATCCTATGCCGATGCCTGCGGCGCCCGCGAGGGCGATGAGGGCAAGAGTTATTTGTATTGACATACGCGTCGGTTTCCCGCCGCGTGAGTGTTATGTGCGCGACAAAACTACCAGCGTCTTAGCTACACGAGTAAGTGCTTGGAGCGCTTCCATAGGCTCACTAACGGACGAAATGAAATTGAAATTCATACTAATGGGTATGTCGGCAATATACCACAGTGCGCGGAATGCGCCAGAGTCCCAATGGCCGCGGTGATACGACCCTCGTAACGGGTACTTTTTCGTCGTATTTTCGGTTTTATCCCCCTGTCTGGCGGTCAGGATTACCCTCTTTTGGACCGAATCGCTCCAAGAATCGTTCTCGATCCAACTGTCTAAATGGGGGATTGGGCTCATCCGGATCCGCGATGATCAGAGAAATCCCGGCCAGATCTTTTCTCGTCTGTAAGCGCTCGGCGAGTTTTTGCATGCTTGCTGTGATGCATGGTAACTCGTTGATCGTTCTTTCCCGCCGTCTACGTTCGAGTTCGGCTCGCCCCAACGACTCGGGGAGCGGGGCAATGCCTCGCAAGCCCTCGTTCGGTTTCAGCTTATTGAAGGTTACTGAAAGAGTCGTCGGCGACATACGCTTGACGGTGCATTCCTCATCGCGCATGACGGTCGCCCCCCACTGTTGCAGTTTTGCGTCGAGCTTTCCGCGCACCCATCCGCCGAGACCTTTCATTTTCATAGCGTGCATGTTACGCCCTGAAACCCGAAAGCTGAAACCTGAAACCTAGGTAAGCACCTTATCCACGATGCCGTATTTGACGGATTCTTCGGCTGTCATGAAGAAATCACGGTCCACATCCTGTTCGATCTTTTTCATCGGCTGGCCGGTGTTCTTGGCAAGCATTTTATTCAGCCGTTCGCGAGTGGCGATGATGTGCTTGGCTGTTATTTCGATGTCAGAGGCCTGTCCCTCCGCGCCTCCGGAGGGCTGATGGATCATGATCTCCGCATTCGGCAGGGCGAAGCGCTTACCTTTCTGTCCCGAAGAGAGGAGTACCGCCGCCATGGACGCCGCGATACCGACGCACACGGTCGAGACATTGGGCTGGATGTGGTTCATCGTGTCGAGAATGGCGAGGCCGGCCGATACGTGTCCGCCGGGGGAGTTGATGTAGAAAGAAATGTCCTTTTTCGGGTCTTCCGAAGCGAGGAAGAGGAGCTGGGCGACGACGAGATTCGCGACATCGCCGTCTATCGGCCCGCCGAGGAAGATGATGCGCTCTTTGAGGAGGCGGGAATAAATGTCGTAGGCGCGTTCGCCCATCGACGTCTTCTCAATGACCATCGGAATAAGCATCTGCGAACGTGTTGCGCCAGAATGCGAACGGGGGAGTTCTGTTTTCATGAGTGCATCGTAGCAATTTTTTTGGGTTGCGCAACTCAGGCTTGCACAATGGCGTAAAGCAAAGGAATATGATGGCCATGTCGGACCCGGAACATCCACAGGGAACTCGTGCAATGCGCTTTCCCGCGCAAGCCGATAGGGCGGCGGCGCAATTCATGCATCGAGTACAAGCGGACGAAACTTCACCCGAAGGCGTACTCGGTGCCATACTCACTGAGCTTACAAGCATCGGTGATCGATTGGCCAAACAAACCACATTATCAGATGTTTTACTCTATGCGGCGGTACTCGGACGAATCTTGCAGCACTTGGAAACACATCCTCGGAAGAATCTCCCTCCGCAACTTGCGCGTCTCTTGGAAAAAGACCTTTTCACTATGAGCAAAAATATCGCCGCAATGGCCGCAGGTGGATTAGGCGGAGAAGCGAGACAGATGAAGCACGCACTTGGAAGGATCCTCGGTATGCGCGCGCATCTTGGCATCGGAGACGTTCCACCGCGAACGGTCGTTCCCCAGTAAGACCCCTAGTAAGAACAAATGAGTTCGTGCGTCTTCCCACCCATGGGGCCGAAGTGTCTCTTCGTCCCTTATTCATTAATATAGTTAACAAAAAAATTACAGTATGAATCTCGTACAAAAATTCGGAATTGCAGCGACCTCGGGTGCGGTGCTCGCGGCGCTTGCATTCGCGCCGGTCATCACATTGGCCGACAATGACAAGAACAAGGGCGACGACAACCGCCGCGCGAGTCAGCGCGTGGAGGTCGCTATCGCCGATTCGGGCAACGTCTTGGTGCGCGGCGCCAAGGTGACCGCAATCTCCGGTAGCACTGTCACGGCGGTAACGACCGCAGGGGCCTCGACGCTCACGTGGACGGTCACGACCGATAGCTCGACCGCATTCTCCGCATCGACAGGTGGGAGCTCTTCGCTCGGAGCTATCTCCGTCGGTGATACGGTAAGTTTTGCCGGCGCGCTCTCGGGCACAGGATTGAGCGTGAAGGCGACCGCGGTGAAAGATTGGACCGTAGGTGCCAATGAGCGCTCCATCGTGAGTACGGTGCAGGGCGTGAACAGCGCGAACTCTTCGCTCACTATCACGAACGGCAAGGACAACGGCAACGACAATAAGAAGGTCACGACCATTCAGTTCACGGGTAGTACCATCATCAACGGGACGGGGACGACCTTCGGCTCCATCATCACCGGTGACAAGGTGAAAGCCACGGGTACCGTGAATGCCGATGGCACGATACTGACGGCGACTTCCGTCACGGTCACGCATCCGCCGGTCAAGCTCGGCGACGACGACTTCGGCAAGAAGATAAGGGCGTGGTTCTCGAATCACGGCTGGGGCTTCTTCGGCAAAGGTGACAACGGCAAGAGCGGAAAGGACGACTAACCTTCTCCATCTTACCCAAACAGGCGCCCTCCCGGGCGCCTGTTTCACATACCCAGCAAAATATCCAAGCCCTTTCCCAACGGTGAAGATTTGTGCGATGATTCGCCGATATGGCGATGCTTCAATTCAAGGGAAAGGCGTTTGTACAGAACCACCATTTCTCGGTGCCAGTTTCGGAGCTCAAGCCCGACGAAAAAAAGAGCCTATTGCTCAAAGGAGAGAAGCCGTCCTTGGAAGGAAATCTCATTATTCACGGCGACAACCTCAAGGCGCTAAAGGCCCTCCTGCCTACGTATGCAGGTCGCGTAAAGTGTATTTATATTGATCCGCCTTACAACACTGGAAATGAGCACTGGAAGTACAACGACAACGTGAACTCGCCGATGATACAAAGCTGGCTCGGGCAAGAGGTAAAAATTGACGATTTATCCCGACACGACAAGTGGCTGTGCATGATGATGCCTCGGCTGAAGCTCTTACGAGAGCTTTTGAGCGATGACGGAGTCATTTTTATAAGCATCGATGATAATGAGGTGCATCACCTTCGTGCACTGATGAACGAGATATTTTTTGAGGATAATTTCGTTGCCTCTCTTATTCGTCAGGCAATAAAGGGTGGTACCGGTCCGTCAGATGAAGTCCGCAAGACACACGATTACGTACTTGTGTATGCGAAAAATAAAGAAGAATCAGAACTGAGCGGGTTAGAGGTAGACTCACTGCCTTTAGATCAGGTAGACAACGTGGGAGCTTACAGAAAAGGTCGTGAATTAAATAAATGGGGCGCAGGCTCTCGACGAGAGGATTCGCCCACCATGTGGTTTCCGATTACCGGTCCTCAGGGGGAAGATGTATATCCAATAAGAAACGACGGAAGCGAAGGTAGATGGCGTTGGGGTAAAAAAAGGATGCTCAAGGCTGTTGAGAACGAGAATGTGATTTTTGAAGCTCGAACTGATGGCACATGTATTGTTTACGAGAAGATAAGGGAAGACAGCGTTCGACGAAAGGCTCATTCGACACTGGAACTTACCAATGCAAGTGGCACGGAAACATTGAAAGCTTTGTTTGGAGGTAAATCACCCTTTCCCTATCCCAAACCCGTTTCTTTGGTTGAGTTTCTTATCGACCTAGTTGCGAGTGAAGACGGAGCCATCGTTCTTGACTCATTCGCAGGGTCTGGCACTACAGCGCATGCGGTTCTCGCAAAAGCAAAGGAGGACGAAAATTCTCGTAGATTTATTCTTATCGAGTGCGAAGACTACGCCGACATGATAACCGCCGAACGTGTACGACGTGTTATCAAAGGCTTGCCGCATGCCAAAGATCCAGAGTTGAAGAAAGGTTTGGGCGGGGGCTTCAGCTACTTCACGCTTGGCAACGCAATCGATGCGAACGCAGTCCTCACAGGAAAATCTTTGCCGTCATACGAGGAGATGGCTCGATTCGTGTTTTATAGTGCAACGGGCGCGCCATTCGACGCGAAGAAAATAAATAAAAAGAAAGGATATATTGGCGAGTCGGAGGAGTATGAAGTATATCTTTTGTACAAGCCGGACGTCGAGTTTTTAAAGACAAAAGCCCTTGATGCTGATTATCTTAAGGTGCTTGGTAAGGCAGGGAAGAAAACACGACTCGTGTTTGGGCCAATGAAATATCTCGATCAAGAGGCACTAGAGGAGCATAAGATAATCTTTGCCCAATTGCCGAGTGAGATATATCGACGCTAGATATGGAATTACGCGAATTCCAAAAGAGAGCGATAAGACAAGTCGAAGCTTATCTTGCGGAGGTGAAAAAGCAGGAGAAAAAAGCAGGACAACGGCACGCCTCACTCCTAGCGTGGGATGAGCTGAAGATAAAGGATTTCTCAGGGCAGAAATTGCGCTATCACTCGAAAGAAAATCCCCTTGAAAAAGATGTGCCAAATTTTGTGTTGAAGGTTCCAACAGGTGGTGGTAAAACGATTCTTGCAGTCAATACGATCGGCGCTATCAATCGCGTGTATAAGCAACGTCGGACTGGGCTGGTGCTCTGGGTCGTACCCACTGACGAGATTTTTAAGCAAACAGTGCGTAGTTTAAAGAATCGTAATCACGCATACCGTCAGCACTTAGACGTAGCAAGTGGCGGGCGCACAATTGTACGCGAGAAATATAAGAGTCGAATCGACCGTTTTTCGCCCGCAGAAGTTGGTGAAAACTTGGTGGTATACGTGATGATGCTTCAGGCGGCCGCAGCGAACGATATCGCGCAGAAAGAGCGAAAGATATTTGAAGACAGTGGCGGATTTGAGGCATTCTTCCCGACGGAAGACCGCTATGACGAGCATCGAGCACTTTTGCAGAAGTTTCCAAACCTTAATTGTTTTGAGGAAGGAGGGCATCGTGTCGCCAAAACGTCGCTTGCGAATACTATCCGTATATTTGAACCGACGGTGATACTCGATGAAAGCCAGAAGGCATATACCGAGCTTGGCAAGAAAACGATTCTCGGATTCAATCCGAGCATTATCGTCGAACTTTCTGCAACGCCGCCGCAGGGAAGCAATCCCTTGGTGCAGATTACGGGTAAGGAGCTCAATGACGAGGAGATGATTAAACTCGATTTGCATGTGCATCGCTACCAAGGGGGAGGGTGGCACACCGTACTTAAGGAGAGTGTCGAGAAGAGGCACGAACTTGAGAAGGCGGCGAAAAAGCATGAGAAAGACACAGGTGTGCATATTCGCCCAATTCTTCTTATTCAGGCCGAGCGAGTGGGCAAAGACCAGCGCGGGTCGGGTCATATTCACGGTGATGAAGTAAAAGAAGCACTCATACGGATGGGTGTGCATGAGAGTGAAATTGCCATCAAGACAAGCGAAAAGGACGAGCTCAAACAATATGAAGCGATCGGCGGGCTTATGGCGCGAGCGTGTGAGGTGCGCTACATCATCACAAAGCATGCCCTTCAAGAGGGTTGGGATTGCCCTTTTGCATACACGCTAACTGTCCTCGCGCGATCAACTGCGCATAATGCACTCAAACAGCTCGTAGGGCGTGTGTTGCGACAGCCCTACGCCAAGAAAACGGGGGTTGCGGCACTCGATGAAAGTTATGTCTACGTGTACCACGATAACTCGCGCGAGGTGCTTGAGGCAATTTCTGACAGTTTCAAAAATGAAGGACTTGTCGATATAGCTGGACGCGTACGCATTGATGATCCAGAGACAGGGGGGCGTGCGTCTGTACGTAGCTATCCGATACAAAAGCAATTTGCCCGCACAGCAAAGGTGATGATGCTCCCGTTCTTCTTTAGCAAAGAAGGAAGCAAGTGGCGGCGTACGAATTACGAACGTGACGTGCTCGCGTCCATAGCTTGGCCCGCCCTTGTGAAGGACTGTGTAATTGATATTGCACTTCAGAAAAAACCCATGCGCTCATCTTCGATTACGATTGGGATTTCGGCTGATGGAAAGGATACCGTTTCTACTAAAGACACTAACGCGTTGGCGGGAGCAGTTGAGACTCAGTGCACACCCGTCATGATGGCTGATGCGCTGCGCGATGCTATACCGAATCCGTGGCTTGCCTATGAAATTGCCGAACGCGAATGGAAGAAACTTGAAAGTCGTTTTGACGCGAAAACAGTCGGAGCAAATACAGATTTTATTTTGGAGGAATTAAGAAAAAAAGCAGGAAAATTGTTAGAAGTGTATGCTCGGAAGGTTTTCGAGAGAAAGGTTGAACTTGGCAGGATTGGTCTTATTGTTGCCCAAAAAGATGGGTGGAAGTTTCCAGAAACCATTGATGTGCCGGTGCGTGGAAATACGGAGTATCAACTAAGCTTGTTTGAGCGAATTCCCAACACAGACTTGAACGGTCTTGAATTCAGAGTTGCAGAATTTCTCGACGAGCAAGAACGGCTATATTTTTGGTATCGCAATATGGCACGTAAGGACTATGCAATACAAGGGTGGCGCAGGGAAAGAATCTTTGCGGATTTCATTTTTACTCTAAAAGAAGGTAAAGCGCCCGGAAAGGTATATGTGCTTGAAACAAAAGGCGAACATCTCGCAGGCAATCTTGATACGGTGTATAAGAAAGATGTCCTTGATTTGTGTACAAAGTATGCAAAGAAAGCGAGCAAGACAAAACTAAAGGCAGTCGTTGGTGCGAAAAGTATCGAATACGAATTGGTACCACAGGACACGTGGCGAACACGATTAACGGAGATTTTCGCTTAGTTGAAAGACAAAAAGAGTTTCAAATCCGAGCTCGGGCGGCTGGAGTTTTTGTTCGGGCTCTACAGAAATCTCTCGATGCAAAAGGAGAAGTAAGACAGTCTACTAAGCTGTGGATAACTCAAAGTCTAAATCCAAATCTCGGCTTGAAATATAGCTTCTTTTGACTTTATATACTATACCTTGACCCCTAGGCTCTTTTAGAATATACTTATCTCATTAGAAAGTAATCATAACAGATTTTTTATGACCGATAATGAGTTGAAAGTTAAAAAACAGAAAGAACGCAGTACTCCGTACCCTTCCATAACTCTCAAGGACGCTATTGTCTACATTGAGGCTCTGAAGAAAGCTTTGGGGAAAGGGCCTTACTCACGAGAATCAATTGCGCAAGCCCTTGGACATGACAAATTGTCGGGCCCAGCCGCAAGGAAAGTTGCTGCGCTAGGACATTACGGTTTGGTTAATAGAAACGGGGATGTGTATACAATGAGTCAGTTGGCCGAGGATATTCTCCATCCCATCACCGATGAACAGAAGATTGCGGCGATAGTAAAGGCGGCGATCTCTCCGGCGCTTTTTACCAAGCTCATCCACCAATTCAAAAATCAAGCTCTGCCTAGCAGGCTAGACAGCATCTTGCTACGTCAGGGCGTGAGTAGTGGTGCCGCTCGGGAAGTAGTGACGATTTTCACGGACACCCTCAAGTTTGCAGGGCTTCTCCAGAACGGGGTCGTTGCTACTGATTTTTCGAAGGTGCAAGCCATTCCTGCAAAGTCAGACGCGTTGCAAGAGGAAATCACGGTTGTCGGTGTTTCAGCTGGGCAGCAGACCTACAACTTCAATGACACTGGAGCGGGATGGAGTGTAACGATAAAGTCGGGTCAACCCCTGAACTCAAAGATTAAGAACGAACTTGCGGCCATCGGTGATCTTTTGAGCGAACTTAACAAAGAAGAATCACAGTAAACATAGCGTCCTATCGGCATTTGAAAATCAGCATGAAAAAGAGAGATTACAAGCAGATACTGTCGCCGGAAGACAGGCTTCGGGTCCGGTTTACCGAAGATCACGGGAAGATTTTGCAATTTGTTGTCGGTTACGACGTCCTCTACCAGGGCAGGTGGAGGGTTGTTATGAGTTTTGACAACTGCCACGGGTCTTCACCTCATAAACACACGTATTATTTGCAATCTCCTGCCTATAAAGTAGACTTAAACATGAGTTCGGAAGACGCACTGACTGAAAGCAAGAAACTCATTCTTGGGCACTTGCAGACGATTAGGGCTAACTACTTCCGGCACTAGATATGAGCAAGAAAGATGTACAAAAGAATATCAAGCTTTCTTTGGAGTTCGATACCTATGTATCGCACAATCCGAAGGTTCTAGACTCTCTCCCGAGAGGCTCCCATATCATTGTTGTTTCTACACAGGATAAGAAGCTCTCAAACGATAATTTAGAGATTGCTCGGAAGAGTAGGTCGGGTAAATTTGTTGTTGCCTACAAGCACGATCATCGTTGGAATATCAAACCGTTTTCAAAGTGGGTAGCGGCATAGTTTCCGCTCATGGGACTGGAAGACTGAACCTTTCAAATCCGAGCTCGGGCGGCTGGAGTTTTTGTTGGAGCGATACAAAGCCCCCTAAGTACTTAATTCGGGGGGCGAAAAAGACCCTCATAAAAGATTTGTAGACAATGCGCCAATCTGGTACCATGGAAGCTATGAATAGATACTACGTTTTCGGGAAGCTTTTCGCAGAGCCATCGTTTGTGGAAGGGATGGCAAGGACTCTCGACATTGGAAACACGCTCAAGAAATATAATGAGTCCGAAACAGGGCAGGAGGCTGATATCGAAGCACTGAAGAACGACTGGCGCGCGGTCGGGGACGATATACGCATCTCCATTTCGGCCTATGAGCAGCAACAATTCGCTAAAACCGCATAAGGAGAACGGAGTAATCGTGCATCAAAGCATGATGCAGTCCTTTTCTGGTCCGCTCCCACCGCCGGAAATCTTAAAGAAGTTCGATGAAGTGGTGCCGGGCGCTGCTGAGAGAATCATAAAGATGGCGGAAGAACAGTCGACACACCGAAAAGATCTGGAGAAGAAAGTAATTGAGTCAGACATTGCTCGGTCGAAGTGGGGGCAAGTGCTAGGTTTTGCCATTGCCATCGCCGGTCTTGCGACCTCCACCCTGATTGCCATCTATGGTAGTGCAATCGCCGGCGGGATTATTGGTGTCGGCACGCTCGCCTCGCTCGTCGGCGTATTTATGTATGGGGCGACAACACGAAGCAAAGAGCGAGAAGAGAAAAAGTCAGAATAGATTTTTTCATTTAGGTAAAGCGGAATCGGGTACCGTTTATCAGGTCGAAATCAAAAGCGCGCCGATCTCCTTTTGACCGTGCGCGTTTCGGGACCCAATAACCAAAAGAGTTGCGGCGTCGTTTAGCCCGCGTGCCTTGATTGTGCCGTTTGTAATGCATTTCGCCGATTGTCCGCTGTGGCACGACCGCTGGCGAAGCTAGCCGATTTAGACGCCCATACAGGATATCACAAAATGGTTCCAGGGGCTTAATCTTTCAAATCCGGGCCCGAGCGGCTGGAGTTTTTTTGAGACGTATAAAAAGCTCGCGAGGTATACAAGCTCTACGAACGTACTGACGAAGAAATCAAGACAATAGCGGATTCATTAAAATAAAAACACGCACATATAGCGCGTGTTTTTATTTTGTAAACTCAATTACTTATTAGGCAAGCTCTACTTCTTTACCGAGCGCATGCGCGACACGACTCAACGTATCAAGAGATACACCATGCTCCCCGCTTTCAAGTCGCGCTATGACTGACTGAGGCATTTCTGCCTTTTTGGCCACGGCCTCTTGGGTCATTTTCTTTTGGATTCGAACCTCACGGATTTTTGCTGCAAGTTTGATGCGCATTGACTCTTCCCGGTATCCTCTTTGGAATTCCTTATTTTTCGCGTACTTTCCGAACACCTCCTCAGGCGTGTACCACTTTAGATCATTTTTTGTCATCGGTATTTTCATTCCGCGCCTCTTTGTTTTCATAAGGGTTATTTCATTAATTTGTAAACATGTTCGGCGCACTCAATCTCTGCTTTCGGCGTTTTTGCACTTTTCTTCCGGAAGCCACGGACAAAGTACATCATGGTTCCGATTGTAAAGTACGTGATGCGGTGCCTGCCGACAATCAATTCGCGAATCTTGCCTTTGAGAGTCTTCGTATAAACCGAATCGAAATTACCGCGTTCCATTGCATTGATATCGGCTTGAATTGCGCCTTGTTCCGATTTTGCCGAGCTGTCAATATATTGTTGCGCCGCCTGAAGAATGAGCGCTTTGAATCGAACAAATCCCATTACGCAATATTACTACAAGAACAACTCTACAAATAAGTATAGCAAATATGCTATATCCGTCAAGCCTCAGACGGTTAACTCCGGAGGTTTAACCTCCCGAGTCCGGGCGATGGGGGTTTTTGTTCGAGATGTATAAACAGTTGGTGGGGCGGGAGATGGGGTCAAAACCGTGAAGATCGCTGTTTTTAGATACTTTTTCACGATTATGGGTCCAAAATCGTGAAAATGACTACAATAATTCCGTACGTGTAGAAGAAATCAGTGCTCGTGATGATGAGAGGGCGGGGGCGGGGCGGTGTTTCCTTCCAGAAACCGCAGCGTCGCGTCGTTGCGCATCGCGTGTGCGATGTGGGCGCGCAAGGCGATAGGGTCGGCGGCGGGGTAGTGTTTCTTGGCGTGTTCCACCTCCTTTTCCAATGATTTCTCATCGGGCTCGATGTTCTCTTTGCGCGCGATCTCGGCAAGAATGAGACGCACTTTCGCGCGCTTGTCCGCCGCATCCCTCCAGCTCGCGCGAAGTTCCTCCCGCGTCTTTTTCGCTTCGGCAAGGTAGCCCTCCCACGTCATCCCCGCGCGGGTGATGTCGTCCTTGATGCGTCCCTCCATGTCGTCGAGCTCGTATTCGCGGAGTGCCGAAGGATAGGAGATCGTCGAGCCTTTCACGAGGTCATCGAGGATGGCGGCACGGCGCTTCTCGGCAGCTTGCATTTCTTTTTCCGTCTTGATATTTCCGCGCAGGACTTCGGCGAATTTTTCCGCGCTCTCTATGCCGAGCGATTGCACGAACGCATCATCGAGCGCGGGAAGGTCCTTGTCCTCCACCGTGCGTGACTCTTCCGCCGCCTTTTGCGCCTCGACGCCCGCCTCTATTTTGTCGATGCGGGCGCGCTCGCGACGCAGGTGGACCATCGCTTGCGCGTGCTCCTCATCGGAGACGGAAACCTCTTCTTTTTTGTCGGTGTGCCTCTTTGCGATTTTTTTGTAATCCGGCAACTCGACGGACGGCGCCAGCGCCGCACGCGCGGTGAAGATAAGGGGCTTGCCGGACTCGGGTTTTTCGGTCGTTACGCGCGGAGCCTCAATGATGAGAAGTTTCTCGGCGGCGAGGATATTCGGCAATTCCTCCTGTATCGCGCGTTCTGCGGCGCGCGTGAGTACCGCCTCTTCACCGTAGACCGCGACGATGCGGTCGAGGGGCGCATGGCCCTGACGAAAGCCGTCGAGCTTCGCTGATTTTTGTATCTCTTTGAGGGCGAGTTCGCGATGACGGGCGAGTGCCTCCGCGGGGATCTCCGCCTTCACCTCCACCTCCCAGCGCTCCGTATCGCGGGAGACTTTTACGTTCTTTGCATGCTCCGACATCCGGCGAGCCTATCAAATTTGTCGCATGTTGTCACACTAAAGTTGCGAATTTGCCGCCGCCGCATCCGCGTTCATACTCTGTTCGAACGCATTCATATCGGTCGCGCTCAACTCCGCTTCGATAGCGGCGGCGTCATCGGAGGCGCCGGACGGTGCCTGCCACGATTCCCGCGCGGCCTCCGCGTCGCCTGCCACCGCGGCAGGGGCCGGTTGTGTCCGGTCGTCTTGCTGGCTCCAGAAATACAAGGCGCCGATCGCGAGGAGGATGATAACGATTCCCGCACCCATCGCGGGGCCCACGCCGTTTCTTTCGCCGTCCGTACCCGTAGGAGCTTGAGGGTTCATGTCGGTGTTTTGGTCCATAGTAGTTCGTATCGTAAGGTACTAAATAAGAATACTCAATTTGCATTCACGGTGGCTGTCGTCGTCGCGGACGCACCGGCTCCGGCATTCGCGAGCGCGGCGAGTTCTTGCGCCGCCTTAAGAAGCGCCGCATGCGCGGCCTTCGCGCTCGCGGTCGCTTTCTCTATCGCCGCGCGTATCCGCGCCTTGAGCGACTCGACATCGCTCGTGTCGGTGACCGAACCGATGACGCCGAAAAACGCTTCCGCGTCGGCCTTTGCCTCTGCGGTGAGAGAGATCGCGGTCGAGAGCGTCGCCTCGACGGACGCGGTGTCGACGCCGCGGTCATTCAATTTCCCGATGCGTGACTGCATGCGCCGGATGAGAGCATCGAAACTTTTGTTGGCCGCCCCAAGACGCATCAGAGCGGCGCCGAGATTCGCCCGCATGACGGCCTGTACGCGCGCCTTGACGCCGGCGCGCGTATCTTTGCGCTCTTCTTGCGCGCCCGTGCGGATATCCCGCCGCTCCGCGGCCGTCGTTGCCGCCTTGATATCGAAACGTACATTGGCGCGGATGGTCTTCGCGTCCCGCTGGAGTTCCATCCGTTTGTCGTACAAAAGCTGAAGCGGGCGCGGCCTCGGAGTGGATGTCCCGGCTCGAGTTGTCGCTTGTATTTCGATGGAGCCGTCTATCTGTGCGAACGCCGGAGCGACGCTACCCGCGAGAAGGAGGGCGGCGGCCAACGGAACCGTTATTTTCATCGCATGGTGCATACGTAAGAGAACTATTTGAGTAATGGATCGAACCGTATGCTCCGATTGTAACACGCGAAACTATGCGCTCCGCGAGGGCGTCGGCGAAACATCTTCAGTCTCCTGTTGGTTCAAATATGCTCCCCAGAAATAGAGTGCGCCGAAGGCAAGGAGGAGAATAATAATGACCACACCGACAAATGCTCCGACGGAAGACCTTTCCGCATGCGGCGGAAGCCCTCCTTCGCGTAAAGCTTCGGAAGGACGCAGCATGTGGTCGGTGTCTGCGGAGAATCCTGGCGGAAGGGTCCTACCGGGTGGCATATCCCCATTCTATCAGTCCACCGGACCTAGGCGGCGAGCTTTGGTTTGTAGTCCTTTTCGTAGCGCTCCATGCTCTCCCGCACTACTTCGAGGGCCTGTTCGGTCGAAAGAAATTTCCCGACCGCGCCCGTGTTCGGCGTACCCGGCCTTTTCAGCGCCTTGTAATTCTCGAGATAATACTTGGTCTCCGTTTTAAAATGTTCTCCGAGCTGGTCGAGCGAAGTAATGTGGTCCACACGCTTATCGTTGACCAAGACGCCGATGATCTTGTCATCTATCTCGCCTTCGTCGGTGAATTTCACTCCTCCTATCACGCGCATTTCCGCGACACAACCGGCAATGAGCGGCTCCGTCACGTTGACGAGCAAAACGTCGAGCGCGTCACCGTCGAGATCGAGGGTCTGGGGGATCGCGCCGTAGGTGAATGGATAGGCGAGCGTCGAGTATCCGACGCGGTCAAGCTTCAGCTGGCCGGATTCGTTGATGAGCTCGTATTTATTAATGGAACCGGCCGAGACTTCAACGATGATGTTCACGCACCCCTCCGCTTCATCGGAAAACGACGGAAGGACATGCAGGAGGTTGTACATGTACCTCGACGGTTTCTGATCAATGTTCGCCATATTCGGGAAGTGTACCCGACGAACGGTTCTATGCAACTACCGATTCAGATACCGTAGCAACATGAGAGCGCTCCGCTCCTCTTGAATGCGACCGTCGAGACACATCGCGCGGGCATCTCTGATATTCGTCGGCACGACGACAATATGCTCTCCCTCTTCCAGATCCTGCTTGCCAGCTTCCTTATATGCACTGACGATAAAGTAGTACAGATCCCATTCGACGGTGGCACCGCATTTTGAGATAGCAAAAAGTTCCGCTCTCTCCGCGATGATCCCCACCTCCTCCCGCGCCTCTTTGAGCGCGGCACGCTCGGCCTCCGCTTTTACATCTTTGCCGGTTTTTATGAACGCGTTGTACTCCTCAAGCGTATCGAACACCTTTCCTCCGGGTAGCCGGTAATCGTAGTCCTGTATCTCCGGCCGGTATTCCCTGGTGAGGCTGATCCTCCCGTCCGGTGCGGGGATAATGAGGCGTGTACCCGGAGCGCGTCGGGCGAATTCGAATGTGAGTATTTTTTCACCCGCCTTCATCGTCTGTTCCACAACCTCGATAATTCTCCCCCGATAGGTGATTTTTTCCGGACCCGATGGTTTTGGGATCAGCATAGAGTTGCAAAGTAGTCGTCGGAGGTTTCCGCACGGCGTATCATTTTAAATGAGCCGTCTTTTTGCATAAGAAACTCCGCACTGCGTAGTTTGCCGTTGTAGTTGAATCCCATCGCATGTCCGTGCGCCCCCGCGTCATGGAGCACGACGATGTCGCCCGGCTCAATGTGCGGCAACATACGGTCGATAGCGAATTTGTCGTTGTTCTCGCACAGCGAGCCGACGACATCATAGGTCTCGTTTGCCGGCGCGTTCTCTTTTCCCAAAACGCTGATGTGGTGGTATGCGCCGTACATGCCGGGGCGCATGAGATTTGCCATCGAAGCGTCAAGCCCGACGTAGTTTTTGTACGAGCGTTTAACGTGGCGTACGCGGGAGACGAGGTATCCGTGCGGCCCCGTGATGTAGCGGCCGCATTCCATACGCAGGGCGGGAACACTTCCTCCGAACACTTCCTCCACCGCTTCCCGTACCCCATCGGCGTATGCCGCGAGGTCGAATTCTGTATCATCGGGGCGATAGGGAATACCGATACCGCCGCCGAGGTTGATGAACTCGAAAGAAATGCCGACGTTTTCCTGAATCTCTTTCGCCACGGTGAATAGTTCGCGGACCGCTTCGAGATGATAGGCGACACGCAATTCGTTGGATACCGGCATCGTGTGGAGGCCGAAGCGACGAACGCCTTTTTCCTTGGCACGGCGGTATCCGTCAAAAAGTTGTTCGCGCGTGAGGCCGAATTTGGATTCCTTCGGATTCCCGATGATGTCGTTGCCCGATTTGAGAGTAAGCGGGGTGTAGCGGAAGCAGACAAGTTCCGGCAGACCCGCGCAGTTCTCAAGAAAATCAAGATGTCCGATATCGTCGAGATTGATGAGGGCGCCCATTTTTTTCGCCTCGATGAATTCTTCCGCCGGCGTATCGTTGGAGGAGAACATGATGTCCTCACCGCTCACGCCCGCTTTGTCCGCGATGAGGAGTTCGGGCAGGGAACTGCAGTCCGCACCGCTCCCTTCGTCTTTGAGGACTTTCAGTATCTCCGGATTGGGAAGCGCCTTCACGGCGAAGTGCTGTTTGAAGCCGCGATTCCACGAGAACGCGTCGACGAGCGCACGTGCCTGCCGGCGGATACCCGCCTCGTCATATATATAGAAGGGCGTCGGATGCTCGCCTGCCCCGCCTTGGCGGGGTGAGACAAGCGTCTCCACCTGTTCTTTTGTGAACGGAAGTGCTTTTGTCATAGTTGTATATTCGCAACGATGGAGTGCACGGCGGCCTCAATATTCTCGCGATGTCCGAATGCGGAAACGCGCATGTATCCCTCGCCGTTCTTTCCGAAGCCGGAGCCCGGAGTTGTGACGACGTGGGCTTTTTCCAGAAGTTCATCGAAAAATTGCCACGACGAGCGACCGGCGGGGCATTTGAGCCAGATATAGGGCGCGTTGGTCCCGCCGAAGAGCGTGAAGCCCGCATTTGCGAGCCCTTCGCGGATGATGCGCGCATTCTCCATATAGTAGTCGACCTGTTCATGCGTTTGCCGATTGCCTTCGGGCGAGAGCGCGGCAAGCC
>Ga0209542_10010305_pt1 | contig 16908 bp, 12 predicted proteins | sample RifCSPhighO2_01_FD_184028 | JGI IMG/M metagenome (GOLD analysis project Ga0209542, IMG submission 184028) | Soil microbial communities from Rifle, Colorado - Rifle CSP2_plank highO2_0.1 (SPAdes) (version 2) | ecosystem: Environmental > Terrestrial > Deep subsurface > Rock core/Sediment ...
TTGTCCGAATCCAAGCCCTGCTGGGCACTTTTCTTTATCTCCTCGCCAGCCTCGCCGAAGGTGCCGTCCAGAATGCCGGCAAAAATATATTTGCTCCGGGTGAAAGAGCCTTTGACTTTATGGGTCACCAAATGGACCAGGGATTCTCTTTGCTTTATAAGGGCCTCCAAGTCCAGATTGAGCTTGGCTAATTTTTCTCTCTGTTCCACCTCGCGCAAAACGCTTTTAATAAGAAAAATACCCACCAGCAGAAAGGCACAAAACAAGACGGCGTTAAAAATAAACTGCTCGGTGGTTTGAGACAAAAATAATTGGACCAGAGCAACCGACAGAAGAATGAAAACAATTATTTCCGTAGCAATCGCTTTGACATTCAAAAGCTTGTATCTAAGTATAGAAAAAGAGGTCCCCCCGACTAGAGGCAGCATAAAAAGCGGCGCGTAGATTATATACCTGGTGTCATTATAAACATTTACTAAAATAAAATTAGTCCAAATAAGAAAGAAATAGCTGAAGAGAAATCCCAGTAGCATAGCCCGCCAACTCTTTTTTTCCCCTCGGTCTGCTCGCCAATATTTTATGATTATTTGAACGATGCTCGCCAAAAGAACCAAGACCACGAATATTCCGAAGGCGGGCATCAGACTCCCAGCGACCGGCAAAACATCTTGACCCGAGACAATCACATCTCGGAAAACATATGGGCTTAGGGCAAACAACATAACGGTCATACCCGCGCTAATTAAGCCGAAAAACTCAATCTTATTGATGCGCAATTCCGGGCTCGGAAAATTCCTGATGAAAAGATAGAAGAAAACAATGTGGGGAACGGCAAAAAATAACACTAGGCGCGCCCAGACCAAAGTGGAAAAGAATAAAGGCTCCAGGGAAAAATAATTCGCCAGACTCCAAAAGATGGTGGCGATGCCGATAAAAGCAAAGAGTTTATTGGTGACGCTTTTCTTGTCATGGAAAATCGTAACCGCCCCGACAAAAAGTATGGTAAAACTGGCTATCAGGGTGTAAATAAATTCGCTGTTCATAAATTATGTTTGGCGCACCCAGCGGTGCTTGGATTTTTTAATAATAAATTGCTCATGCCCATATTCCACCAGACTAACCTCCGGCATAGCTTTTTGATTGATGGAACGGGACAATTTTCTGTATTCCGTATTAAGTTCAATTAAATTATCAAACAAGGAGCTGGTGATTATCTTCACTAAATCAGTGTTGGTGTTAATTCCTTTTTTTAGCTCTACGGCCACCTTAAGTTTTTGTTCCCTAAGATTTTCCGTTTGTTCGGCCACAATCACGTATTTGCCTGTCACTAAACCGGCTACCCGATCGTCTTCCAGCCCCGCTTTTATATTTTCGGGGTAAATATTCACGGCGTAAAATGTAACCGCAACGTCTTGCCTGCCCTGCAATACCGCCATGGGCTGCCGCCAATTTTTGAGATAGGCGGGCAAGATTTTGTATAACTTGTGTTTTTTCAGCAGAGAAATAACATATTGATGTGAGAGCAACATGCCATGGTCTTTTATATCATAACGGACCAAAGGTATGCCGGCTGAAGTGGTCAGAATCAAATTGCCGTTCACCACTTCAAAAAAAGCGCCCTCGGGATAAAAAGCAACCACAGTGGGCAAGAAAGCCGATTGTCCAAATAAATCCTTTTTTAAATCCTTGTGTTTGGAAGCCAGCCGCCGAAGAGTAACAGTAAACGGATTTTCATGCCCGAGGGCGCCGGCATCGGCTGTGCCGTAAATAGACACAACCTTATTTAGCGCCTGCGCCGCTCCGGCAGTTTTAAGAAGCATGGAACGCCATTTCTCCGAGAAATTTTCTCCGGCCAAGATAAAATACAAATCCAATTTTTCCAAATTTACGCCGAGTTCCCTAGCAGCCAGAATCACATCCATAATAAACGGCGGATAGCCCAAAACAACAACCGAGTCAAAATACGGCGCCAAATCCCTCAAAGCCCCCACCGCGTCCTCTTTGTCTATGCCGGGAGTAATAGTGGTTAATTTAAAATGTTTATCTTTTCGAGCCACTTCCCGGAGAGATGCCAGAGTGAATGTCCCCGCTATCCAGTTGCCCATGGAGAAACACACTATCGCCAAAACAGTCTTGCCTTTGAGCTTAAAAATATTTTCCAGAATAATGCGATGGATTTCCGCCCCGGAAGCCTCTTGCGCGTCTCCTCGCGGCCAGTAAAAGGGCTTGCCGGAAGAACCGGAACTGGCCGACAGCATGGGGGGGTACTTGCCTTTAGGCACCAATTGGAGAGGAGGAAAAGCCAACAGGTAATTTTTTTTATCTATAATTGGTATGCCTTCAAAATCTCTATTCTTTATAATAATTTTGGGATTTATTCCATATTCCGCCAGCAGTTTTTTATAAGCCGGCACGTTGCGCGCCGCGAATTCAAAAATCTTGAGAGCTTTTTCTTTGTAAATATTGTTATTTTTCATTGCTGCATTCTTGCACGAACTATGTTGCCGGCAATTTCCAACGGAGGGAGACCGGTTCTTTTTGATTCTTGGATCAGACGGGTGGTGGACCTGCCTATATTTTTAATATTTTTTTTAACTCGTTCGGATTTATATCCCCCTTTGCGCAATTCATCAACTATTTGAATCAACCCGCCAGCATTCGCCACATAGTCCGGTATGTACCAGACTCCTTGGCGATGCATTGAAACAATATCCTTCTCGTCCTCCAACTGATTATTGGCGCCACCGGCGATAATCCGGCAACCCAGTTCCTTAATTGTTTTTTTATTTAAGTCCCCACCCATGGCGCAAGGAGAAAAAATGTCCGCTTTTAATTTGTGAATATTTTTATAATCTGCTGTTTTTATCTTCGGGAAAAGTTTTTTAATCTTACTTAAAATCGCGGGATTAATCTCCGCAATGGTTATCCTTGCCTCCCTACTATACAGCAAGCGTATCAGTTCCGCCCCTATTTTACCAGCACCTTTGATGGCAATAGTCATAGCCGACAGCTTTTTCTTCGGCAAGAGTTCCCTAAAAGAGGCGGTAATGCTCTCATACACCCCTCGAGCGGCCACAAGAGAGGTACTGGTCCGGCCTCGGGTGCCTCTTAAAATAAAAGGGGTTAGGGTTGACATATATTTTGCGTCTTCGTCGGATATGCCCACATCTGTGCCGGTAGTATATTTGCCCCCAAAAAAATGGATAACTTTAGCATATGATTTTAATAATTCTTTCGTCTTTTGTTGGGGTGAAGCCATAATCACCGCCTTACCGCCGCCGAACGGCAAGCCGGCAAAGGCGCATTTGTAGGTCATGGCCTCGGATAATTTTAGCACATCTTCCAGGGCTTCGGCATCGTTGTTATACGGATACAAGCGCGTGCCGCCCGTAGCCGGACCCAAAGAGGTATTGTGAATGGCTATATACCCGCGCAAACCAACCGCCTTGTCCTCAAAGCTATAAACTTGCTCATGCCTCGGATATTTTTTTGGGTTCAGTAATCTTATCTTGGTCATATTGGTTTTAACATCTTGCCGGAGAGAGAAATTGCGTATCGGCCGGAGGCTATGGATTCTCTCAATAATATTTTTTTGGCAAAATGGGCGATGACGGCCCCGCGCAGAAAGGCAGATTCGGCCAGCTGGGGAATTCCGGCCAGGCTTGTGCCTACCTCTTGGAAAGAAAGCAAAAGTCTTGGAGCTAGATAGGAAACTCCCATAAAATCACGGGCCAGGTCTATGCGTTCCCGATAAGACCCCTCTCCGGGTTTTATGCCCCCGACACGTTCCATCACTTCTTTTTCCAAATAGCCGTTAAGCAACGGCAGATTTTTGTCCAGGTCGTATCTTTCCACATCAATCAAAACATCTTCCCCGTTGCCGGTCGCCATAATAACGGGGATACCGCAAGCTCGCGCTTTTTCCCGAATGGCTATTTTTAATTTTAAATTATCCATCTCTTCAATAAGAATATCAACCTTGGGCTTGTTTAAAAAATCCATAATATTATCTTCCTTAATACCTTTAGTATATAAATTCACATCCGCGTAGGGATTAACTTCGTAAATCTGTCTAGCGGAAATATGGGTTTTATTAATACCGATATCGGACAGCCCGGCTCTAAATCTATTTAAATTGGAAACAGATAACGCGTCAAAGTCCGCCAATTTTAACTTGCCAGATATGCCTTCCAGAGCGATGCAGACGGCGCCCGGATTGCCAACGTTTAACCCGGCCACGCCCACAATGGACGATGCCAGCTGATTCTGTTCATCTCTAGTTATTAAATTTCTGTTCCGAGACAATCTAAGTTCTTCATAATCTTCTTTGGGGAGTATCCGCACTGCCGTATTCGTCCACGAAAAATATGACCACACGCCTTCGTCCGGAGAAACAGGCAAGGAAAGATTGCCATTTAAAGATTCGTGGGAAACCAAAGAGGGCTTTCGGACTAAAGCCAGTTCGTATTTTTGCTCGCCCAATGTATCTACGCGGCGCATGCTCGGATTGTCTTCTCGGAATCTGCCCCAGGCGGCGCGGCCAGCTTCTGTCTCTAGGTTAAATAATTTTGGTTCGTATTCCACTTCCTTTTGCTTATTCATGATTCTTGGAAATATTATGGAATAATTTTTTCTGCCAATTTGTGCCTCGGCGTTAGACGATGTTTTCCTGGGATATGCCCGACCGCAAAGACGAACTGCGGCCGATGTTCTGTTTGAGCAATTTTCTGTATTGACGCGTAACGCCCGCCTATTTCCACGGCTCCCACATAAATGGAAGTTTGATATTTCAAAGATTGCAGATAGAGCATTATTCGCTCTGCGAGCATGCCTACTTTCAGCCGAGAATTTTTATCATCCGGCCCGGAAATAACAATAATAAGCGGGGCCGAACTCAAAGCTTGGGCGCTTTTATTAGCAATCAGAAAACCAATGTTAAAATATCGGATTAAAATCGGAATGATAAGCGAGACGAAAAAAGGCATTTTCAGGGCATAACCGGGGAGGCCTTCCTTTTTTAAGGAAAGGTTGCTGTTCATCCAGTGGGACATTTCTTTTCGGAATTCTTTTTGGTTATAGGCCTCTTTAATGGCTTCTCTGGTCAAGCGAGCTATGGCCTTTATATTATTTTTATCCGTTATGTAACTTACAGTTAAGTCTGGCGCCAGACATAGAGCGTTTATTTTATTTATCAAATCCGGGGGAATGTCCTCTTGGATAAAAAGACCGCGCGCGTTGACCCGCCCGGGGATAGCATTAAATAAATCTTTTTCCAAGTCGCTGACGTTCCCGGGATTAAGCGCGGCCTCGGCCAATTTGGTTTCATTATTAAAAGGACCATAGGAAAAATGGGTATAAAAATTAGAATTCAGAGCCGCGATTCTTAAATTTTCCAGCATGCAGCCTATGCTGATGTGTAAATCCCGATTTTCTTTATCCACGAAAGGCAAGACATATTTTTTATCAAAAAATATGTGAACTTTGTCGCCCTCAATCTTAAATAGCCATGGCTGGCTATTGTGAGTAGATGGCGCGCGAATAGCATATTCCAAGATGGCCTTGATAATATCCTTTTCAATCACCCCTGTATTTTAACACAAAATTGAATATTTTGTTCTGGCGGCTAGCTACTTTCGCCCCGAGGGACTATCATCGCCACTACTGGGCTTAACTTCTCTGTTCGAAATGGGAAGAGGTGTGACCCCAGCGTCGAGCCACCAAAACAAAACATTCAAATAATATTTAAATTTTTTAATCTTTAAATTTCAGTCCCGATGTTTGTCGGAACGCAGTGGTTTCCAAATTTCTTAACAGGAATCGAAACATTAGTACTTCTCGGCTCAACGCATTACTGCGCTTACACCTAAAGCCTATCAACCTAGTCATCTCCTAGGGTTCTTAACGATTCCTAATCTTGAAGCTGGCTTCCCTCTTAGATGCTTTCAGAGGTTATCCATTCCCGACATAGCTACTCTGCGGTGCCGCGGGCGCGACAGCAGATACACCAGAGGTCAGTTCACCGAGGTCCTCTCGTACTATCGGCAAATCTTCTCAAGAATCAACGAGTGCAGTAGATAGGAGACCAACCTGTCTCACGCATCTATGTTAACTTCCATTACTGGAAGGATCGGACTGTGACATAATCTTTTACAAGATTGCTAACATTCAGTCTCTACGGGTGTTGTAAACTTCCCTCGGCGTTGCCCTTCATTTTCATGATTCGGGTTTCTCCGATATAAGTTAGCTTCTCACTATATATTTCTACATAGTGCCGCCGTGATGTGCAATTTAATGCACTTGGTTGTATAACAGAATATTTCCTCGCGGGATTCAGACTGTTCAAGAATCAGGCAGTAAGTTTTAATTATAGGTGGCTAGGAGAATTTGCATTCAGCTAGAACCTAGTCACTAGAACCTAAAACCCAATTCCTAAACGGTCTGAACCCAGCTCGCGTACCTTTTTAATTGGCGAACAGCCAAACGCTTGGTAGCTTCTCCACCACCGCGCTAAGGTGAGCCGACATCGAGGTGCCGAACTCCGCCGGCGATATGAACTCTTAGGCGGAACTAGCCTGTTATCCCTAGAGTAGCTTTTATCCGTTGAGCTTCCACCGCGTCTAATGCGTATGGTCGGATCACTATGTTCTGGTTTCCCACCTGCTCGAGATGTACCTCTTACAGTCAAGCACTCTTGTGCCATTACACTATCGGCACGGTTTCCATTCGCGCCTAGAGTACCTTTAAACCCCTCCTTTACTTTTTAGGAGGGTACAGCCCCAGTAAAACTATCCACCAGATACTGTCTCAATGCGTTTTTGCCGCATTGGTTAGAACATGCCTTCAGAAAGTATGGTATTGCACTGGCGACTCCAGCAAAACCGAAATCTTGCCTTCAAAGTCTCCCATATATTCTACGCAACCTAAAAACATGCCCAATATCAAGCTATAGTAAAGCTTCTAGGGTCTTTTCGTCTAACTGCACTTAACCGGCATCTTCACCGGTATTGTATTTTCACCGAGCTGGTCCCCGAGACAGTTTCCCAGTCATTACACCATTCGTGCGCGTCGGAACTTACCCGACAAGGTATTTCGCTACCTTAGGACCGTTCTTTTCTTAAGGTTGAATGTGTATATATTGTTTACCAAATAAAAACTAAAAACGTGTTAACTTTATGTCGCCATAAAGGTCGGACTATATCATCGTTTTCAAATCGTCGACTCCAATTATTGATTTGAAATCGTCTTGCGTATAGTCTCTGAGGATTCTTCTGAAGTTATTACATTTGATAATGTATATTTTCGTTTTCTTCCAATTCCAGGATTAAGTTGTTCTCTTAATTCTAGAACTTTCTGAAATCCTTTCTTAGTAGAATGTTCTCCATTATGCATCATTTCAACAATTTCAGAAAAAATCCTAAAATTGTTCTTTTTGTATGCTGAACGAAAACCATACACTTTGAAGAATGGAATAATGACGTCATGTAAGGAAATAATGTTTGTTGCTTCATAATACACAACACCATCTTTTCTTTCCCGCAATGTTCCACATCCCAAAATATGTTTTATCCAAGCAAGGATAACTCTATCTTTTTGGGAGATATTGAACGATGCAGTCAATTTCCAACTTTCTTTATAATCTAACCTCTTTTTGATTGAGACGTTGAAACTTCCTTCACCGTCTGTAAATCCTGCGATATAGTTTCCTATATCCACTGGAATATTTTTCATTAGGTTTTGTTAGATCAGAAGTCTTTCCTGCTGATTGTCTGCATGATTAAATTGTCACGGCAACATCGACGTGTGCTCGTATTAATCACTACTTTTTTATCCTTCGATTGCTCAAAGGACCCAGAGTTTCCAGCATTTGGCAAGATTTTTTTGCGTAACTACAACGGTTTTGTCTATAGTTACGGCCGACATTCACCAGGGCTTATATCAGTCACCAATATATATTGCTACATAAGAACGCCGATATTTGACCTTCTGGCATTGGTCAGGTGTCACCCCCTATACATCCTCTTGCGAGTTCGCAGGGAGCTGTGTTTTTGGTAAACAGTTGCCAGGAATACTTTCGCTGCGCCCCGACAGCGCTTGCGCGCGTCGGGGAAGCCTTATCCCGAAGTTACGGCTGCTTTTTTGCCGAGTTCCTTGGGGACCACTCACTCGTTCGTCTTGGTCTACTCGACCTGATCACCTGTGTCGGTTTGCGGTACGGACCCCATACTTTTATTTTTAGGGGATTTTCTTGGAAGCTTGCTTTATCCAGTTTGCTTGAGCGAACTCAAACATTCTCGCGTCATTTGGAATCGCCATTAAAGGCAGTTGGCCGGATTTGCCTGGCCAACCTCCTTAAGACGCGAACATAAATCCATTAATACGCCGGATATACTAAACTCCGTCTTCCCATCAAAAAGTGCGGGGGTGCAGGAATATTAACCTGCTGTCCATCGGGTGCGGCTTTCGCCATTCCCTTAGGCCCGACTAACCCTTGGCTGATTGACATTACCAAGGAAACCTTGATCTTTCGACGTCCCGCGTTCTCAGCGGGATTGCGGTTACTTGTGCCAACATTCTTACTTCCACACGCTCCAATGGCTCTCACGAGTCCATCTTCACAGCAGAGTGGAACACTCTCCTACCACTATATTTTTCCTAAGAAAAATATAATCCTCATATTCGGTACTATGCTTAGCCCCAATTATTTTCGACGCAAAATCTCTAGATGAGTGAGCTGTTACGCTATCTTTAAAGGGTGGCTGCTTCTAAGCCAACCTCCTCATTGTCAGAGAAACTTCACCTTCTTGTTTTACACTTAGCATGGATTTAGGGACCTTATATTGAGATCTGGGCTGTTTCCCTTTTGGCCGATGGAGCTTCGCCCCCATGGCCTAACTGCCAAATTTTGGTCTCTGGTATTCGGAGTTTGATAGGTTTAGCGACCTTGCGGCCTGTCCAAACCTTCCAGTGCTCTACCCCCAGAGAAAACATTTGACGCTAGCCCTAAAGCTATTTCGGAGAGAACCAGCTATTACCAGGTTCGATTAGCTTTTCACTCCTTACCACAAGTCATCCGAAGACGTTGTACGATCTACCGGTTCGGACCTCCATGCCGCTTTCGCGGCACTTCATCCTGCTCATGGCAAGCTCACCTGGCTTCGGGTCTTATGCATGCTACTATATCCCGCCTTGCGGCGGGGCAAGCGCGCTATTAACACTCGGTTTCCCTGTGGCTCTATGGTTCTCCCATTTAACCAGCAGTATGCATAAACTCGTTGGCTCATTCTTCAATAGGCACGCTGTCGTCTCGCCGAAGCGGGACTCCAACTCCTTGTAGACATACGGTTTCAGGTCTATTTCACCGCCCTAATCGGGCTACTTTTCACCTTTCCCTCACGGTACTTGTTCACTATCGATCTAAAAGTGTATTTAGCCTTGGCGGTTAGTTCCGCCGGATTCCCCCCGGCCATTCGTGTCCTGGGGTACTCAAGAATAACAACAAAAGAGACAAATTATTTTCGTTTACGGGGCTATCACCCTCTATGGCGCCGCTTTCCATCAGCTTCAGCTAATAATTTATTTTTTGACTCCTCTAGTAATCTACGTTGTCATCTTACAACCCCAGAGTCTTGCGACTCTGGTTTGGGCTCTTTCCTTTTCGCTCGCCGCTACTCAGGAAATGGTTTGAATCGTTTTCCCGCCGTACATAAAGCACAGCAAGAAAACAACTCAAATTGTTTTCTTTTCCTCCTGGTACTGAGATGTTTCACTTCCCAGGGTACGCTCGCGCTCCGCGCTCAAGTCAAAAGTTATAAAGTTGAAAGTTATAAAGTATTTTGATTTACTTTACGAACTTTAAGAACTTTTTACTTTATGAACTGAGTGCGAAGCACGTTCCCGCGGTTTACGCGGGAGGGTTTCCCCATTCGGAAATCTCCGGATCAAAGGTTGCTAGGCACCTCCCCGGAGCTTATCGCAGCTACGCCACGTCCTTCATCGCCACTTTCAGTCAAGGCATCCACCGTACGCCCTTAAATTTCCTGTTAAGAAATTTGAAAACCACTTTACCCCGACTTGAAGCCGGGGCTAAATTCCCAACACCACCGCTGGTATTAAGAACTTGTTCTATTTAGAGACACAAAAAAAGACCCTCGAAGTGTCTCTAATAGCTTTCAGTTTTCAATATTCAATCCCAACAGCTAAAACAAAAAACCGCCTTTCTCGGCGGCCAACAGGCAAAAGAAAAGTCTGCTAAGGCCGCCTTTTAGACTTGTTGTTTGTTGTGGTCATACTGATGGAGAGAGTATATCAGAGGCCAAAAAAGAAGTCAACTAAAGAAAAAAGATGCCAGCTGGCATCTTTTTTCTGAAAAACCATTCCAAAAATCCTATTGTTTGGATTCCTCGGAAACTTTGGAGAGAAAGCGCGCTGCCGTGTCCCTGCCCCCTAAGCCGAAAGCCAAACCGGCGCCAAGAGCCAACATGGCCACAATGCCGGTGAAGAGCACGCTCATGTAGTAGTCGGCTACCCCAAGCTCGCCTAAGGCGATAATCAAAGCAAAAATCCAAATCGCGTACTTGGCGATAACGCCCAGCATATTGGCGGAATGGACGCTTAGAGCCCTGGTGCTAGCCATCACCAGCTTGGAAACCGCGTTGGCTAGAACAGTGGCGATTATCAAGATGAAAGCCGCCACCAAGACATTAGGCAAGTACATCAGCACATCCTCCTTGAGGAAAAGTGAAATGTTGTTGTCGGTGCCAAAAACCAAATCCAGGGACGGCAGGAGGAAGATGATAATGACGAACCACTTAACCAGCTGGCCGACGAAATAGCCCGTATTCAGGCTCATGCCCGCCTTACGGAACAAATTATCCACCCCGACAGACTGAAAAAGTTTGTCTATTTTCAAAGCGGCAAAAACGCGCTCAAAAGCCTGCGCCACAATTGACCCCAACACCCAGCCGATGACGAACAGGATAATGGCGACAATTAATTTGGGCGCAAACTCAGCGAAACCAAACCATAGATTTTGGAGCGATTGATTAAAGACATCGCCCCAAGTAACCCAAATATTATTCATAATTTATAGACTGTTAATAATAATTTCCGACCTAATAATAAATTTCTCTATCAGTATTATACCAATTTCTAGGGCTTTTTTAAGGCTTGTGTGGATAACTTTTTTGTCTCCAAGATTACCTCATGGGGAAAATCCAATATGTCCCGAACTAGCTTGTCGTACATATCCAGCCGGTAAAGGAATTCCTTGGTGTCAAAAACTGCATAAGTAAGCTCGGCTCCTATCTCCGCCTCCAATCGACGCACCCCCTCCTCTATTTTGCCGCGCTTGAGCCGGTCCCCCACCAGTAGGAGGTCCACCCGGCTTTCTTTGCTTTTTATGAAAACGCCTGAAACCACAAGAAGATTGACCCGGCCGACCCTACGGAAGGTGGCGGCGATGGACTCTTTGTCCAGAGTATCGGCGTTAATGAGCAAGCCCTCCAATTCCGCCGAGTATTTAAAGACCGGATTGAAAAACCATAAACCCGCATGCTCTCCCCGTTTCTTGACAAAGCCGACCGCGGATAAAAGCCGGACTTCCCTCCGGACGCTTTCGGAGCTGACTTGGCTTCGTTTGGCTATTTCCTTTAGACTGAATCCTCTGCTCGGATTAAGCAGAAAAAGTCGCATAATCTTCACCCTAGCCAGGCTGCCCAATATTTTACCTAAGATTTCCATATAATGCTTTAGTATAAACCTTTCTTAGATAAAGACAACACAAAAAAGTGCATATTTAATGCTGGTAAAATCCTCTTGCTTCTCTGTCCGGAAACATAACCAAATTAACCCCCTTCTTTTTGCAAAGCTCTATTATTTTTTCGTCATTAACCGAGCCAGAGGTGGAAAAAATTGTCTTGATGCCTCGTTGTATCAAAACTTCCACTGCGTCCGGAAACGGGAAGAAGCTGTCGCTGTAAGCCACGGCGCCTTCCAAATTGGCTTCGCTTATATGCTTCGACTTGGTACTCGGAGTACCACTTGGTACTCCGAGTACCAAGTTAGCTAAAGAAGCTGCCTCATCGGCTCGCCATATGGCAAGCTTGGCCGCACCGACCCGGTCCTGCTGACCGACGCCGTTCCCCAGAAGCCGGCCATCTTTGGCGATAGTAATAGTGTTGCTATTGGAGGTAGAACCGATAGCCCAAGCTAAAACCATGTCAAAAACCGTCTTTGGCAATTTGTCAAAGGCCGCCTTTGACAATTCTGGCACAAAAGTATAATTCGGCTGTTCCAAAAATCCGCCCCGGACATAACGAAATCTCCTTCTGGCATCCAGAGAAGACACCCCCGCTTTTAGAATCGCCAAGTTTTGGAGTAGCCGGCATTTGCCCTTTTTGCGGGCCAGAATTTCCACAGCCTCCGGGGTGAAAGAAGGCGCGGCTATAATATCCAGAAGTCTTCTCCCGTCTTTAACGTATTTATGTATCAAAGCCTCGGCAATACGCTCGTCCACGGCAAAATTAACCATTACCGAACCGCCGAAAATTGCCCGCAAGTCGCCTTGGAGCATTTTGTCAACAGCCTCTATTGTTGCGGAAGTCGGACTTCCGCCATTTAGCGGAAGTCCGACTTCCGCAATTCCAGCTCCGCAAGCATTGCCATGTTTTGCGCCAATGGCAATTTTTGGTACTTTGTCAAAATTTTTCTCGAAACCAGCACCGATGTGCGTCATGGTTTGCACCATTCTATCTAAATCGCAGATATTGTTGTAGCTTAAGGGACTGCCTTCAATCTGCTTCCAATTGATGATGGCCAGCGGGTCGTCGCTGCCGCCATGTAGCCGATAGAGAAAGGCGGGTTTCTGGCTGGCATTTTCTCCATAAGCAAGTTCCTGGGTCCTCTTGCCGAAAAAATTTTTATACCCCCCTCCGCTGTGATATTCGGCGGACAAGGAGGCATACCTGGCAACGGTTTCTTCCGCTTTAGCTCGCAGGCTCCCGATAAATTTTTCCCGCTCCGGCTCGCCGGCTTTAAGCCAGTCAATCACCTTCTGTCTGTCGGCTACATCGCAGATAGTAATGCGTCCGCCTTTGGCGCTAGAACGAAGAAAAGCCGGACCGCCGACATCCGTTTTTTCAATTACGGATTCTCTAGTGTTCTCGGGATTTTCAATTTCCCTCTCCAGGGGATATAAATCGTCGCAGACCAAGTCAATCCAGGGAATGCTGTATTTTTCAAGCTCCGCCCGATGTTCCGGAGTATCCGTAGCCAAAAGCCCGCCATGGATTTTGGGATGGAGGGTTACAACTCTGTGGGAGAGAATCGGGGGCAGGCCGGTAATCTCGGATACATCCGTTATGGGAATGCCGGCTTCTTTTAAGTGCTGGGCGGTGCCGCCGGAAGAGATTATTTTCCAGCCCAAATTCACCAGTTCTCTGGCAAAGTCCGCAATGCCTGTTTTATCATAAACAGATAAGAGGGCGGTTCTCATTATTGATATATTTTACTTTAATTCCACTTTTCCGCCAGCTTCTTCAATTTTTTTCTTCACTTCTTCCGCCTCGGCCTTCTTCATTCCTTCTTTAAGGGTAGCCGGCGCGCCATCCACCAAATCCTTGGCTTCTTTGAGCCCCAGGCCTAGGACTTCTTTAACTATCTTCATAACAGCGATTTTCTGTTCGCCGGCAGAAGCGAGGACAACGGTAAACTCGCTCTTCTCTTCAGTCGCGGGAGCACTTGCCCCACCAGCGACGGGGGCGGCCACCGCGGCCGCGGAAACGCCGAATTTCTCTTCAATGGCCTTGACCAGCTCGTTGAGTTCCAGAGCCGAGGCACTTTCCAATTCTTTCAGAAACGAATCAAATTTTGACATATAGTTTAGTTATAAAGTTTATAATTACTTTTTCTTGGCTACTTCATTCACTGCCAGGGCCAGCCGCTGGAGCGGCGACTTAAGCAAGAACGCTATCTTGGACAAAAGAACCTCCCGTCCCGGGATCTGGGCAATCTCCGTCATGAAGGCACCATCCACAAACTTGCCGTCAAATATCCCGCCCAGAATGTTAAGGAGTCCGGCATGCGCCCGGCTGAAATTATAAATTTCCCGCGGGGGGACGGTAAGGTCTTTAGCACTTTCCTGATCGGCAGGCAGGCCTGCCTGCCGGTTAGACAGGTAGGCAATGGCTACTTCGCCCGAGAGTTCCGGCAATTCCCCCGTGGCCGTGTCTAGAAGCGCGCGTTTGATGAGAGTTTTACGGAATACTTTGTAACCCACCTTCTTTTCTCTTAAATCTCGGCGGAGGGTTGTTTCCTCGCCTACATGGAGGCCATGAAAATTGACGAAAACCAAAGAAGAGGCTTCTTTGGCGATTGCGCCGATTTCCTTAACCATTTCTTCTTTTTTAGACTTGATAAGCATTTTCTTAATTTTTCAACAAAAAAACGGCTGTTAAGCCGCAAGTCTTCCCACAGGTCCGACCTGGGGAAAATCGACCACTGAACAGGACTTTTACTTGCCCCGCCTTGGCGGGGTAAACCTGTCGTCTTTGCGGTAAGGAGATTATAGCACAAAGGCTTTATTTGACAACTTTGTCCACCGGTGTGGCGCTATTTAATTCTTTCTCGTTAAAGTACCCAACCAGAGCAACCCCCGCTAAACCCAAAATAATCATCAACATAAAAATGGCCAGGGTCTTGAAAAAGTGCTTGGTCATCGCACCCTAATTATAGCACAACAATCAATTTATTTCTGAATCAGGATAGTCGCCACGTTTTGGGACTGGTCGCAATCCACCAGCCAGGTAGCCGGCAAGATAGAGCTTGAGAGTTTAACGATTTTGAATCCCCACGGCTTGATGCTGAAAGTAGAGCCGACTCGGACAGTCCTAGAATGGGGCGAGCGGTTGTCTATCATAATATTCGTCCCATTTTTGAAAGTCATATTATCCGGCGTGCCTTGGCAAGTGGTATCGAGCTGTAAACGAGCGCCTTCATACTGAATCAGCGCTTTCTGATAGCTCAAGGTCGCCGCTCCGGACGAGGCTCTGGTATTGACACTACCCTCGCTTGTATCTTCAGTCGATTCTACCTCTCCTGTCGGAGAAGTATTCTGTGTAAGCTCTTCCTCAGGAGAATTATCATTAGCTATAGACCAATAAATAAGGCCCGCTATGACCAGCACTATTACTGCCGCACTTATCCACAAATTTTTATTGTTTTTATCCATATCCATAATCATATCACAAAAAATTTAACGTAAAGTTAATCCTGTGGATAACTCTCTCTTCCTCCTTTTCCCCTAAACCTGGTTTAGGGGATTTAGGGGACAACCGTGGTAGCCACAGTAATCGTGTAAGGCGAGAGGTAATCCCAGAATTCATTGCCGGCAGCATCTTCAATATGAGCTTTGATCCGGTAAATGCCATCCGGCGGCACTGCCCCGCCGGAGAGCTCCAGGTCCCAAGTTTTGGCGCAAGTATTAGTGTCATCCACACAGCCGGAACTATCTGAGAAAAATGTTTTATCCTGGCTGGCATTTTCCGAATTTTCAATCTGAATAGATACCCAATCCACATTCTCGCTGGCGTTAAGAACTATCGCCAGTGAACCGCCGGTACTGGGGTCAACGGTAATGTTTTGGGCCACGCCGTCAAAAGTATAGCTGGTAATTACCGGCAGAGTAGTGTCCGGCACAGGGTTCGGATCCGGCTCAATAGTAACCGTGACGGTATAATTTTGAGTGGAGCCGTCCTGGGCCGTAACCGTGTAATTAACCGGATTGGAAAAATCTTGAGCTACTCCGGTTGACGGACTCACAGTAGCCACATAAGAAACTAAAATTAGAGGAGCGAGAGAGGTAATGTTCGTGCCGAAAGGCACGGACAAACCGATTTCGTGATTGGTGTCATTAATAACACCAACAACAGCCGGTGTTAGACTTGTAAAATTAAATCTGGTTATAGCCTTGGCGGAACTAAGAACGGGCGGAGTGTAAACAAAATCTCCATTTCGTAAATAGCTTTTGTGGCGAGGATTAGCCGGGTCGGAAATATCAACTATCTCCATAGTATTATCAAACGAAGAAGCTATGTACGCTTCATTGCCCGATACGACGATGGAAGTCGGGTAAAGCAACTTTGCTCCGCCCGCGCCATTCGTAAGCGTGCCTGTGTGAATAGAATTAGCGGGGTCGGATATATCTATCACTTCCAAAGTACTACCGTTAAAGGAAACCACGTAAGCGTAATTGCCAGAAACCACAGCCGAAATCAGGGTGAAGGGCGCGGCGCCCGCAACACCTTCGGCTAGTTTGCCTTTATGGATGGGGTTGGCAGAGTCGGTCACATCCACAATCTCAAAAGTTCTATCCGCCCGAGAAGTTATATAAACATAATTGCCGGAGACAAAAACTGACTGTGAACCATTAATGGAAGCGCCGCCGACAGTATGTTCTAGGGAACCCTTAAAAACAGGCAAGGAGGGGTTCGAAATATCTACGATATGCAATACGCCAGAGCCTCCTCCCAGAATATATGAAAGGGTCGCGTACATATAATTCCCGGAAACGAAAACCGCAGACGGCCAGGTAAGAGAAGGATTATAATAAAAACTTTGATAAACAGGGTTTAAGGGGTCAGAAATATTAATGATTGTTATAACTCCAGGATTGCCATTGCCACAACCGGAAGCAGCTATATACGCGTAATTGCCGGCTACTGCTATGTCCAGAGGGCAACGAAGATTCGCGCCGCCATCTCCATCAAATAAAGTGCTTTTATGAATAGGCAAAACGGGATTACTGATGTCAATAATTTCCAAAGTGTTGCCATAAGAAACAACGTAAGCGTAATTGCCGGAGACAACGATAGCTTTAGGATTGGAAAGAGCAAAACCGTTCATGCCATTGAC
>Ga0209542_10010306_pt1 | contig 16904 bp, 17 predicted proteins | sample RifCSPhighO2_01_FD_184028 | JGI IMG/M metagenome (GOLD analysis project Ga0209542, IMG submission 184028) | Soil microbial communities from Rifle, Colorado - Rifle CSP2_plank highO2_0.1 (SPAdes) (version 2) | ecosystem: Environmental > Terrestrial > Deep subsurface > Rock core/Sediment ...
TAAAACCTTTAATCTGACCTTCATTCTGCCGTCGCCCATGGTAAGATTCCCGGCGTAGAATCCAATTGAACCGCACACTACACCCCTTGTGGTGCGCCCCCGCCAAATCAGGGCTACAAAGAACGAATCATACAACGTAACCTATTAAGTTTATCAGCATGACGTGGTTTAAATTTATAAAAATTTATAATAAAATCTTATCATTTCTTTTTTCCTTGTTAAACGAAATTGCCAAACCTCTCCAGTATAAGTAAGATTTGTTGGAGTAAATCCAAAAATAATCATTTTATCTCTTATAAAAGATAAGGCTTCTTTATTTTTTTGATCAAAAGAAAGATATTTTTTTTAGCTAATGTTGGGTTTTTTGGTAATCCGCCTTCTGCATCCCAAAAACCATTTATATAACAAATTATTTTATTGTCGTCGAGGTCTAAGACTGATTTAGTGTTTCCCCATAATTTTTGAGGAGAAACCATATCAGAAGATTTTAATAAACTTAGAACAATTCTTTTTTCTGTTATTCTAAGCATATTATTGCTAACATTGAAGTCTCTTCCAAAATTCTTTTTTAATAATTTGGAAAGGTAAAATAACCATCTTTGGTCTTTTTGTCCAAATTTGATTTCATAATTTTTACCAACACGAATATCAAGGTTAGCATCTCTCAATGCACCCAACATGTAACATACGTCTTCGTTTAACATAGGCTTTTAAGACGATTTTTTAGTTTATATTTATTTCGCCTTTGTAACTTTCCTTTAAGTTTCGGTCTTGCGACTATACTTCCCAGGTGGTGAGCTTAATGCCTTCGCTTCGGCACTGCATATTCCCTAAGAATATGCAACACATAGCTCACAGCGTTTACTGCTAGAACTACTCGGGTATTTAGCAATCTTTTTTGATACAAGATTTTTTGCGAATAAAAATAAATTTTCATAGTAGTTATAGATCATGAAAACTTATCACTAAACTAAGCAAAAAAGATCGTATCTAATCCGGATCGCTCCTCTAGCCTTCATCCCTCACCGTCGGACCCGTTCTAGTTAGATGTCTACACCATTGGTGGTCCTCTAAGGATTATCGCATTTTACCGCTCCCCCTAGAATACCTCTAACCTCTCCCGGTCCCGAGTACAGTAGTTTCTTTTGCCCGTCGTTATGTTAAGCACAACGATTTCACAAAAGAGTTGCTGAACAGGCTACGGATGCTTTAGACCCAATAAATATGACCCCCACTTGTGACGCCGGTGTTACCGCGGCGGCTGGCACCGGTCTTGCCCATCACTTATTCGCCAAGCTATTTGGACTTGGCAAAAGCCTTACCCGAAGGTAAAGCACTTGGAATTCCCTTATCACACTTGCGTGCATTGTAAAGTTTTCGCGACTGCTGCATCCCTTAGGACTAGGACCCTTTTCTCAGTGTCCTTCTCGGGGCTAGAGCTCTCACTCCCCCTACTGATCTTTGATATGGTGAGCCATTACCTCACCATCAGTCTAATCAGCCGCCGACTCATCTTATGGCATTGCTTTTCAGAGAAAGCGCATTCCAGCCTCAATCTCCCATCCAGGTTTAGCCTCAATTTCTCTAGGGTATCCCGAACCATAAGTTAGATTATCGACGTGTTACTGAGCCTTTCGCCAGTGTCTCTTGCGAGACCCTAAGACTTGCATGTCTAAGTCGAATTCCAATAGCAGCGATCTTCCGCAGGATCAACGGAAACTACGAAGTCGCAATTTAATCGAAATTTAGAGACGCTTATCCACATTTGTTTTAGTTCATACATCATACTTAATGATTATTAAGCATTCATTAATCCATTAAGAATTTAGAAGATAAACTTTATCTCCCGCATAATATGTTAAATGGTAAATTAATCTGAAAAGAACTTATATATAAAGGTAGCGGTGATAAAAAATTTTAGCTGATGTTTGCCTTTCTTTTTTTCTTTTCTTTTCTCATTCTCTTTCTCTGCCATTTCCACCTCATCTGACCTTTCTTTTTCCATCTTCTAGAAGACCTCTTCATTTTTTAACCTCTGTAATCTCTTCGTAAGAATCAGCCTGAGAAATTTTATTGTTTAATTCTTCAATTTCAATTTTTATTATTTCTATATCTTCCTTAATTTTTGCAAAAGCTTCCTTTATTGACTGCTCATTAATCATTTTAAATTTTTAAATTTCGTTAGTATATAAAGTTTTTGGGAAAGAATTATATTGATTAAGATTAAATAAATTTTTATTTTTTTATTCTTAAAGAAATTAAAAATGTTTAAGGATGAAGAGAATTAATTAAATTAGTTATTAAATCGTCTAAAATGTCAAACTCTTCTTTATTCTTTATTCCAATTAATCTTAAAGACAATTTTCCATTAGAATATTTGTATATAGAAGTGCTGGGTGCTGGAATTATAATTACCCCATTATAATTTTCATTTTCGTAATACTTTGCAAAATTATTAAGAACATCTTCAGTCTTTAATTCATAAAATCCTGCTATACTTAAATAATGCTCTACCTCTCCCAAATTATGATAAGTTAGTTCTAATTCTGTTGGATACGTTTTTTCCATAAACAATCTTAAAGAAGAAAACTTTAAATTTATTTCCCAGTGCTTCCGAAGCCGTCTTTATTTCTATTTGTTTCGTCTAACTCATCGACATGCTCTATATCAACTTTTTTATATTCTGAAATTATCATCTGAGCAATTCTGTCATTTTTATTTATTTGAAATTCTTTTTTGCTTAAATTTACTAAAACAACGCCAATTTCTCCACGGTAATTTTCATCAATTACACCTCCAAGAATATGAATGCCATGATTAAATGCATTTCCGCTTCTGTCTTTGATATTTCCCCAATGATTTTTTGGAATCGCAACTTGAATGCCTGTTTTTACTAAAATTCTTTCCCCTGATTTTATTGAATAAGAATCCTGCTCAACTTCTTTTTTATCCTCATCTAGATTAATTACAAATTTAGTTGATGCTCTTAAATCAATAGCAGCATCTCCTTCTCTTGAATAATTTATCTTGTCCAAATTTGTTAAATGCTTGACCTTTAATGTTGCCATGAAATTTTGAATAAGTTAATTTATTTAAAACTTTGTAAATGACAAATTTTATATATTAAGCAAAAATAATTTTTATTAGGGGAGTGTAAGCTCAATGGCTAAAGTAAGTTTAAGCAAAAGAAGCTTACGGTCAGACTGATCGGCTCCAGAATTTTTGGAGCTACCGGTACTTCCAGGTTCGAATCCTGGCTCTCCCACTTTTAAAAATCAATTAACTTGTAATCTAAAATTTGTCTTTTATGTGAATCTAAATATTCTCTTACTTTATCTAAAGATAATTCATTTTCATTTTTTCTATTTTTTTCAAAAACATAAGCACCATACATATCCACTTGAGAAGATCTTGTTGACTTATCTCTTATTATCTCAGGATGATAACCATTATTCACAAACCAGGATGTTATTTCATGCATTAAACCAACTCTAAAATCAGGGATATCTTCAATAAGTTTTATTTTCAAAGAGATGAATTGCGTGTTTTTAATTTTTCATTAATCTTTTTAAGCTTATTTGTTACCTTTTTAAAATAGGGATTATAACGAAACCTTTATAAAGTAGTTATTTTTAAGAATTCTAGGGTTAACACAGATGAAAATAAAAAATTTAATTTTAATACCAGCAACTGCATTATTAGTAGAAGCATGCTCAAGTTCCCAAGAAACAATAACACCAAAAGAAATTGGAAGCCTTTCTGCACCAAAACAAAATGTCAAGGTTGTTAAGGATACTCTAAAAGCTAAAAGAGATTTTTTACTTCCCCCAGTGCCTTTTTATGATGCATGGAGCACAGGAAGAACATTAACACAATGGGCTCCTGTAGTAGATGGTCCAATTAACTTTGATTTAAGGAGAATTTCTGGAAAAGAAGGTTTTCTTGAATATGCTAAACTAGACAGCAGTTTTATAAGGCATTTTGAAGGAACAAACCCTTATCTAACATCAAAAAAAGGAAGATCACAATTTAAAAATTTATTATCACAATATAAATTATTTCCGAAAGAATTAGCTCATGTTTTTACAGATGGAAAAATATTAAGCAAAGAGGAATTAGATTTAATAAATAATATGCCAAATGGAGAATATATTCTTGCATTTTATTACAAATCATTTTATTACAAATCAAAAAATTATAATGATAAAAAAGTTCCAAAAAATAAAAAAGAATCAGCTCCAGGAATATTAAGAGTATTCAAAGATGATAATAACTTTAATTATGAGTTTTTAACAAAAGTCAGAGAATTAGCTGAAAATAAAAGAGATACTACATCAGAAGTTTCTGTAATTCCAGATACAAGTTATTGTGAATTAGATACTACAAAAGCAAAACAAAGTTTTATGGACTTGAGTTTTGGATATGATTTTGACAATATGTTTAACATTGATGCAAGATTTAGATTAGGCAATAGATTAAGCATAGGCCCTGTATTCGGGGTTGGATTAGAGGATGAAAAAAATTTATGGATAACAACCAACAAATATATCTTAGATGGCTCAGAAGCAATGCAGAATTATTTCATGGGCGTAAGCGCAGGAATTGACTTAAGTAATTATGTAATGCTAAATCTAAATTCAGGAGTAGAATTCCAAAGAATAAATGTAGATGAAAAAATAAGAAGAAAAACCCAGGAAGTATTATCCCATAATTCTGATAATTACCTTAGAACAGGATTTAGAGGAGGTGTTGGAGTTGGGTATAATGTTACTGAAGCATTAAACCTAGAAGCAAACCTTGTTTATAGTTCTATAGAAGAAACAAAATTGCATCCAAGAAGCAATGTATATGCTGGATTGAGGGCAAGATTTAAAGTAAAATGAGAAAATCTGACTTAATACAAATGGAGAATAAATATGGAGTTTATTATTTAACAAAAGAAAAATTTTTCCATGGATTAAAAAGAAGAGAGCAAAGAGATGAATTATCTAAAACTCAAGCTGTAATGCCTTTAATAAGAGATTGTGCTGATTTAATATTAAGATTAGAAGCTAAAGAAAATTTATTGCATGATGGAAATGGAGATTTAATTGGCTCTACTGAAAGAAGGTATTTATTAGATGAAATGATTGGAAAGAGATCTCCTTGGAGAGCTGAAAATCTTGACAATGAGTTTCATTTAGTTAATGGCGTTTGGATTATGAATTATAATTTTAGGAAGGTTAATGGAGCTTATAAATTTGAAGGCAAAGAAATTAGTCCTTTGTCAGAAAATGGATATATTACATTAAATGATTTAGATAAAGAAGGTTTAGCAAAAAAAGTTGGCAATGGTCCAATATTTTATTATCATCCAGGAAAGGATTCTAGTTCGTGGTTCAGTGCCGGTTCGGACGGGGCTGGCCTCGATTGCGGCAGGAGTCCATCCGGCTCGGGTTGGGCTTTGGCTGTGCGTGCAAAATTTTTAAGCTTACCAGAAGATATAGAAAAATGAAAACAATAAAACTAATAATATTAATAATTGCATCTTTAATTTTAGTTAATTCAGCTACTGCAACAACAACCTTTGCTGAATTTGAAAATCATCTGCAGACGACATCAATTAACCAGGGACAGAGCATAAGTTTTGACTGGGAAATCTTTTCAGTAAATCCTCCAATAAGCTACAGCGTAAAAATGTATGACAGAAACGATTACTTAATCAAGACATATGCACATGGAACAACAAATAATTTTGAAATATCTGGAACAAATCAGATTACACAGCAAGATTATCAAAATCCCGGCATATACAGAATATATATTTATGGAATAGATGCTTTTGGGGATGCAAGCACTTCAATCTTAACCTTAAATGTTAATCAGATAATTACAAATCATGATCCAGTACTAAACCCAATAGGAAATAAAGAAGTAAATGAAAATGAATTATTGTCATTTAATATAAATGCTTATGATCCTGATAATGATCCAATGACATTAAGAGCTGCAAATCTGCCTGAAGACGCAGTAATAAGAGATTATGGCAGCGGAAATTGGCTATTCAGCTGGCAAACGGATTATAATGACCAGGGAAGATATAATTTAAGATTCACTGTAACAGACAATAGAAATGGAATTGATTATGAAGATGTTTTAATAATAGTAAATGATGTTCAAATATCTCAAAATCCTTCAATAGAAATTTTAGCTCCAAGGGAAAATGAGGTTATTTACGGAAATTATAATGTAAGATGGAATGCACAAGATCCAAATCAAATTCCTGAAACATTAGATATTAAATTAGAATACACATATAATGGCTATGACTGGGTTGTTTTAGAGGATGGAGTAAATAATAATGATGGAACATTTTCCTGGAATACATTAAGATTAAGCGATGCTGATGATTACAAATTAAGAGCCATAGTAAAAGATGACCAGAATAACATTGCAGATGATATGGTTGATCTTGAAATAAATAACAAGTTTTCTCCAAACGTAAATTTTATCCAGCCCAGAAACAATGAAATAATTTCAGAAGTTTATGATGTGAAGTGGAATGCACATGATTTAGATCAAGATCCAAGAACATTAGATATATTATTAGAATACAGAGGGCAAACAGATAATATAATTAAAAATATCTTAAGATTATTTGACAATGAATGGATAATATTGGAGGAATCTGAAAATAATGATGGAATATTTTCATGGAATACAAATACAGTTGAGAATGGAGAATATGAATTAAGGATAATTGCTACAGATGATGATAACTTAAGAGGAACTGATTATTTAAGCACAATAATAATAAATAATGTTGTTTTAAATCATCCTCCTATTATAATTTCTGATCCAACAACAACTGCTGTTAAATCTCAAACTTATAATTATGATGTTGATGCCATTGACCAGGATAATGATCCTTTAACATATTCTCTAGTCGAATCTCCAAATGGAATGATAATTGAGCAAAATACAGGATTAATTACATGGACACCAAGTCAAATTGGAACTTATTTAGTTGAAGTTAAAGTGCAGGATCCTTTTAATGCATTTGATGTACAGCAATATAATATAATAGTAAGTGAATCTGAAATTATTATAACACCCATTATAAAAGCGCATGTTCATGGGTTTAATATTAATAATGTAATATTAAAATACGAAAATAAAAAATTAAATGCTTATTCTTATATTAGGAATTCTGGCACAGAGGATGAAAAAATTAATTTAATGGCAACAATAATGCAGAATGGAAGGCAGGAAATAACTTCCTTTAATTTAGATAATAATGACAATAAGTATATTTCATTAAGTTTCGATAATGTTAAAAAGGGTTATTATACTGTGAAAGTTGAAGCATTTAACTCAAAGCATTATGATGTTAGATATGCTTACATTAGAAGATAAAATGGAATTAATTAAAAGAGAAGGAATAAGCACAGATGAAGTTTTGTCAGTATTAGAAAATATTCTTTCTGCAGAAGACGTAAGTAAAATAAAGATTTTAGATATGAAATTTAATAACAAAAATCTTTTTATGGGCAAAATAATAACAATTCCCCATATACCGCCTTTGGATCAGCCAGATAAAAATAGATATATTGAATTATTAAGAAAACAGCTTCCTGGAAACGCTTTAAGGGGAGGGATAAATAAAGCTTATTTGCTATATTACGCTTTATTTGAGCCAATATCTTTAGATTACGTTTTAAAAGATTATGAAGGTTTAGTTGAATTAACCGGAAAAAAAGAAGGAAGAAGGATTAGAACAGAGACCGTAGTAAGATACCAAAATGAGGGTGATTAAATAAAATTGTTGCTACCGAAAGATTTAAAAACCTTTATTAACTCTAAAATAGCAACAATAAATATAACTCAGGGGGTTAGAAAATGAAAAAAATATTCAGTTTAATTGTAACATTACTAGTTGCATTATCTTTTGTAACAAGCAACGTATTTGCAAAAGACACTGGTAATGAATGTAATGCCGTAGATCCTCCTTTCTTAATGAATGTTGAGGTTGAAGGCGTTGAAAATCCAAATTTAGTCAACGTTGAAAGAGGAGATAGCTTAAATGTCAGAGTAGAATTAATAGCTAATTCAAACTGCGAAGATGTAAAAGTCAAGGCATGGATCGGCGGTTATGAATATGATGACATAGAAGACAGCACACCATTATTTGATATTACAAGTGGTGTAAGATACGTAAAGAACTTAGTTCTTGAAATACCATATGATATAGACGCAGAGGAATCATACCAACTGCATGTTGAAGCATTTAATGATGATCATAGTGCTCCTGATTTAGAGATTCCAATTCAAATATCTGCAAAAAGACATCAATTAAATTTTGTTGATGTTATCTTTAATCCTGGATTAAGTGTTAAAAACACACAGCCTTTATTCGTAACAGTAAGAGTTGAAAATCTAGGGCAAAAGAAACAAGATGATGTTAGAGTTGAAGTGGCAATTCCAGAATTAGGAATTTCGCAAAGAACTTTCATAGATGAGTTAGTAACTGTTGAACAAAGCGAAGACGATGATGAAGAAACTTCAGCTTCAAGCGACACATTGCTTTTAGATTTAAGCAATGTAAAGCCTGGAACTTACAATTTAAGGGTAAAAGTTGATTACAATAGAGGGCATGACTTTATTGTCCAAAATTTCCCATTGACAGTATTAGGTGGAAAAATTGCTGGAAGTGTTGAAGATTTGATGGTTACAGCACTTACTTCGAGCATGGATTTAAACCAAGGCGGAAGTGCAGTGTACACCTTCTCACTAGCTAATCTAGGAAGCGAAGCAAGAACATTTAACTTCGAAGTAACTGGGCAAGAAGCATGGGCTGCCGCAAAAGCAGAACCAATGGCCGTAACAGTATTGCCAGATTCTACAAAAGAAGTTAAAGTAACTGTAAACGCTAAATCAGATGCTGACTTCGGCAGTAAATTATTTACTGTAAAAGTCAAGGAGAATAATGAGGTTGTACAAGAATTGCAGCTTGAAGCAGACATAAAACAGCCTAGCACAGCAAACTTGTCAAGCTTAAAATCTGGATTAGAAATAGGATTTATAGTATTATTAGTTATCTTAGTAATACTTGGGATAATCCTAGCAGTAAACAAATTAAAAGGTAAAGAAGAAGGCGGGGAAAGTTATTACTAATTAACTTTTTTCATTTTCTAACCTTTTTATTTTTCTTTTTTATTTTTCAACAATTTAGTCAAAATTTGGTTAGCTGAAGTTATGAAACAATTTCAAGATTTCTTTTTCCGACAATGCCACTGTCTCTTCTTCATTTTCAGACTTTTCAATTATGATTTTTTCTTCGTCAATATTTGCTGTCATGTTGGTGCCTCATTTAACAGCCTTCTTAAATTCAGTTCTAATTTCATTTATTTTTTTCTCATTGAGTTTAAGTAATATTGATTTGCATTTTACCAAGAACCCCGGAGCATTCTTTACCATTTTATTGTACTGCTCATCTGGAACTATTCTATCAATGTAATATTGAGAATCTATTCTTGCTTTCAAAGAATCTTCTGTAAAATCAAGATCTTCTTCGCTAAAAAATTCTCTAAGAAATCTCTTTGCGAACGCTATTGTGCAAGAATGAATTTCACATTTTATGCCCATTTTTGTCAAAACCGAGTAAAGCGAAAAATAGAGAGTATAATATGCGGTTGAAATTTTCCAATCTTTTATTACATTTACCCTTATTGACTCTAAGGCTTCTTCAGCTTTCTTGATATATGCTTCTGCAAGATTTGAATTTGGCTCAATTAAACTCAAGCCTTCTTTCTTTCCTGCACACCATTTTATCTTATTCATATTTCAGCACCTTTTGAATAAAAAGCTCCGTATTTTTAAAAACTATATGGTTCTTTAATACTTCTTTTATTAAGATATCTTGGTTTACATTCTTCACAAATGTTTTTAATGGATAACACTTTATACTTATTTCAATTCCTAAATTTCTTGAAACTTTCTTGATTTCTTCTTTTTCATAGTCTCCAACTACAAAAATATCTAAATCAGATTCTTCGTTAGATGTCCCTTTTGCATAGCTTCCAAAAATAATACCAATTCCATTAATAAATGAGCTTATTTTTTCTATAACTTCTTTTACTAAAAGATTTTTCTCCATAAATGCGATTGACTTGTATTGCTCGACAAATGTAAGATATCTATTGCTTAATTCGTTTATTTTTAATTTATAAGATTTGATTTTACCCCTTACTTTTGATTCTATGATTCCTTTGTTTTCTAAATCTTCAAGAATTAGCTGTGCTGTTCGTGGGCTTATTTTAAGCAATTTCTCAACTTCTCTTATATAATATTCTCTATCAAATCCATTCGTAAATAATGAAATGATTTGCAAGCCATTCTCAGTTATGTTTATTTTATTATACATATGTATTATTTAGAATACAGCTACTATTTAAATCTTCCTAAACGTATTATTTCGTAATAATCGCTTATACCCCCAAAGGGCTGAAATTTAGTGCAACGTCCTAAAGAGAAATTTCAGAGTTCAGATGACCCGCGTTATTTTTTTCTTTTTGAACCAACCCGCAAGAAACATAATCCCTATAAAGAAAGCTATTCCAGAAATTTGCACAGCCCAAGATAAGTAATACCATTCAAATCCTGTTGTAATGGCAGTCATCAAAATCATTGCCATATATAAAATTCCTGCTAAAATAAAAGCAATTCCTCCAACAATTTCATGTTTCCAAGAGATTATTAAAATTATCAATAAAATCATTGCCGGAATATTATGCATAAACAACCCTGCAATTGTTCCCCAGAATCCATAATTTCCTTCAAAAACATCTAATGACATCAATGCTAAGAAAAATATGAATATAATAGACAATATTCTTGGTGTCCAATATACAAATTTGCTAATCTTTTTTTTCATACTACCTATATAAAAAAATATAACTATTTAAAATATGTGATTCCAATGCTCGGCAGAAATCCTATACAAAAGAAGAAAATATCAGACATTCACAAAGATTGGAAAACCGAGCATTTCTACAAAGCCAAAAAAAACATTATATTTATATATTAGTTAACTTATTTAACATCACATGCAAAAAGAGGGTGTAAAAAGCTTAGGAACAGCTGCTTTATTTCTTGTATTGCTATTGCTCTTAATAAATACATTTAGTAATTCTAACAATAAGGACATAATTTCAACAAAAGCAGTTGATAATGATATAACCGCACCAAGCGTTTCTATAGCAAGCCAAGGAGGATCTTTAAATAATCCAGGCTTATTGGTAACAGGCACTGCTTCAGATAATAATGGAATAAAAGAAGTAAAGATTAAATTGAATAATGGAAACTGGGAAACTGCCCAGGGAACTTCTTCATGGAACAAGCAAGTTTATTTAAGCCCTGGAACAAATGTTGTTTATGCACAGGCATTTGATTACGGTGAGAATCCTTCGCCTGTTTCAGCAAAGACATTTAATTACTGATTTATTTCTTAGTATCTTCTTCCTCAAAGAAATCAACTATCTCTTTCCAGTAGCTTATGATTAATATCAAGACTATTAAAATAATTATTCCCAAGATAATATAAAATTTATACGCTAATAATAATGATATGAATATTTTTAAATAATCTTTTGATGAAATTCCTGAGCTCGGACTTAAATTATCTTCGTATTTTTCATTAATTTTTTTAACACTAATTTCAGGCTTATTATTATCAACTTTTTTAAGCTCTAATTCAAAATCATAATAGCCATCCATATCAATATCAGCTTTTTCAGTCTCATTTAAATCAAGTATGAAATATTGTTTCTCTGAATTTATTTCCAAGACAACACTTGTATTTGATATCTCAATAATTTTAATTTCATGCAGTCCGTCTTTAAAATTAAATTCAATATTTTCAGAAATAATATTAAGGTCATTTAATTGTATAAATTCTTCTTTTACATCAGCAGATTTATTGATTAATTCAGGTTCTTCAGCTGTTTTAACTTCCCCTGTAATGTTCTCTTTTGTAATATTAAATTCTTCAATTTCTTCTTTAGTTGTTAAATTTGGCTGCTGGACAGAAATGCTGGATTTTAGCCATGCGATAAATTTATTCCACAAAGAAAGTATTCTATTCTCTTCTTTTTTTTCTTCGCCCATTGTTCCAGTTTCGCTTACTTTTATCTGTATTTTCTTGCTCTCAAGAACATCTGATCCTGAAACCCTGGCGCTTATTTCAAGATCATAAACATTATATTTGGCATTAAACGGAGGGGCAATATATAAATAAATAATTTCAGTTGCTCCAGGCATAACTTCTAATGTTCCTGGGTTTAGCTGAACAAAACCAGATGCTGTCCCGCTTATACCTAATATATAATCAGCTTTTTCAGGGCCATTATTTGTTATTTTAACCTCTGCTGTAGCTGTTGTATCAGGTTTTAAATCAACATTATCAGCTTCAATAAGAGGAACATAACATAAATCTAAGCTTACAAGATTTAACTTTAAAGCATCTTCATTAAAAATCTTGCTTGAATCAAGAGCCTCGGCTTTTAATTTAAGTTCATATTCTCCGGTTAATTCCTTGTTTGGATTTAAAGTTAATTTCAGATTTTTATTCTCATTTGCATTCAATAAGAAATTATTCTCGTCTATTTTAGCCCATTCTAAATTAGATGATATTTTAAACTCTTTGCCAGCTTCGCCTGTATTTTTAACAATTACATCATATGATTTAGAGGCTATATTGCAGATAGTATCCTCTGTTTTTTCAATGTCTATAAGAACGTCGTTGCATTTTCTTACATTAACCTTTATTAGTTCATTCTTTGTTAATTTTCCTTCTTTGTTGCTTGCTTTAATATTAATATTATAAGATCCTTCAACCTTATAATCTGGATTTAATATTAAATTAACATCTTCTTGGCTGTTCTTATTTAATTTTAAACTTGTTTTTTCAAGATTAGCCCATGCAGGCCCTGTTAAAAAGAAATTAAATTCATTCTGCGCATCAGCTGTATTATCTATTTTTACTGGAATCTTTTGCATAGTATGTTCGCACATATCCAAAAAAGTTTTTTCAGGAATTAAATTAAAGTCGTAGCAGCTATTTACTTTAGCATTAGACACAAATGAGGCGGCTACATTGCTTGTTAATGATTCAACATTCAAATTAAAATCATAATTTCCATAAGAACCGCAAGGAGCATTATAATATGCAATTATTTTTTTAGAACCTTTGCTATTTAATGTAAATTGCTCTTCGCTTAATGTAACATATTGTGCTCCATTCCCAGCAGCTTTTATCTTATATGTTTCATCGTAGTTTCCTAAATTTATAATATCATATTCATAAGATTGTGAATTGCATGCACAAAGCTCTTTGCTAATATCTCCTTCTATATTAACTTGGTTGCAGTTTTGAACATTTATATTATAAGTCAATGTTTTGGTTTGTCCAGAATTAACAACCAGATTTAGCTTATAATTTCCCTGAGCAGTATTCAGCCTTGGTGTAATATAAACATAAATTGGCCTTTGTCCATCCAATAAATAAAATCCCTGCGGAACAATTGTTGCAAAACCAGCCGCACTTCCATCGTAATTAATATTAAAATTGCCTGTTCCAGAAACAGCTGCTGTAAATAATACAGTATTGCTTGGGCATACACTTTTAGCGAGTTCAGTAGATGTTAATTCAAAGGCATTGACATTGTAAATTAAAGCTAAAAATAAGACTATTAAAATTGCCACAACAAATTTTTTATTATTCATTAGTAAAACCCCATTTTAATTACTCTAGGAAAGTATAACTTATATAAAAAGCTTACTATTTTTTGTTTAATTTTTTTATTTTGCAATCAAAATTAAAAAAAATAAAAAAACAGAGGAAACATTTATATATAGTTCATATATCATTAATTGAGGTGATATATTGAAAAAAAGCCAAGTGAATTTTAAATTAGTTTTAGCCATAATAATTATTGCTGCTTTAGTATTAGTTATTGTAAACGTTGCAAACAACTCCAAAAGGATAAAGGAAAGCAGCTGCAGCGCACAAGGCCCTTTTGAATGCTCTGAATTTAGCATAACAACAAGCAAGACAAGCTCTAGTTTAGAAAACTATTTATTATTAGAAGCAGATGATGTTGAGGATATAAGCATTATTCCTGAATCTATTTCCTCAGATAAATGTTCTAATGCTTATTTTGACAAGGATATATTTGATTCCAGCCAGGGAAAACAAGTAAAGATAATACTTGATTGTGAATCAGGAGAGGCAGATGAGGTTGTATCAGGAAGCTTGGAATTATTATATATTTCTTCAAGAGGGGATGTTGCAAAATCTAAGGTTGAATTTAGTATAAAAAGAAAAGAGAGTGTTGCTGAAAGCTTAGAGAATGAAATAATAGACATAGTGCAGACTGCTGAAAAGAAAGAGGAGAAAAAAGAAGAAGCTAAATTGCCAGAACTTCCTATAAAAGTCACTAGGAGAAGAGGCGGCGGAGGAGGAGGTGGTGGTGGCGGAGGAGGTGGAGAACCGCCAGCAGCAGATAATACAGCCCCTATAGTTTCAATAACACATTTAATAGAAAGCCAATCTCAAGGGCCATTGCCAATAGTAACATTAACAGCTGCTGCAGATGACTCAACTACAGGCAATTCAGGAATAAGTGAGGTAAATATTTATTTAGATGATAATGTATTATTAAAATGTACTTCTAGTCCTTGTGTAAGCAGAATGAGCCCTTCTGCCGGAGATCATGAGTATTATGCAGAAGCATTTGATAATTCTGCTAATAAAAATAAAGCAGTAACAAATAGATTAAATTTTAATATTGAAAGCAATGAGACTAATCAAACAGATATTACTTCTCCTGTAGTTTCTGTTGCTTATATTCCAAATAATCCAACAACAAATGACCAAGTTGAATATACAATAACAGCATCTGATGAATCAGGAATAAGCTTAATGGAATTATATGTTGATAATACTTTGATTAATCTAAACTTTATTTGTAATCTGCCTATTAATGGAGTAATTACATGCAGTTCAGTTTATAATGGAGGACCTTATACAGAAGGGACACATAATTATTATGCAACTGCTGCAGATGGCTCAAGAAATGGAAATACAGCAAGAGAACCTTTAACAGGAACTAAAGGTTTTACAGTAAGTCAACCCATATCAGAACAATTTATTTTATCCATTACTAAAGCAGGAACAGGATCAGGGATTGTAACAAGCGATCCCCAAGGAATTAATTGTGGAAGCACTTGCTCATTCAGCTATGATTCAGGAACAGAAGTTACATTAACAGCTGCTGCAAATACAGATTCTACATTCGCTGGATGGTCTGGTGCATGTACTGGAACAGAAATTTGTACATTAACAATGAATTCTGATAAAGTTGTTACAGCAACATTTACTTTACAAGATACTACTCCGCCTGTGGTTTCTGTCATTCATACTCCCACTAATCCTTTAACTACAGAAGCTGTAACATTTACTGCAACTGCGACAGATATTTCAGGAATTTCACAAATACAAATATATGTAGATGATTTAAGTAATGCTGTTATAACATGCAGTAATGTAAATAGTTGCAGTTATAGTGCACTTCTTTCAGCAGGAACACATAATTATTATGCAACTGCTCGTGATAATAATGGAAATCCTGGAGTAGATCCTTTGATAGGGCAATACAGCTTTAATGTTGTAATACCAGACCTAGAAGATCCTATTGTAACTATTTTAAGTCCAAGCAATGGACAAATATTTAATACACAGCAAATTACAGTAAGTGGAACTGCTTCAGATGATATTTCTATAAGCTCTGTAAAAATAAGATTAAATGATGGGGAGTGGCAAGATGCTTGCAGCGGAGGATCCAATTGTAACTCATGGAACACTCAAGCAACATTATCTCCAGAAAGCAATTTAATAGAAGCGCAAGCATTTGACACTTCAAATAAACAATCTGCAATCGTTGGAGTAAATGTAGAATATCAAACAATAATAGACCCAAGCACCCCAACAGTTTTAGTAATCCATTCTCCAAGCAATCCTTTAATTAATCAACAAATCACATTAACAGCAAATGCGACAGATCCAGATGGCATACAAGATATTAAAATATTTTTAGATAATAGTATGGTAAATATATGCACTACTAACCCCTGTACATATACTGTAAGTTATTCGCAAGCAGGACAGCATACATATTTTGCGAGTGCAACTGATTTACTAGGAAATACTGGAACAGATCCTGCTGTAGGAACTAAATCATTTAATGTTGTTGCTCAAACTAATCAAACAATACAAGGATTAATTGCAGCATACAGCTTTAACCAAGGTTCTGGAACAAGTGTATTAGATCATTCTGGGAATGGAAATGATGGAACGTTAATTGGAAGTGTAACATGGACTGGGCAAGGACAATATGGCGGGGCAATAAGTTTAACTGGAGGCGGAACAGGAAGTGGTGTTCAACTTCCTTATAGAAATATTGGAACTTCATTAACTTATGAAATCTGGTTTAAAAATTTAGGAACATCGACAGAGCAAAATTTGCTTAGTTACATGAGTACTTTAATAAGAATAACAGGCACAGATGTTTCATACTGGGCTAACATAAACAGTGGGGCTAAATCAGCTGCATGGACATATAATACAAATTGGAATCATTTAGCAATAACCCAAACAGGAACAACTTGCAATTTCTATCTAAATGGCAATGCAATAGTATCTGCAGGAGGCTGTGCAGCAGTAGATACGACAAACTTCCAAAATATGATAGGAAGCTTTAATGGATGGTCTTGGAATGGTTTAATAGACGAAGCAAGGATATATAACAGAGCATTAACTCAGCAAGAAATACAATTAGATATGAATACACCAATAGGAGGAATTATTA
>Ga0209542_10010307_pt1 | contig 16902 bp, 29 predicted proteins | sample RifCSPhighO2_01_FD_184028 | JGI IMG/M metagenome (GOLD analysis project Ga0209542, IMG submission 184028) | Soil microbial communities from Rifle, Colorado - Rifle CSP2_plank highO2_0.1 (SPAdes) (version 2) | ecosystem: Environmental > Terrestrial > Deep subsurface > Rock core/Sediment ...
AAGGTCAGACAACCAGAGGGATAAGAAGGCTTCTACAAAGATTATATGAAGAGAAAAAACTTCCAATATATGTAATGACTGATTTTGATGCTTGGGGATTTTATATTTATTCTGTAATCAAATATGGATCAATAGCATTAGCCCATGCCTCGGAAAAATTAACTATTCCAGGGGTTAAATTTCTCGGTATAACAGCAGATGATATTGAGAAATATGACTTGAAGAAACACTTAATCAAATTAAATGATCAAGATATAAAAAGAATAAAACAAGTTGTTGATTATGACTGGTTTAAGGATAATAAAGACTGGCAAAGACAGCTTAAAATGATGAAACAGATGAATGCAAAAGCGGAGATTCAGGCACTATCATCTAAAGGGATAAGTTTTATATCTGAGGAATATCTGCCAGAAAAGATAAAAAAGAAGGATTTTTTGGATTAAATGAAACATAAACTCTTGATATCATTTTTTCTAATTTTGATAATTGTTTCTATCTTTTTCGGCTTTGGATATACTGGAAAGGTTTCTGAATATATAACTCCGGATGAACAAGGCTCGATTGATGTTTATTTTTGCCCGGCTGATAATTGCAGGGAAGTCTACTCAAACATAATTAAAGACTCAAATAATATTAATTGTGCTATATTTGAGATGGATTCAATTATTCAAGAATTTGATAGAAAGTCCTCTGTTACAAATGTTAAAATTGTGTCAGATAATTCAGCCAAACATAAATTAACTAATTTCAGCTTTGTGAGATTTGATAACAATAATCAATTAATGCATAATAAATTCTGTTTATTTGAAAAAAATAATAAAAAGTTTATCCTAACTGGGTCTTTGAATCCAACAGAAAACGGATTTAATAAGGATAGAAATAATCTTGTTGTTATAGGATCTAATTATTTATATGAAAATTATAAAGAAGAATTTAATGAACTGTGGAATGGTTTTTATGGAGAGGGGGAAAAGGTTCAATATTCAAGGATTTATTTTAATGGATTCTTATTAGAAAACTATTTTTGTCCAGAAGATGAATGTGAATCAAAACTATTCAATTTGATAAAGAACTCCAATGAAAGAATATACTTTATGACATTTTCGTTTACTTCAGATACGATTGGAGATTACATTATAAAGAAATCCTCAGAAGGCATAGATGTTAAAGGAATATTTGATAAGTTAAAAGATGATAAGTATTCGGAATTCAGTAAGATGAAAGAAAAGAAACTAAATGTTAAAGTCTATGAAGGCGCATTATTGCATCATAAAGTTTTTATCATAGACGATACAGTATTGTTTGGGAGCTATAATCCAACAAGTTCCGGTGATGAAAGAAATGATGAAAACATTATTATAATTCATGATAAAGAAATAGCCGATAAATTTGTTAAGGAATTAAATTATTTATTTGAAAATGGAAAATAATAAATTACATTATGTTGTTGCTACTGCAATAATTGTAAAAGGAGATAAATATTTAATTCTTAAAAGAAGTGATCGAGAAAAAGCATATCCTGGAAGATGGACTGTTCCTGGTGGGAAATTAGAAAGAAAAGATTATGAAAATAAAATTCCTACAAAACAAAATGATAAAAATTGGTATGGTGTTATTGAAGAATTGATAAAAAGGGAAGTCAAGGAAGAAACTAACTTAGAAGTCAAAGATATAAAATATTTAATTGACATGACTTTCATTCGCCCAGATAACATTCCAGTTGTTGTTTTAAGTTATTATTGTATGTACAATTCAGGTGAAACCAAAGTAAGTAGTGATTTTACTGACTTCAAATGGGTAAATATAGACGAAGCTAAAAATTTTAATTTAATAGAAGGGATATATGAAGAACTTGAGATGGTGGAAGACATATTAAATGGAAAAGAAATAAAAAGATTTGAAAAATTCAAATCTTAACAACATGCTTTTGAAAAACTAAACATTATTTTCTTTAATCCCCATAATAAAACTATTACTGCTAATGCCTCGTTTAACGACCATGTTCCAACCCACAATGACCATGCAACCCATAATAGAATTAATCCCATCACCAAAGTGACAACCTTCATTGCTTGACTGCATTTACAACTCATACCACCACAATGGATGCATACATCTCCATTACTCTTTTTTGTTTTTGATACCATTAAATCACCTCTACTCTAAAATATATTTTGTAATTTTTAAATATTCTCTTCATAGAAACGTTTTTAAATTATCTAAGAGGAGAGTTCTTTTATGCCTCAGTAGCTCAGCAGGTAGAGCACATGGCTGTTAACCATGGGGTCGGAAGTTCGAGTCTTCCCTGGGGCGTTTTTTGGGGGCCCGTGGCTTAGTTTGGTTAGAGCACTCGACTGATAAAATTTAATTAAGAAATCGAGAGGTCCGCAGTTCGAATCTGCGCGGGCCCATCTTAAGAGTTATCTTACTTTTTCTCCACTAATAAACTCTTTATCCAATGTTAATAATACTCTTGAGTTTTCATCTTCTCCAACCGCTAACAACATTCCTTGACTTTCTACACCACGAAGTATTACTGGTTCTAAATTAGATATAACGATTATTTGCTTTCCAATTAATTCTTCCTTAGAATAACTTTTTTTTATTCCAGCAACTATTTGCCTTTCCTCCCCAATATCAACTTTTAGAACATACAATTTATCGGCATTTGGATGATCTTTTACTTCTAATATTCTTCCTGATCTTAAATCAAGCTTTTCCCAATCCTCAAATTTTATTTTGTTCATTCTATCTTATTGAATAATATCCCTTCTTTCTTGACTTTATAAGATTTAATCAAACCAAATCTGCATTCATCCAAAAATCCATTTTTTATTCCCAATTGTTTATTCAGTTTTCTGCTTGTTTCTGGAATAAATGGGCTAATCAAAATGCTTATTATCCTTAAACTTTCTAAAAGAGTATAAAGATGTTTTTCCTGCTCTTTATCTTTAAGTTCCCATATCTTCTCTTCATTAATATGCTTATTGCATTCTGATATAAACCTAAAAATTTCAGATAATGCATTATGCAGTTCAAATTTATCCATACAATCATGGATTTTTTTAAGGTTTAGTCTATCAATCAATTTTTTATCCAAAACAGATTTCTTAATCTCCCCATTAAAATTTTTCTCAGCTAAAGTGAGTATTCTGCTGACTAGATTGCCCAACTCATTGGCTAATTCATTGTTTATTCTAATTTTAAGAATATTCTCATTAACATCACCATCTTGGCCAAATGGAATCTCCCTTATTAGATAATATCTCAATTGATCCGCGCCATATTTATCAACAAAGAATTTTGGATCTACAACATTACCAAGACTTTTTCCTATTTTTTTCCCATTAACAGTTAAATATCCATGTACAAGAATTGTTTTTGGGGTTTTTATTTTAGCTGACATCAACATTCCGGGCCAGATAACACTATGAAACCAGTTTATTCCTTTGCCAATTAGATGAACATCAGCAGGCCAGAATTGCTTAAATTTTTCTCCTTCTGGATAATCTATTCCGGAAACATAATTTATCAGAGCATCAAACCAAACATAAATTACATGTTTCTCATCTATGGGCGTTTTAATTCCCCATTCTTTATTAATCCTGCTTACGCTTAAATCCTTAAGTTCATCATCTTTTAATCTCGATAGAATCTCATTTCTTTTTTCTTTTGGTAATATGAAATCTTTTGATTCAACTAATTTTATTAATTTGTTTCTATATTTTGAAAGCTTGAAGAAATAGCTCTCTTCTTTTATTAGTTTTAATTCCTGATTATGTTCTGGACATTTCCCATCCACTAATTCCTTTTCTGTTTTGAATTCTTCACATCCAGTACAATATAGTCCTTCATAATTGCTCTTGTAGATATCTCCCCTTTCATACACTGATCTAAATATATCTCTTGCAACTCTTTTATGTTTACTTTCAGTAGTTCTTATAAAATGATTATAGCTTATATTGAGAATTTTACAAAGTTCTTTAAATTTTTCAGCATTTTCATCAACAAACTCTTTTGTATCTTTATTTACTTTTTTGGCAGCCTCATCATTTTTTTGGGCATTATCATCAGTTCCAGTTAAAAAGAAAACATCTTCTTCCTTTAATCTATGCCATCTTGCTAATACATCTGCTAAAATAAGTTCATAAGAAAATCCGATGTGTGGGGGTGCATTGACGTATGCTATAGCCGTAGTTATATAAAATTTATTTCTCATTATTATTTTACCCTCTCAATTATATTCTTTTCAGCTTTAATTAGGTCTTTATATCTCTTTTTATGCTTTATGTTTGGTTTTAATAATTTAAGTAATCTCAGTAAGTCTTCTTTAGCATTTACACTTACTCTCCAAAAATCTTTATTATATGTTTTCCCCCCATATATTCCTTTTGGGGTTTCTAATCTAATCTTAGTATTTATCCCAATATCTGTTAGTTTTTTATGGATAGATACTAAGATCTCCTTATCATAAGAACCCACCCTATATCTTGCTCTATTCTCATAAATGCCCATATTCCCTTCAGCATCAGTATATCCTGCTAGAAAAGATATAAAATATTTATCATTATCTAAAATCCAACTATCAATATTCTTTGGTTTCTCTAAAAGGAAGTTAAAACTTTTATCAAGACTACAGTTTATGTTATAACTATTGCCTATCCATTTATAGTAGAAATGTCCATACCTTCCAAATACATCTTTTATTAGATTTAACTGTTCCTTTTTTGTAGTATTTGTACTTATTCTAATAACTGTTGATTTTTCATTGTCTCTTCTGACATTTAAATCTCCAATTCTAAATCCAATCATGTATGCTTTTAATAAAATTCCCCCGTTAAACTTCTTTTTAGGATATTTGATGTTTGCTTCAAATTTATTTCTCCTTTTTATTCCATTATATTCTAATTTTTTTAGTATGGCTGAAGGAGTACAATCATATTTTCTCGCAATCTGTGATAAAGACAATTTTTTTATCCTGTAAAGTCTAACAAGTTCATCCCGAGATATATAGACAATCTTCTTTGGTCTAGTTTTAATTCCAAAATTAATTAAATTATTATATATTGTAGTTCTACCAATTTTAAGTTGCTTTGCAATCTTATATGTAGAGAATCCTTTTTTGATATACAACTCTTTTAAAAGTTCTTTAGAAATGTTTATCCTATCCTTTGGATATCTTATTTTTATTTGATATTCTTTTAATCTTTTTTGGATTATAGTGGGATCACATTTGAATATTTCAGCAATTTCATAAGATGATAATCTTTCTCTATTATATAAATTTATTAAATCCTCTTTTAATATATCAATTTTATTAGTCATATAATATCAAATTGTTTTATTAGTATTTAAATATTATCATGACCAGAATTAATAAGCTTTTATATAGTCTATAGCGGTTGTAATATAAAATTTTTCATCTCTAAAACTTATTATATTACTTATTTAAAATTTGCTATGCGGCTTGCGGGAATCGAACCCGCGTTTCAAGCTTGGGAAGCTCGTATTCTACCACTAAACTAAAACCGCAAAATATTAAATTTCTCTTCTATCTATCTCATTATTTACTATGTTAATAACTTGCGAAGAAAAATAATCAACTTTGCCGATGCTTATAATCTTAATATTAAAATTTTTCAAAATAAATTTTCTCTCTTTTTTGTCTATGCCTTCATGATCTCCCAAAACAAATAAAGGATTATCTTTAAACTCAACATTTCTTATATCCTCCCCATTTCTATCAAGCAAGTATACATCTTTATCTTTATATTCTTTAATCAAATCCCTTAGACTTTTCTTTTCTATAAAACATCCAGGAAATACCTCTAATTTTTGTCCTTTTTTATATTTGAACAACATTCTTTTTATCAATCCACCAACATCTTTTTTTGATATAGGGATTTCTGGGTCATACAAAAACTCTAAATGCTTTGGAGCATCGGGCGGACCGTTTAAAATTAAATGCAGTTTTACGTCCTTTCTTATGTTATTAGAAAGGAAAAATGATGCTATTACTGCATGACATGCTATATCCAATCTTCCAGCTTTCATTAAATCATCAAAATTGCCAGAAGTTCTTCCCTTTGCTGAATAATAAATAAATTGTCTCATATTAACTGCTCCCGCCGGGATTTGAACCCGGGTTCTCGCCTCGAGAGGGCGAAGTCCTTGGCCACTAGACTACAGGAGCCCATACAAAAATCTTTTTGTGAATTTTATAAAACTTATGAAATAGCCCCACCTGGATTTGAACCAGGGTTTCAAGGTTTCTCCTAATTCCAGAGCCTCGCGTCCTTGACCGCTAGACTATGGGGCTATGATAAATAAAATCCCATGAACCTTTATAAATTTTAACTAGCAAATTTTCTATATGAAAATTGATGATATCTTAAAAGAACATAATATCAAATATGAGATTACAAAACATGATAGGAAAATAATAAAGTCTGATGATTTAGAAGATAAAAATATCAAGAAAGAAGATGTTTGCAAAACAATCATATTAAAGACGAGAAAAGGTGAATATTTGGCTGTTTGCCTCAAAGGAGAGGATAGAATTGATACAAAAAAAGTAAGAGAAATTATAGGAAAGAAAGTGGACGTTGCTTCTCATCAAAGTGTTGAAAGTTCTACAGGATTAAAAGTTGGAGAAATCTGTCCATTATTAGTTGATATGCCAATCTTCATAGATAAAAAAGTTTTTGAAAAAGATAAATTATATTTTGGTTCTGGAGATTTACATCATGACTTAGTTATGAACCCAAAAGATTTGGAAAAAGCCATTAAATTCAAGATTGTAGACATTAGAAAAGATGAATAAAACACAACATAAAAATTTTTAATAAAGAAAATTCTAAATTTTAAAATGAGAGAACCAAATTCGATGGATGAATGCGTATATCATACAATCAGAATTATGGGGGAAGGAAGAGTTAGAGTTTGGGTTCTAAGAGAAAATTGCCCTAAATGTGGTAAGGCCTTAATGTCTAAGCCTAAAGATCCAAAAACTGGGAAATTTAAGACAAGAGCTAAAGAATATGTTTGTTCTGAATGTGGTCATACTGAAGACATAGATGAATATGCTGAAAAATTAAATGCTAGTGTACAATATATTTGCCCATATTGTAAGAATAAAGGGGAGTTAGAAGTTCCTTTCAAAAGAAAGAAAACAAATGTTTATGATGAAGAGAAGCAAAAGGAAGTTAGAAAAGAGGCTTTAATCTTCAAATGCCAGAAATGTAACAAGGAGATTAAGGTTGTCAAATTGAAATAAAACAAAAGGTTTATAAATGGTCTTTCTGACATAAATTTTACCCCAACTGATCAAAGAGGAAAAATGTATAATCAAATGTAATTTCAGCCGCTGATTCTGTTAGTTAGTTAATAAAATGCCAAACATAAGATCACCTAGGAGAGGAAGTTTACAGTATTGGCCCAGGAAAAGAGCCAAACGTAGCTATGCTTCTATTAGATCATGGGTTGGACAAAATGAGACAAAGTTATTGGGTTTTGCTGGCTATAAAGCTGGAATGACACATATTATTATAAGAGATAATACTAATTCAATAACAAAAGGGGATTTAATTTCACAGCCCGTTACTGTTATCGAATGTCCACCTTTAAAGCCTCTTTCTTTAAGATTTTACAAAAAAACTCCGACTGGATTAAGATGTGTCTCAGAATTATTTGCCAAAAATTTAGATAAAGAATTAATAAGAAAAATAAAACTTTCAAAAAAATCAAATGAATCACAAGATTATGATGATATAAAATTAGTTGTTTATACCCAGCCAAAGTTAACAAGTATCGGAAAAAAGAAACCAGAAATTTTCGAATTAGGAATTTCTGGGAATAAAGAACAGAAATTAGAATTTGGAAAATCATTATTGAATAAAGAAATAAATATTAATGAAGTGTTTAAAGAAGGACAATTCTTGGATGTTCATGGAATTACAAAGGGAAAAGGTTTCCAGGGAACAGTTAAGAGATTTGGAGTATCAATAAGACAACATAAATCTGAAAAAGTTAAGAGGGGAGTAGGAAGCTTAGGACCCTGGACACCAAAAAGAGTTTCATTTAGGGTTCCTATGCCTGGAAAGATGGGATATCATCAAAGGGTAGAATATAATAAATGGTTATTGAAAATAAGCAATAAAATTGAAGAGATAAATCCCAAAGGTGGATTTTTGCAATATGGCTTGGTTAAAAGTGACTTTATCTTATTAAATGGTTCAGTTCCTGGATCAAGGAAAAGATTAGTTATTTTAACAGAACCGATGAGAGCAAAGAAACAATCTCAAAAATCAGAGATAAATTACATAAGTTTGGAGTCCAAACAATGAAAGTAGATGTATTAAATTTAGAAGGAAAGAAAACAAAGACATTAGACTTGCCTATCCAGTTTGATGAAGAGTATAGACCAGATTTAATTAAAAGAGCAGTTTTATCAATACAATCTAATAACAGACAACCATATGGCGCTAATGTAAGGGCAGGAAAAGATTACTCAGCTAAATTATCAAGAAGAAGAAGAAAGTATAAAACAGCTTATGGAAAAGGGATATCAAGAGTTCCTAGAAAAACAGTATGGCATAGAGGAACACAATTTGGTTGGGTAGGAGCATTATCGCCTGGAACTGTTGGTGGTAGAAGAGCACATCCGCCTAAAGCTGTAAAGGAATGGAGCAAAAAATTAAACATAAAGGAAAGAAGAAAGGCAATAAGATCAGCAATAGCCTCAACAATAGATAAGGAATTAGTTAAGAGCAGGGGCCATTTATACAATAATGTTCCAATAATATTTGAGAATAAACTTGAGGAATTATCAAAGACTAAAGACATTATATTTGTAATGAAAAACATTGGACTTAGTGATGAATTAAATAGGTTAAAAATAAAGAAAGTAAGGGTCGGAAAAGGGAAAAATAGGGGAAGAAAATACAATACAAAAATAGGCCCATTAATTGTTGTTTCAGACAGTTGTAAATTACAAAAAGTTGCTTTGAATATTCAAGGAATTGATATTGTTAAAGTTAAAAATCTGAATGCTGAATTATTATCTCCTGGAACAAATCCTGGAAGATTAGTAATATGGACAGAAAAAGCAATTGAAAGATTAGCAAAGGAGAGTTTATTTATCTAAAAATGTCAGACATAATAAAATATCCATTGGCAACTGAAAAATCAGTTAGATTAATGGAATCAGAAAATAAATTAATATTCATAGTAAGCAGAAAAGCAAAAAAACAAGAGATAAAAGAAGCTGCTGAATCTTTATTCAATATAAAAATTAACAAGATTAATACTACAATATTATCAACTGGAAAGAAAAAAGCATATTTAACATTGTCAAAGGAAACTCCAGCAGTAGACATAGCAACACAATTAGGATTGATATAAAATGGGAAAGAGATTAATAACACAAAGGCGTGGAAAAGGAACTTTTGCTTACAAAGCACATAGCCATCGCTATAAAGGTAGAATTCAGAATATTAAATCAAGAGAGAATACTAAAGGACAAATAATCGACTTTGTAAAATGTCCGGGCCACACCGCACCTTTAGCCAAAGTTATTTATGAAAATGGAGAAAGAATATTGATGCCTGCTCCAACTAATGTAAGATTAAATGATAATATATTTGCAGGAGATAATTCTCCAGTCCAAACTGGAAGTATATTAACATTAAAGAACATTCCCGAAGGTACATTAATCTATAATATAGAATCAAGACCCGGAAAATCATCATTTTGTAGAAGTGCAGGTTCATTTGCTAGGGTTGTATCAAGAACTTCTAATGGGGTATTAATAAAATTCCCATCTAAGAAAGAAAAATTATTGAATCCAGAATGTAGGGCTACAATTGGAGTAGCAGCTGGCGGTGGAAAAAGAGACAAGCCATTTGTAAAAGCTGGAAAGAGATGGCACGTAATGCATGCTAAAGGAAAATTATATCCTAGAACATCTGGAGTTGCAATGAATTCTGTTGATCATCCATTTGGTTCAGGAAGAGGTAGACATGTTGGTAAATCAAAGATACCTCCAAGAAATGCTCCAGCTGGAAGAAATATTGGACTATTACATGCTAGAAAAACAGGAAGGGGCGGAAAGAAGGGATAAAAATGGCAACTAAATCTACTTACAGAGGAAAAACAATTGAAGAATTACAAAGTATGGACTTTAAAGACTTTTTGAAATTGCTCAATTCACGTCAAAGAAGATCATTGAATAGGGGATTAACTGACCCTCAAAAAAAATTATTGGAAAAAATAAAAAAGTATAAAGAGAAAAAAATCGCCAAACCAATTAAGACACATTGTAGGGATATGATTGTTCTTCCTGATATGGTTGGACTAACAATAAGAATTTACTCCGGAAAAGAGTTTGTTCCTGTAATAATAACTGAGAAGATGATTGGTCATTATCTTGGCGAATTCGCTTTAACAAGAAAAATAGTTACACACTCTGCACCAGGTATAGGAGCAACAAGGTCAAGTGCAGCAGTATCTGTCAAATAAAAATGGAAAAAATAAGCAAAGCAATAGGAAGAGACTTACCAATCTCAACAAAACAATCAATTGAGATATGTAATTATATTAGAGGAAAGTCCGTTAAGAGGTCAAAGACAATATTACAAAAGACTATTGAAAAGAATATGGCAATTCCATTCAGAAAATTCAATAAGGATATGGGTCATAAAAGGGGAAATATTGCAGCAGGGAGATATCCAATTAAATCATGCTCAAACATATTGAAAATATTAAACTCAGCAGAGAGCAATGCAATAAACAAAGGACTTAATGCAAATAACTTGTTTGTCAAAAATGCTATACCAAACAGGGCATCAAGACCATATCATAGTGGGAGAAAAATAAGAAGAAAAATGAAAAGAACACATATTGAAATAATTTTAGAGGAAAGATGATAGAGAGAAAATTCACAAATCAAAAAATTAAGGAATTGCAAGTAAGATCGTATATCTTATCACAACTAATGAGAATTGGCTGCAGCAAAATCGAAATAAAAAGAACACCATTGGGAGAAAGAATTGTTGTTTATACATCAAGACCTGGATTGATTGTTGGAAGGAAGGGAGAGAACATCTCCAGATTAACTAATGCACTTAAAAGCAGATTTAAGATGGAAAATCCCCAAATAGAGGTTGGAGAAATAGAAAATCCGGATTTAGATCCTTATTCAGTAGCAGACAAAATAACTTACACATTAGAAAAATTTGGTCCAAAGAGATTCAAATTTATAGGATATGACTCCTTATCAAAAATAATGAAAGCGGGAGCAATGGGCGCAGAGATTGTCATTGGTGGAGCAGGAGTTCCAGGAGCAAGAGCAAAATCATGGAGATTTTCAGCAGGTTATCTAAAAAAATCAGGGGATGTATCAGATAACCAAATCTTGAAAGCCCAGACCGTTGCAAAATTAAAAAGGGCAACAGTCGGAATAAAAGTTAGTATCATGCCACCAGACTTAAAGCTTCCTGACAGAATTGAATTCAAAGAAGCCGATATGAAAGTTGAAGTTGTGGAAGAGATTCCTAAAGAAGAAAAGAAAGAAAAAAAGACAAAGAAAGAAAATAAAACAACCAAGGAAAGAAAACCAGTGAGAAAACCAAGGAAAAAAGAAGAAAAATAAAATGGCAATAATTAGAAGGAAAGAATTGAAGAACATGAATGAAGGTCAAATTAACCAAAAGTTAAATGACTTAAAAAAAGAATTAATGAGAATTAATACTCAAAAATCTACTGGAACAAATATTGAAAATCCAGGCAGAGTCAAAGAACTAAAAAGAACAATTGCAAAATTACTAACAAGACTTAATGAAAGTCTTGAGGGGGTAAAGCAAAAGACATGAACGACATAGATCCGATAACTGGGCTTCCAAAGGAATTAGGTATTTGGGAGGAATTAGTTAAAGAAGAGCAAAGGATAAAGATAAAGACAGTCAAAAGAAAGTTTGGAAAATTGATAACTTTAATTGAGGGATTAAATAAAAAAGACGTCAACATAAAAGAAATTGCAAAAAAACTAAAATCCAAACTTGCTTGTGGCGGAACAGCAAAAGATGAAGTAATTGAATTGCAAGGAGACCATGCGAAGAAAGCCAAAGAAGAGCTGATTAAGATGGGCTTTGCAGAATCCACAATTCAGTTAGAGAGATAAAATGGGTTTAAAGGATGCTGTAAGACACGAGCTAATCGGAAATAAAGTAGAGATTACAGATTCAAAAAACAAATCATTAATCGGACTCAGTGGAAAAGTAATAGATGAAACCAGAAATACATTAACATTGGAAACAAAAGATAAAATAAAAAAAGTAATAAAATCACAGGTCAAATTCAAAATGAAATACAACGATAAAATAATAGAAGTTGATGGTAAATTAATAGTTAGTAGACCAGAAGATAGAATAAAGAGGATAAGGAAAATATGAAAGAAGAAAAATTGTTAATCACAAAGAAAGGTAAGCCCCTGTCATTAAGGGGAAGAACATTTACAGGAAGAGTTACGAAAATGAGCAGCCAAAAAACAGTTACTGTAGAATGGTCTAGATTATTTTATCTTCATAAATATGAAAGATTTGAAAAAAGAAGGAGCAGAGTTAAGGCACACAAACCCGACTGGATTAATGTCAATGTAGGGTCTATGGTCAAGATTATGGAAACAAGACCAATATCAAAAACAAAGAATTTTGTCATATTGGAGGTATTAGATGAAGGCAGTAAAAGCTAAGTTGACTAGGGGAATTCCCGTAGGGGCAAATCTTGTAGTATGCGATAATTCGGGAGCTAAAATAGTTAGAATATTTACAGTTGTAGGATATAAATCAGTAAAGCGTAGATTATCCAGTGCCAGCGTCGGAGACTTAGTAATGGGTTCTGTTAAAGAAGGCAGACCAGACATCAGAAAGCAAGTAGTGTTTGGAATAGTTGTAAGGCAAAAAAAAGAATATAGAAGACCAAATGGAGAAAGAATAAAGTTTGAGGACAATGCATTAATTGTGCTAAAGGATAATAAAGGAAATCCAAGAGGCACTATGATAAAAGGCCCAATCGCAAAAGAAGCTGTAGACAGATGGGCAAATATAGGTAAAATCGCAAGTATTGTAATATAAAATGAAATCATGGGTTAATTCGTGGAAAAGTAGTATCAAACCAAGTAAACAACGTAAATATAGATACAATGCTCCTTTGCATATAAAAGGGAAATTGTTATCTGTAAACTTATCTAAAGACTTAAGAAAAAAGCACAAAGTTAGGAATTTAAGAATAAGAAAAGGAGACAAAGTTAAAGTTTTAAGAGGACAATTCAAAAAGAAATCAGGAGTAATAAATAAAGTTGATTTAAGAAAATTAAAAGTTTATGTTGATGGAATTGAGAACATAAGGAAAGATGGAACAAAAACATTCTATCCGATTGAACCATCAAATCTTCAAATTATAGAATTAAATTTAGATGATAAAAAAAGAAAATTAGGAGTAAAAAATGCCTCATCTTAAAACATTAAATGCGCCAAAAATATGGCCAGTCAAGAGAAAATCATCAAAATTTGTAGCTAAGGCTAGACCTGGCCCGCATCCAATCTCAAGAGGAATAACATTGAATTTGCTATTGAAAGAAGTATTGAATTATGCTAAAACTACAAGAGAAGTTAAAAAAATACTAAATGAAAAGCAGATAATAGTTGACAAAGTTATTAGAAAGGACCATAAGTTCCCTGTTGGAATAATGGATGTTATAGACATTCCAAAAATGAATCAGCATTACAGGCTTTTGATAAATGAAAAAAATAAATTGGTTGCTAATGAAATTAAAAAAGAAAATTCAAATCTTAAACCATTAAAGATAACTGGTAAAAGAATGTTAAAGAAAAATAAAACCCAGATTAATTTCTTTGACGGCAAGAGCATGATCATTGATGGAAGTAGTTACAAGGTTGGAGATACATTAGTCTATAACTTAGAAAAAAAGAAAATTGAATCACATCTAAAATTAGGCAATAAATCAAGAGTTTATATTATTGAGGGTAAATATCAAGGAAGGATAGGTGAAATAGAAAATATCAAGAAAGAGACAAAGGATGATAGAATCGTTATCAAAGATAAACAAGGAAACTTTGAAACATTAAAAAAATATGCCTTTGTAATAGACGAAAATGTCATCAGATAAAATGAAAGAAATCAAATTGGATAAAGTAACTTTGAATATAGGAACAGGAGAACCAGGAGACAGATTAGATAAAGCTATGAAATTATTGCGTAATATGACTGGGATGAAACCAGTATCAACCAAAACACAAAAGAGAATACCTACCTGGAAGATAAGGCCCGGATTGCAGATTGGATGCAGAGTTACTTTAAGAAAAGAAAAAGCAAGAGAAATGTTAAACCGGTTGCTTTTATCAATGGATAATAAGATAGATGCAAGGAAATTCGACAGTAATGGAAACTTTTCATTTGGAATAAAAGAATATTTGGATATTCCGGGAGTAAAGTATGATCCTGAGATAGGAATTATAGGATTAGAGGCAGCAGTAACACTTAAAAGACCCGGATTTAGGATAAAAAGTCGTAGATTAAGACCAAAAAAGGTTCATAAGAGTCATCTAATAACAAAAGATGAAGCAATGGAATTCATAAAAAAGGAATTTAAAACGGAGATTGTACAATGACAACAAGTTCACATACAAAGATGTTGAAACAGCTTAAGAATAAGCCAGCAATACTTAAGAAATTTATAAAGCATAATACCCCAAAACCAAGAAGTCATGGCAAAAATACCAAGCATTGTAAATTATGTGGTACAACAAGAGGGATGATAAGTAGCTACGGTTTGGATATTTGTAGAAGATGTTTTAGATTAAATGCAAAAAACTTGGGGTTTAGGAAGTATCACTAAAATGATGAATGACACATTAGCATCTGCATTATCTGCTATAGGAAATGCTGAGAAAATTGGAAAACCAATCTGTATAGTAAAACCAATGTCAAAAATGCTTAAAGGAGTATTGGAAATAATGAAGAACAACCATTACATCGGAGATTATAATATCATCGAGGATGGTAAAGGCAAAATTGTTGAGGTTAACCTTCTTGGAAACATAAACAAGGTTGGTGTTATAAAACCAAGATTCTCTGTAACGAAGAAGGAATTTGAAAAATTTGAGAAAAGGTTCCTTCCAGCAAAGGATTTTGGATTAATAATCGTCTCAACCTCAACAGGTATGATGACACACATAGAAGCTAAAAAGAAAAATGTGGGAGGAAGATTAATTTCATTTGTTTACTAAAAATGATAGATGTTAATGAAGAGATACAATTGATGGATGGGGTTAATGTGGAAATCTCCAACAGCGTAGTTAAAGTAGAGGGATCTCAAGGAAAATTAGAGAAAAGATTTGCTTTTCCAAATATAGAATTAAAGAAACAAGATAAAAAAATACAATTAGTTTCAAAAAATGCCTCTAAAAGAGAGAAAAGAATGATTAATACATTTAAAGCGCACATAAAAAACATGATTAAAGGAACACTTGAAGGATTTGAATATAAATTAAAAATATGTTCAAGCCACTTTCCAATGAATGTAACTGTAGACAAAAATTATGTTACAATAAAAAATTTCCTTGGAGAAAAAGTTCCAAGAAAAGCCAGAATATTAGAGAATGTTAATGTTAAAGTTGAAGGCAGTGATGTAATAATCACAGGAATTGAATTAGAAAAAGTTAGTCAGACAGCAGCCAATATAGAATCAGCTTGCAGGGTAACAAATAGGGACAGAAGAATATTCCAGGATGGTATATACATATATGAAAAGAAATAATCAATCCTTATTGGAATTAAGAAATGAAGCTAAAGCAAGGAAGCCAGATTTTCTTAGACAGGATGCCCATAGAGTAAGAAAACTAAAGAAAAGATGGATTAGACCAAAAGGCAGACATTCAAAGATGAGATTTGGATTAAGGGGATATAGAAAAAGCCCGTCAATAGGATATTCTTCTCCAATGGAAGTAAAATACTTGAATATGTATGGAGAAAAAGAAATTTTAGTAAATAATTTAGCTGATTTAAATAAGATAACAAAAGAAAATGAAGTTGTATTAATATCTAGCAATTTGGGTTTAAGGAAGAGACTTGAGATACTAAAAAAAGCAAAGGAACTGAATCTTAAAGTTTCTAATCTAAAAAATATTGACTCTTTTATCAACAACATAGAAAATTTCTTCAAAGATAAGAAGAAGAAAAGGGAAGAAAAGAAAGCAAAGAAGGAAACAAAAGTAGAACAAAAGAAAGAGACAAAAGAAGGATCTAAAGAGGAAGAAAAGGAAGTAAAAAGAAAAGTATTGGAGAGCAAGAAGGTATAAAATGAATTTAAGTACCCAGAAAAGACTAGCGTCTGATGTATTAAAGGTAGGAAAGAATAAGGTTTATTTTGATCAGTCTAGACTTGATGATATAAAAGAAGCCCTTACAAAAGAAGATATAAGAAAATTAGTAAAAGACAAAGTAATACAAAAAAAACCAAAAGTTGGAAGTTCAAAATCTAGATTCAGAAAAAGATTAATCCAAAAAAGAAAAGGAAGAAGACAGGGTGAAGGTTCAAAGAAAGGTAAGCAGGGAGCAAGATTATCCAGAAAAAGAAAATGGATGCTGCTTGTAAGATCACAAAGAAATCTTATTAATGATTTAAGGGATAAGAAAATAATAGATAATAAATCTTATAGACAGTTATACAAAAAAGTTAAAGGGGGATTTTTTAGAAGCAGGAGACACATTAAACTTTATTTGGGGGAACAAAAATGAGTTATCTTAAAAGGAAAAGATTAGGATTAACTGACTATAAGAAAAGGTTAAGATTAATCTCTTCAAATAAGCCAAGATTAGTAGTTA
>Ga0209542_10010308_pt1 | contig 16902 bp, 24 predicted proteins | sample RifCSPhighO2_01_FD_184028 | JGI IMG/M metagenome (GOLD analysis project Ga0209542, IMG submission 184028) | Soil microbial communities from Rifle, Colorado - Rifle CSP2_plank highO2_0.1 (SPAdes) (version 2) | ecosystem: Environmental > Terrestrial > Deep subsurface > Rock core/Sediment ...
TTCAATGGACTGTTTGGTAGCCAGCGAGGCGATCGAGGTTCTGCCGATTCGACAGTTTTGTCGCAAGACCAGACCGCGGAGAAAGCCAGTCTGGCGCGGCAGGAAGTGTCTCGGGTGCTGGGTGACAAAGGATTTAAGGTCACCAGGCAAAATGTCGAAGGAACACTTACCGTTGAGATAAAGTTTTTCCTTCGAGACCGTTTACGGTGCCCAAATTACGACGGGTATCGTCGGCAGTGCTATTCTGATCCGGAATCTGTCGTCTACGTCACGTTATCTCAAGGAGATCTTGAGATGGCGGTTGGCGTTGGTGAAAATCGGAATTTTCGGAAAGCAGTTGAAAGCGCTGCCACAAGTGCGGCAGACAAGATAAAAGAAGAAGAAAGAAAGGGGAAATTAGTCTACTTTCCAAAGTAACTTTTTCCCAAAACCAAACCCCGCCCCTTCAGAAGAAGGAGGCGGGGATTTGATTATCTATTTTATTTTGTTTTTATTATTGTTTTCTCGGATCTAAGTTCCCAGGACCAAACGGTATTCCGCTATCTGCCACATCAAATGTTCTAGCTATTGCGTATACTATTCCCCAAACCGCAAGAGATAAAAACAAACCGATTATTCCAGCTTTTATATAGCCCTTTGACGCTTCTTTGGCTTTTTCATCCGCTCCAGCCATTATATATTTAACCATTCCCCACAAAAATACTGCCGTTGCTATTCCCATCAAAAGATAAGAGGCAAATCCTACAATATCAAATATAATATCAAGCCAATTACCAACGGCTGTTCCGCTTAGTTTGCCAGTTGTTTGCGCAAATACTAAAATAGGCAACATCCAAACAGTTAAAATAGCCAATGGTTTTTTCATAAATAAATGTTAGCTTGTTTTTATTTATCGCGCAACTTATCTTCCGGGTCCTACTGGGATACCCTCTCCGCCTACGCCGAATGTGGCAACCAATGCTTTAACTATTCCCCAAATCGCGACCATGAAGAATAGGCCAATGAGACCGGATGTAATGTATGATTTTGCCGTTGCCGCCTTCTTTTCGTCTCCCGCCGCTGTGATATACATAACAATTCCCCACAAAAATATGATTGTGGCAACTGCCATTATAATCGGGATTATGCGCGCGATAACGTCTTCAACTGTGTCTAATACAGTGAATACATCCGCCGCGAACGCAAAAAGCGGCAAAATTGCCCCTGCGCTTACGGCTATTTTTAATAAATTTTTATTCATTGTTCTAAATACTAACTACTAATTACTAAATACTTAATTCGACCTTTCTATTATATCAAAATTCTTTTACAAAGTTAACAACCGCTTCTGCCAAAAAGCTGGCTCCCACAATAAGCGCGGCGCCTATTAAAGACCATTTGATGCCCGCTTTTGCCGTTTCAAGCTTTTTTTCGTCTCCTCTGGCGGATACAAACAAAAAGCCGTTATAGACTATGAATATTATAGCAATAGGGAGGCCAATATTGCGAGCAAACTCCGCAATACTTAAAATAAGTGCCGGTATATCGTCGGCTTTTAGCGGGTTTGTGATCGCGGCTAGTAGATTTTGGAGCATAGGGATATTATATCACCGTCTAAATTCAAAATGAATATGGTTTGTTGAAGGTACGGCACAAGTTGATATTGTCTCACTGTCTCTGTTTTCGCATCTTGCGGTTGTGGTTATATTTTGCGCCGCACTAATAAGCGCTTGATAAATTGCTTGGGTTTGCGTGTTTGGCACCACATCAACTACTGTATTTCCCGGGGCGTGTCTTGTGTTTTCGGAATGAAGATGAGATTCTGTTCCGCCGGAAAGAACAAATTTGCAGTTTAAAATTTGTCCCGAAGCACAGTATTCTTGAAGTAAACGAAGATAGTTAATCGTGCTTGCGGGAAGACCGGCGGTATTTGTGCAGTCGGCGCATCGCGGATCGTTTCGCAAGGAGCAAGCGCAAGGTCTTTTATTGATACTTACCCGTTCTCCGACTCCTGAAAATCCTTCAAGTGCGTTTCTGGCTTCTTCTTCTGATGCGAGTGTTCCGGCGTTTCCTAAAATTATCGGCTTCGGTAATTTAGACAAATCAACTGGTGTGGGTTCAAGAGGCTTGGGGCAGCTACTTGTGGTTATTGTATTCCACGAAGGCCATGTGAAGTCTTGACGAACCAATGTTTTTAAAATCGTATCCACAATCAAAAACGCAGCGAGGGAAATTACAATTCCAACAATCGCGGAAGTAAGGAGTGATTTTGCTTGCTCGGTTTTTTTTGGATTTCCGCCAGAAGTTAAATAAATAAATCCGCCAACAATAAGTATAATTATTAAAATTGGAGTTGCCAAAAACCAGACAAAGTTCACGATTTTATCTGCCAAAACCCAAATATCGCAAATTGTGCAGGCTTTAAATGTTGTGCCTTCACCAATTCCGCAAGTGACAAGTTGCGCTAAAGATTCTTGCATTACCTTGTTTTGTTTATTTCTCTAATTTTATTCGCAGCTTTTGTAAGAAGCGCCCGCATTGTGTCAATTTTCCGAGCCATATCTTCCATAAGTTCAGAGAATATTGCGTTTGTTTTTGTTGGATTTGGATTTGGCCAACTTTTAAGCGATAAGTTGCTTTCTGCGAAAACCGAACGAACAGAATCACTTTGATACGAAGAAAATAAGTCTCTTCTGGGGGAAGCGCTCATTTGGGAGTCAGAAAAAAGTTTGGATATTTCCTTTGAAGTTAAAAATTTTATAAATTGCCACGATGCCGTGTAGTTTTGCGAAGCCAAAGGAACTACTGGCGCGAAAACTGATCCGTATGTTGCTTTTTCCGAATTAAGGTTAGGTAGATGCGCCATGCCTATTGCCGTGTGTGGGTTTTTTTTGCGCATCTGCTCGTATTCTGAAGAAAATCCAATATACATTCCCAATTTTCCGGAAAGAAACAAATCTTCCGCTTCTGGTAGGGAAGACACCCAGCTATGCGATGTTTTGCCGGAGTCGGCAAACTCGCTAAAAAATCTCAAAGCGGATTCCGCGGGGCGCAAGCTGACTTCTCCGGTGCGCACGCTTTCACCCAACACAACTTCATTTTCTTCATTTATAATTTTTTCTCCCGACTGCAAAAAAAGCGCCGTTAAAATTGCTGGGGCGTTTTTTATATTTTTTGCCCTCCCAAGCGCGGCTCCTGAAACTGTAATATTTCCGGCATTGTCTTTTTTGGTTATTTTTTGGGATATTTGGAGAAACTCGTCCCAAGTTTTTGGTGGTAAAGCGATGCTTTCTCGTGTAAATATGTCTTTATTCCAGTAAAGGACCAAAGGATCCGCGTATAAAGGTATTCCCAAAACTTTTTTTTGGGGCGTTAGAAACTGTTTTGCTGATTCCACAAATTGTTGTTCTACTTCTCGCTCGGTAATCAAAATTGGGGGAGCGGAAGAAATTTTGTCCTCAAATTTTTTTAAATATTCGGACGGAAGTATAAAAATATCCGGAGAATCTCCGCGGGCAATCGCGTTTAAAAGTTCCGTCTCAAAGTTTTCTAAAGTTTTTCTTTTGTAGTTTACGGTTATTTTTGGATTTTCATCTTTGTGGGCGCGAAGCGTTTGATCCCAAACCCTATCGTCGTCAAAACCCCAAAGTTCAAGTGTTGCGGATTCTTGCGTATTGTCTTTTAGTCCCGGAAGAACTCCGGAAAAAATTAAAACAACAATAAGCGTTAAAAACACCGCCCCCCCGATTAATATTATTTGCAGTTTGTTGATATTCATAGCTTCCAACACCTATTTCTTAAAAATAATTCCATAATGATGCGAGCCCGCGACGAATTCTTTGTGTTTTTTAAATCCCGCGAGTTCAAATAATCTTTCAGTTTCTTCTTTTTTTATTTTATCTTTCCATTCTATCGCAAAAACAAATCCGTTTGGTTTTAATATTCTGCGCGCTTCTTCTATTATTATACTTTGGCCGTTTACAGCTTGAAATAGTATATTTGAGATTACAATTTTATCCATTGTTTCATTTTTTAAAGTTGAACCGCGTTCGCGTTCAAGATCCGCTTTAATTGTTTCAATGTTTAAAAGTCTAAATGATTTTGCTCGGGAGCGAACAGCTTCCAGCGCCTCCTCTCTAATATCCAAAGCGTAAACTTTTCCCGCGTATCCAACTCGTTTTGCCAAAGCTACGGAAAAAAATCCGGAACCCGCGCCAAAGTCGGCAACAACCTCCCCCGGACGAACATCCCATTCATCCACAATTGTATCTGGGTTTAAAAATGATTCTTGAGACATTCTTCTATAATAGCACCACCGAAGCTACTTTGTCCCCAGATTCTAGGCGCATTATTCGCACCCCTTGTGTGGCGCGCGAAAGTGATGGAATTTGCGAAAGCGCTGTGCGGATTACTTGTCCGTTATTGGAAATCGCAATTAGTTCCTCTTTGTCCTCCCAAACTATTTGAGCCAAAATTAAATTTCCAGTTTTCGGAGTTACTTTTACTGTTTTAACTCCAGAACCGCTTCTACGCTGAACTTTGTATTGGGTAAGAGACGTTTTTTTGCCATATCCCAATTCTGAAACCGCAAGCACTTCAAATTTTTTGGCTTCCTGTGGGATAACGTCCATGCCAACAACTTCATCGCCTTTTTTAAGTCTTATAGCACGTACCCCTTTTGCCGTTCTGCCCATTGCCCTTGCGTCTTTTTCTTTAAATCTTATGGCCTGCCCCCTACTTGTAGAGATTAAAATTTCTTCACCGGTAGATATAATTTTTGCCCAATACAAACCATCGCCTTTTTGAAGATTGATGGCTTTGATTCCGGATCTTCTGACATCCGCAAAATCTTCCGCTGCCACTTTTTTAATAATGCCCTGTTGGGTTGCGAGTATTACAAAGTTTTTTATTCCCTTGTTTCCTTTGGGTACGGCAAGCACTGCGGTTACTTTTTCATCCGCAGACAAAGAAAGGAAATTGGCAATTGATTTTCCTTTGGATTGTCTAGTACCTTCCGGAAGTTCGTACATTTTGGTTTCAAAAACTTTTCCGCTGTTGGTAAAGAATAAAAGTCCCGCGTGAGTGCTTCCAGAAATAAATTCCAAAGGCACATCCTCGTCTTTTGTGGTAACACCAATAACTCCTTTGCCTCCGCGTTTTTGGATTTTGTATTCAGCGGGTTTTACTCTTTTTACGTATCCCCCTTGAGTGAGTATTAAAATTGTTTCTTCTTCCGGCACCAAGTCCTCCGTTGAAATTATTTTGGCGGCTCCGGCAATTACTTTTGTTTTTCTCTGGTCACCATATTTTTCTTTCACTTCTATGAGTTCTTTTTCCAAAACCTCGTCTATTTTTTTAGGGTCTCCCAAAAGGGCTTTAAGTTCTCGGATTAAACGCTGTTTTTCTTTGAGCTCATCTTCTATTTTTTGCCTTTCAAGACCGGCAAGAGTTGAAAGTCTCATTTCCAAAATTGCTGTGGCTTGTTTGTCCGAAAGGTCAAACTTTTTTATCAAATTTTTATGCGCGTCTTCTTTGCTTTCTGATTTTTTGATTGTTTGTATTACCGCGTCAATTTTGTCCAGCGCCTTTTTGAGACCCAAAAGTATATGTTCTCTTTCTTGTGCGCGCATCAAATCAAATCGCGCACGGCGTTCAATTATTACTCTGCGGTGTTTTATAAATTCTTCCAAAAATCCTTTAAGTGATAATGTTTGCGGTTGGATTCCGTCCACAAGCGCGATCATGTTGAAATGGAAAGTTCGTTCAAGTTCCGTGTGTTTGTATAAACTATTTAGTATTTTTTGAGGATAGGAATCTCTTTTTAGGTCAATTGCTATGCGCAGACCGTCTTTGTCGGATTCGTCTCTAATATCTCTTATTCCTTCTAACTTTTTTTCATGCACCAAGTCGGCCATTTTTTTAATCATTTCCGATTTATTTACTTGATAGGGAATCGAGGTGATAATAATCTGCCATTCGCTGTTTTTGCGTTCTATAATTTCCGCTTCACCCCTGTTTACTACCCCTCCTCGTCCTGTGGTATACGCTTCCAAAATTTCCTTTTTGTTAAAAATCATTCCTCCCGTTGGAAAATCCGGTCCAGTTACAAATTCAGTTAAATCTTCTACTGTTGTTTTTGGTTTGTGCAAAAGATGAAGCGTGGCGCTTACAACCTCGGTAAGGTTATGCGGAGGTATATTTGTTGCCATACCAACTGCTATGCCTATTGAACCGTTTAAAAGAAGATTTGGAATTGCCGAAGGTAAAACAGCCGGTTCTTGTTTGGTGCCATCGTAATTTGGAACAAAATTGACTGTTTCTTTTTCAATATCGCGCAGCATTTCAGAAGCAATGCCGGACATTTTTGCCTCGGTGTATCGCATTGCGGCGGCGGAATCGCCATCTATTGAGCCGAAGTTTCCTTGTCCTTGAACAAGCGGATAACGCAGAGAAAAATCTTGAGCCATTCTGACAAGGGTATCGTAAATGGCGGTGTCGCCGTGTGGGTGGTACTTGCCCATAACTTCTCCCACAACTGTCGCGGATTTTTTGGTTTTGGATTGGTGCGAAAGTCCCATTTCATGCATTGCAAAAAGCACCCTGCGGTGCACAGGTTTTAAGCCGTCTCTGACATCAGGAAGAGCGCGCGCCACAATTACTGACATCGCGTAATCCAAATATGATTCCTTCATTTCCTCAACAATCTCTCGTGGTTCCAGAGTACCAACTTCTGATATATTTTCTTTTTCAGTCTCCTTGTTTTTAGCCATAGAATAAAAAAATTATAACACAAAAGATTTTTTGGTGTGATATTGACAAACCCGAAACTTGTATGCTAAGTTTATCTCGGAGTTCAAGTCCAAAAATTTGAAGAAAAGGGAGGAAGGAATGGGAAAAACAACAAAAAAAGTTCAAAGTTGTTTTCGAGATAACGCTCTTTATAATAATAAGGTTTCAAATTTTAATCTGGCGTTGGCTTTAGAATTTATTGCCGAGGGTGTGGACGAACAGGGCGACCGTTTGGCTGACTTAATCAAAAACTCTCACAATATTCAGATGGTGTCAGATTCTTTGGAAGGCAAAAAGGACAGGGCTTTCATGATTATTATTGAAAAAATGGTTGCCAGATACCAAAACCGGCATGCAGATGATTTAGACGAAGAAATTTTTAAACTTTTTGAAAAAGCCAAAAACATAAAGTGGGCGACAACCGAAACTGATTTTCAATCTACCATGTCGGAATTATAAAAAAATTCACCACTTAGGAATCCGACTCCTAAGTGGTTTTTATTCTCCAAAACTTTTGATATAACTCCACAAAATTGAAAAAGGCGATGGTGTGTTTTGTGTTGCAGGAGGGGATTGAAAAAAAGTTCTAAAAGAAAACCAAATTCCAACAATTATTGCCGTAATTATTATCGCGATAAGCAAGGCAACTGCTTGCCTTGCTGGCTCGGGCTTGTTGCGCATATTGTCTAATTTATGCCAAACACTCATTACGGAGTTTTCAATACGACTACTTTTGTATCTTCCGCATTTGGAAGATCCTTTTTTTTGATTGTAAGTTTTTCTTCGGGCGCTACTTTTTCTCCAATTTCTTTTAAGAAATCATCCGGCTTTTTGTAGCACATTGGTATTACTATCCGCGGTTCAATTTGATTTATTATTTTCACCGCCTTTTCTTCATCTATTACATCTTCTCCACCCACGGGAATAAATAAAATATCCGGAGTTCCGATTTGTTCTTGTATTTCCGATTTCAATTCTTTTTCTGAAAATTTTCCCATGTGCGCGATTTTCATGCCCTCCCAGCTGATTACATATATTGTATTTTTGGGAGATACCGCGATTCCTTTTGTATATATTCCTTTAAATTCATATTCTCCGGGACCTGCGATATTAAAAATTTTATCCTCCGGATAATTTGCGTGGGGTGTCGCTGAAATTACAGCTTGAGCCTCAAAACGGGGGATTGTAAGTCCCGCCTCTTTGCCAAAAGGATCTACAGCAAGCACTGTGTCCCCGCTTTGGATTTTAAAACACGATATTCCATAATATGTGATAACCATACGGATTATATTATCAGAGGTTGATAAAATTTTAAATATCAATATAATAGTGAACAATGACTGTTTTAATGGAAACGGAGAAGAAAAACACAATAATGGAAGAACTTTTGAAGGCCAAACCTAAGGTTTTTTTGCGCGTGGGCGATCTCGCGGAAGGAATGGTGCTTCAAAAGCGAGGTACAAATTTATATATAGATTTGAATGACAAAGGAATGGGTGTGGTTTTTGGAAAGGAGTTTCAAAACGCGAAAGACATTATAAAAAAACTAAAAGTTGGAGACAAAATTTCAGGAAAAATCGTTGAGCTTGAAAACGAAAATGGTCTTACAGAACTTTCTATAAAAGAAGCTGGTTCCGACGTTTTATGGAAGGAGGCAGCTACCCTCAAGGAATCACAAGATGCCCTTGATCTTAAGGTGGTTGATTCAAATAAAGGAGGTCTTGTTTTGGAGTGGAGAGGAGTGAAAGGTTTTTTGCCTGCATCACAATTGAGCGCGGCGCACTATCCAAAAGTTGAAGGAGGAGACAAAGAAAAAATTTCAGAAGAATTAAAAAAACTTATTGGAGAAATAATGTCGGTGGTAGTACTTGATTTAAATCCAAAAGAAGAAAAATTGATTTTTTCTGAAAAAGGAATTTTGTCTGAAGATGTAAAAAAAATGGTGGAAAAATATAAAATTGGCGATGTGGTGGAAGGCGAGATTACCGGAGTTGTGGAGTTTGGGGTGTTTATAAAACTGGAAGACGGGCTTGAGGGTCTTGCGCATATTTCGGAACTTGATTGGGCGCTTGTGGAAAATCCAATTTCAATGTTTAAGGTGGGAGAAAAAAAGAAGGCAAAAATTATTGCCATAGATGGGGACAAGGTATCCTTGTCCATAAAAGCTCTCTTGCCGGATCCTTGGACTGTGGGACGCGACAAACATAAAAAGGGAGATATTGTGGAAGGAAAAGTTTTGCGTCTCAATAAATTTGGCGCGCTTGTGCTTTTGGAAAGCGGTATCTATGGTCTTTCGCATATTTCAGAATTTGAATCTGAACAAAAAATGCGCGATATGGTAAAGACTGGCGAAAAATATTTTTTCCAAATCGCCGTATTTCAACCAGACCTCAAAAAATTATCTCTTTCATTTTTGGGCAAAGACGGAACTCCTAAGACCCCAACTCTTTAATTGTTTCTTCCAAAAGTTGGAAGTATAGATTGAGTCCGACTTTGTATGCGACTCCGCTTTGAGCTTTACCCAAAATGTTGCCCGCTCCGCGTATTTCAAGATCTTGTTTTGCTATTTCAATTCCTGCTCCCAACCAAGAATATCTTTCCAGCGCTTCAAGGCGCAGAGCGGCTTTTTCTTTGAGGTGTTGTGTTGGATACAAAAAATACGCGTGCGCTTCTTTTGTTCCTCTGCCGATTCTTCCTCTAAGCTGGTGCGCCTGCGAGAGTCCGAGTTTTGTGGCGTCCTCAACAATCAAAGTATTTGCTTCGGAAATGTCCAAACCATTTTCTATAATTGTGGTTGAAAGCAAAAGGTTGAATTTTTTTTCTCTGAAGTCATGCATGGTTTTTATAATATTTTTTTCTCCCATCCTGCCGTGCAGTATTCCGACTTTCACTTTTGTTTTGAGCGACTTTATTTCTTCTAATATTTGGGGCATCTTGTGAATTCTGTTTGCCAAAAAATAAATTTGTCCGTTTCGGGAAAGTTCGTATTTTATCGCGTCTTTTATAATTTTTTTATTTTTTGGCAGAACATATGTTTGTACTGTCATTTTTCCCAAAGGCGGGGTTTCTATGCGTGAAATGTTTGTAATTCCTGAAAGTGCTTGGCTCAATGTGCGCGGGATTGGGGTGGCTGAAAGCGTCAAAATATCAATTACCGGATTTATTTTTTTAAAATGTTCTTTGTGGGCGACCCCAAATTTTTGTTCCTCATCTATTATCAAAAGTCCCAAATTTTTAAACTCCAAACCTTTTCCCAAAAGTTTGTGTGTTCCAATCAAAATATCCAGACTTCCATTTTTGGCTTTTTCAAAAATTTTTTTAATTTCATAATTTTCTTCAAGCCGGCTTGCTTTAGCAATGCTTACCCCAAATTGTTCTAAACGTTTTTTGGCGACCTCAAAATGCTGGTCTGCCAAAATTGTGGTTGGCGCAATAAGCGCTACCTGTTTGTTATTTAAAATTGTTTTAAACGCGGCACGCAGAGCAACCTCGGTTTTTCCAAATCCCACATCGCCTGTTAAAACCCTGTCCATTGGAACAGATCTTTCCATGTCGGAAAAAATTTCCAGAATGGCTTTTTGCTGGTCGGGTGTATCAATGTGTTCAAAATTTGCCACAAACTCATCTTCTTGCTCTGGAAATGTTTGGTAAGGTGGACGTTTTACCAATTTTCTTTTAGCTAAAATTTTGAGAAGTTCTTTGGCAAATTCCACAATATCTTCTTTGGCTTTCTTTTTTGTGATGGACCAAATTGGAGTTCCCAAGCGCGATATCCGCGGAGTTTTGAGTCCTAAATAAGGCGTTATTCGTTGTGTTTCTGTTTTTGGGACAAATAATTTGTCTCCCGCTGCGTATTCAAGAACAAAATCATCTCCGCCAGTTGGCGGATCTTCACCAGCAAAAATTCCAATGCCGTGGTCAATATGAACGACATAATCGCCAATTTGGAAGTTGGAGGTTGGAAGTTGGAGGTTGGAACGAAAAATTTTTTTTTCTTGCCCCTTGATCTTGGACTTTATTTCCTCTGTGTTTATTGTTTCCACCAAATTTCCAGAAAACTCAACTGTGTAAATTTGTTCCGCATTAATTGGAAACACGCGCACCACTCCTCCTCTTTGTGAAAATTCTCCTTTGCGCGAAGTTTCCCAAACCTTGCTATATCCCAATTCGGCGAGTTTGCGCAGAAAATGTGAAAGTTGAATTTGCTGATTTTTTTCTACAACATAAGTATTTCTTTGGTACCAAGGGTTTGCGCTACGCAATTTTGCAATTTCAGTGGAATATGGAAAAACCCCTTTTTCCAAAAACGAGGGGGTAACTGCCACTATCAAAAGTTTTTCAGTTTTTCGTTCCAGCAAAGTAAATATACAGTATCTTGATTTTGTTTTCAATGTTTGCTAATCTGCCCGTAGATTATTTTAAGGTGTTTATGAAAAGAGTAAATGTTGTGCTTTGTGAATCTGAAATCGGACATGTCCTAAGGAAGTGGGAAGATGTTCAATCAGCACAAATTTTAGACATTGAGTACCAAATCTCTTCCAGATCTGCCACAATAACAAAAAAAGATGGCGGGAAAGTATTTTTATTGGTATCAACAAACAACACTTTGATTATCGAAGAATTCGTAGAATTAGAAAATGAATAATAAAATCAAAAACGCCCCGACCGTGGTCGGGGCGATTGTTTAATTAAACTCGCTCATTGCGCGTTCGGGGGAGTCGTTGACGAAAACTTCAAGGGCTTCGGTGGTTTTTTTGAGAACTTTTTTAAATTCCTTTTCTTCCACCGGTTTAAATTTACCAATTATGAATTTGAGTATGTCCGCCGGTTTGTTTTTGCTGGAAATTACGCCGATGCGGATTCTGTAAAAGTTTTTGGTTTTAAGCGCGCGCATTATGGATTCCACCCCTTTGTGTCCGCCAGAATTTTTGCCGTAGGAGATTTTGATTTTTCCCAAAGGCAAGTCCAAATCATCATGAATTACCACAAGATCTTTGTTTTCCTTTTTTGTTTTGTATAATTTTCCCGCCGAAAATCCAGATTTATTCATAAACGTTTCCGGAAGCGCGAGTAAAACCTTTTTATTTTTTGAAATTAAAGAATTAGATTTTTTATCAAATACAAACTCAGGCAAATCATTTTTTTGCGCTAAAAATCCCACCGCCATTCGTCCGGCATTATGCCTTGTGTTTTCATATTCTTTCCCCGGATTCCCGAGACCAATAATTGTTTTCATAATTGACTATGTGAAATGTACTCTTTTATATTTTAAGCTGGCGAGTACTCTTGTTGTTAAACGAAACGCGATAAAAATTCCCAAAACCGTAAGCGATGGAAAAGGAAATTTGTATAGCACAAGGATTAAAGAGGCTAATATTTCTATTATGTTAAATTTTATCCAAGTATTAACGTAAAGTGATTCAGTGTGTGTTGGTTTGTATTCTGTTTTGGCACGCCACAACCATAAAGTATCTATTATTCTAAAACCGATAAAAGACCAGAGAAAATAAGAAATTGTGGTTTGGGTTGTGTAAATAAATAAAAATAGAAAAAACATAATTCCCATTTCCAAGAACCAATCAATTTCCGCTATTGGTGGAAATTTGTGCAATGCCGGCAAAAAGTCGATCCAATAGTCTATGATATCTAGATATACAAAAATAAATGCTATATATTGCCATGATTCCACCAAGTTTGGCCACCATTGAAATCCTAGTCCAAGTATAATACCAATCATGATATCTAAAAATTTCAGTGCAAAACCTTTCATAATTTTAATTATATCTTATTGCGATATTTTTTAAATACGGATATTTGCTCAAATTTTGATTGTTTGTTATATTGAGATTGTTATGTCTTTAGCTACAATAGAAAAACTCAATAAGGATGTTGCAGATTTGAAATGGGATCTCCATCAAATGAAAGAGTTTCTTTTTGCTCCATTAAATGACTCTGAAGGTGAATATAAAGAATCTTTTGTAAAAAAGATGCTTCTTCGGTCTTTGATTAATGGACCATTTTACCGTTTTTCTGGAAAAGAATCATTTTTAAGTCATGTCCGATCCAAAAAGTAAAATCGTTTATGATAACGATTTTATAAAAGACACGCGTAAACTTCCCATAGAATGTCAAAATAAGCTCGCGGATTTACTTGAAGTTCTGCAAAATGACGCTTTTGATCCACTTTTACATACAAAACCATTAAGTCCTCCGCTTCAGGGGTTATTTTCTTTTCGTATTGTAAGAGATTATAGGGTTGGATTTAAATTTTTATCCAATCACACTATTCAGCTTTTGACAGCAGATAGGAGAGATAAAATCTATAAACGATTGGCAAGAAAGCAAAATTAGCGTATTATAATATCTAATATGGAAGCCGAACAAAAGAAAAATAGCCTTTTTGAATTTGTTAAAATCCTTGTTATATCTCTGGCAATTGTTTTTCCGATACGCGCTTATGTGGCGCAACCGTTTATTGTGGAAGGGGATTCTATGGAACCCAATTTCAGCGACGGAGAATATTTGATAGTTGATGAAATTTCATATAGATTCAAAGAACCACAAAGGGGAGATGTGATAGTTTTTCATCCACCAACAGGGCAGAGAATTTTTTTCATAAAAAGAATAGTTGGTTTGCCTGGTGAAAAAGTTTTGATTGAAAACGGAAAAATAATTTTAGGTGGCGGAAACGAAAGAGTTATTTTGGATGAAAAATATTTACCGGAAGGGCTAAAAACTAATCCCGATTCTTCTTTTAGTCTTGGCGAAAATGAGTATTTTGTTTTGGGCGACAACAGAGACAGAAGCTCGGATTCCAGATTGTGGGGCACACTCAAAAAAGAAAGCATTACTGGCAGAGCTTTTTTGCGTCTCTGGCCGTTGTCAAATTTAGATATTCTAATTATCAACGAATAAGTATTCATATTAATTACTAATTTTTATGTCCAAAAATCCAAAAAAAGAAATAATAAAAACACCCAAAGGCATGCACGATATGTTGCCCGAGGATTTTAAAATTTACGAAAAAATTATAGAAAAATCCAAAGAAATCGCGGAATTTTACAGTTTTATGCCGATTACGACTCCACATCTGGAGTACACCGAACTTTTTGTGCGTCCACTGGGTGAGACAAGCGATGTGGTGGAAAAAGAAATGTACACATTTCGCACAAAAGGGGGAGATTCTCTAACTTTGCGTCCGGAAGGTACGGCGCCCATAATGCGATCGTACGCGGAAAACGGAATGGTTTCGTGGCCTCACCCAGTTAAGCTTTATTATTACGGTTCTTTTTTTCGGCACGAAAATCCACAAAAAGGAAGGCTTCGGGAGTTTCGCCAATTTGGAATGGAAGTTTTGGGTGAAAACGACCCAATAGTTGATGCCACAATTATTAAAATTTCTTTTGTTATTTTGTCAGAACTCGGTTTCAAGGATGTTGTTATACACATAAACAGCATTGGCGATAAAAATTGCAGACCGAATTACAAAAAAGAACTTTTGAACTTTTTTAAAAAGAAATTTAACTACCTTTGCAAGGATTGCAAAAGAAGACACAAAGAAAATCCGTTTCGCCTTTTGGATTGCAAGGAAGAATCTTGCGTGGAAATAAAATCAACCGCACCACAAATGATTAATCATTTATGCGAAGCTTGCAAAGAACATTTTAAACTTGTTTTGGAATTTTTGGATGAAAGTAAAATTCCATATACGCTAGATAATTATTTGGTAAGAGGTTTTGATTATTACAGCAGAACTGTTTTTGAAGCATTTTCTCTCGCGGATGAAAAATCGGCTCTTTGTGGCGGGGGAAGGTACGATGATTTGATGGTTTTGTTGGGTGGGAAAGCACTTCCTGCGGCTGGTTGCGCTTTGGGTATTGAAAGAATTATTCACGAGGCAAAAAGAATAGGAATTACTTCTCGCAAAGAAAAGTCCCAAGACGTGTTTTTGATTCAAATAGGTTCAGCAGCCAAAAAAAGAAGTTTTGTTTTGGTTGAAGAATTAAGAAACGCGGGCATATCTGTCTCCGAATCTCTTTCCAAAGATAACTTCAGAGCCCAGCTTAAAATTGCGTCCAAATTGGGGTCAAAAATCACTTTGATTATTGGACAAAAAGAAGCGATGGACGGAACAGTGATTGTAAAAGATATGCTCAATGAGACTCAAGATATGGCAACTCAGGAAAAATTGGTGGAAAAAATTAAAAATATTTTAAAAAGGGGAAAAACCAAAAAATGATAAGTTGTATTTTTTGCAAAATAACCAAAAAAGAGATTCCGGCGGATATATTGCAAGAATCGGACAAAGCTGTTATATTCAAGGACGTTCACCCCTCGGCCCCTGTTCATTATTTGGTGGTTCCCAGAAAGCATATATTGTCAATTAAAGACATATCGCATGAAGATGAGGCAATGCTTGGGCACATTTTACTAATGGCAAAAGAAGCCGCGGAAAAATTAAACCTTTCGGGCTACAAATTAGTTTTTAATGTGGGGCGAGATGGTGGTCAGATAGTTGATCATGTGCATCTTCATCTCCTTGGGGGTTGGGAAAAATAATTTATGGTTAAAATAACTAAAAAAGAAAATGAATCAACAGGGAGCCTTTTGAGGCGTTTTTCGCGCGCCGTAAAATTAAGCACTGTTTTAACGCGTGCTCGCGGGCGAAGATATTACGAATCGCCGAAATCTGAATTTCAAAAAAAGAGAGATGCTTTGCGGAGAATAGAATTGTTTAAAGAGTTGGATAAACAAAGAAAATTAGGAAAGATTTTGAGCAAATGACTTTAAAACAAAAAATATCCGACGACCAAAAGTCGGCTCTCAAAGACGGGCGCAAAGAAGAACTTTCAACTTTGCGCATGCTTTCGTCCGCCATTGCCAATAAGGAAATTGATTTAAGAAAAAAAGATATAGGGCTTTCGGATAGCGAGGTTTCGGATGTTATAAATTCTGAAGTTAAAAAAAGGAAAGACGCGGTTTTGGAATACAAAAAAGCGGGGAGGGACGAATCTGCAAAAAAAGAAGAGTTTGAATTGAGGGTTTTGAAAAAATATCTTCCTCCGGAAATAGGAGATGTTGATTTGATGAGAATCGTCTGCGACGGTATTAGGGAAACCGGAGCCGCGAGCGCCGCTGATTTCCCAAAAGTAATGAAGTCAATTATGCCAACCCTCAAAGGCAAAGCCTCGGGCGACCGCATTTCCGAAGCCGTGAAAAAGGAACTTTCTAAACAATAATAGAAACATTAAAGAAAAGGCCCCATAAGGACGGGACCTTATAGGGTGTTCTTCTCCACTGGTGATTGTTTTAATTCTAGCAAATCACAAAATAAAGTCAAGAGGTGGTATTGTGCACATGTTAAAATATTACCACGCTGGAAATGTACAATATGTTTTGGAATAAATAAAAAAGCCCGCTTTGTGCGGGCTCGGAAACAGAGACATTATACGTTTTTCCTTATATACGCGTTTTCACTAATGTGTTTCAAAGAAATCAATCTTGACCGCATTTGCCTTCCAATTCGATACGCTTTTTTGTTTGGATTTTCGAAGCCATCTGCTAAAAATTGAATTACTTTTTTATTATTTTTTGTTGTTTTCTTTCCGTAAGGAACATATTCTGCTTCGTATGGAAAGAATCTATATACAGCAAAATTGTGTCTTAAACGACTTTTCTCGCGTTCTTGTTTTTCATGAAATGATGGGTCTGCTGGCACAATTTCTCCTTTCCTTTGTAATCTGCAAAAATTATAGCACAATGAGTTAATAAACACAATATGATTAAAAGCGGTTTATTTTTCACAAACCTCACAAAAAAGCGGATAAATTTCGCGGATTTTAAAAATATTTATAAAAAAATTCTTTCCGGATGGGATTTGAGCGTTGTATTTGCGGATGCTACGTTCATGAAAAATTTAAATAAAAAATATAGAGGCAAAAGCAAAACAGCGAACGTTTTGTCCTTTTTGCTGGATAAAAGGCGTGGGGAGATATTTTTGAACAAAAACGAAAAACAACTTTCCTATCTTTTTGTCCATGCCTGTTTGCACCTTTTGGGTTATTCACACAAAACCCAAAAAAACGCAAAAATAATGGAACAAAAAGAAAAAGAGATGGTACAATAAAACCATCT
>Ga0209542_10010309_pt1 | contig 16901 bp, 19 predicted proteins | sample RifCSPhighO2_01_FD_184028 | JGI IMG/M metagenome (GOLD analysis project Ga0209542, IMG submission 184028) | Soil microbial communities from Rifle, Colorado - Rifle CSP2_plank highO2_0.1 (SPAdes) (version 2) | ecosystem: Environmental > Terrestrial > Deep subsurface > Rock core/Sediment ...
GTCGGACGTCCTCTTGGACGTCCGACGTCCAAATATATCGGCCCATTCACCGACGGCAACGCACTCAAACAAGTTCTGCGTCTTTTGCGCCGTACTTTCCCCTATTGTACGTGTTCCGCGCGCACGCGACACAAACGCCAGTGCGTGAACGCGGAGCTTGGCAAATGCCTCGGCTTTTGTTGCGTTGATGTCGCGGCGCGTGCGTGCGACCTGCCCGACCATACGGTCGTTCGGGCGGGCCGCGCGCGCTACCGCGCAAACATCACAGCAATCAAAAAAGTGCTCACCGGCAAATCGCGCGCGCTGGAACATTCACTTGCGCGCGCGATGGAACGCGCGGCGCGTGCACGGCGCTACGAACAAGCTAAAATAGTGCGCGACCAAATCGCATCTTTAAAGCGGATCTTCGAGCATCACAAATATCTCCAGCAAGATATCCAAGCCGAGCGCGAAAAAGGATTAGTGGTTTTACAAAATCTTTTACGCCTTGCGCGCCCACCACAGAGAATTGAATGCTATGATATTTCGCACCATCAGGGAGATACATCAGTTGCTTCAATGGCAGTTTTTGAAAACGGCATACCCGCAAAAAATGAATACCGGAAATTTATCATCCGCAAAGTCAAAGGCATCAACGATCCAGCAATGCTCACCGAAGTACTCGCGCGCCGATTGACACACCAAGAGTGGCAAGCGCCAGATTTGATTCTTGTGGATGGCGGAAAAGCACAACTCAATGCCGCGCTGCGTGTTTTAAAGACGTCTCGCGTTCAGCGCGGAGTGAGCTTGGCCGCAATCGCAAAACGCGAAGAAGAACTCTATCTCGTCGGCAAAAAAGATCCACTCAAACTTAGAGAACTTCCACCGCCAGTCCTCCATCTCATCACAGCACTCCGTAATGAAGCCCACCGATTCGCAGTTTCTTTTCACCGTGCGCGACGAAAGAAAACGTTGTTGCTCTAATCAATAACCCCCACCAGCTTGCGTCTTGCCTCCACAAGCATTCATGCTTATACTAAAACAATGCAGAATTTACTTCCCTTTATTCAAATCGGCCTTTCTATCGTGTTGATCGGAGCAATCCTCATGCAACAGCGCGGCGCAAGTTTAGGCGGCTCATTTGGAGGCGACTCGGCAAGCTACACATCTCGGCGCGGCATTGAAAAAACTTTTTTCACCGTCACGATTATCGTTGGTGTCCTCTACTTCGCATCAGCAATGGCCGCACTCCTATTGAGATAATGGCGCACGTATTGCCAACACGGCAAGAATGGCATGAAATGTTTAACAATCTCTCTCGCCGAGAGAAAATTTTATTTCTTGTTTTTTTTCTCGGGGCGTGGGTTTCGGGCACTCTTATTTTTATCCGGATCGACACTATCTACTCTACACGGCTTCCGGCTTCTGGCGGAACACTCACAGAAGGTATAGTGGGAACTCCCCGCTTTATCAATCCGCTCCTTGCAATATCGGATGCGGACCGTGACTTGACGCGAATCATCTACGCGGGACTTATGCGGCCTGATAAGGACGGAAATTTCGTCCCACAACTTGCGGAGCGTTACAAAGTTTCAGATGACGGACTTGAATATATATTTACCTTAAGAGATGACCTGTATTGGCACGATGGCGAAAAACTTACTACAGAAGACGTAGCATTCACAATCGAGCTCGCAAAAAATCCTGCTATCCGAAGCTCGAAACTTGCAAATTGGGAGGGAGTGAATGTAGAGATTTTGAGTGATCGTGAGATTAAATTTACCCTTAACCGCCCCTACGCGCCTTTCCTCGGCAATACGATACTTGGCATCATGCCAAAACACAAATGGAAAGATATCTCGCCCGAAGCATTTTCTCTTGCTCTTCTGAATACACAGCCAATCGGGTCGGGTCCCTTCAAGGTAGATTCGGTAAGCAAAAACGATTCAACGGGTATTATAACATCCTATACGCTCGAACGATTCAATCGCTACCGACCGCAATCGGCATATCTCAATAAGGTTATATTCCGCTTTTATCAAACCGAGGAAGATCTTGCGCGAGCGCTTACAAACGGCGCCGTTGAAGCTGCGGGCGTCGAGCCCGATGAAATTCCAAAAGGGAGCAAGCTCATTAGAATTCGCTTGCCGCGTGTTGTGGGAGTTTTTTTCAACCAAGATAAAGCGCCCCTTCTCCACGACATCGAACTCCGAAAAGCACTTTCCCTTGCAACAAATCGTGACCGTATTGTCCAAGAAGTGGAACACGGGTACGCAACACCAACATCTCTTCCGATTCCTCCTGGCACATTTGCGCACGCATCTACCCTTGAGGAACTTTCATATGATCCCAGCGCCGCACGCGCCTTACTGGAGGGGGCCGGATACGAAGACCCAGACAATGATGGTCTCTTTGAAAAAGTATCAAAAAAAGAACGCACAAAAGTTGAGTTCACTTTAGCAACACTGCAAACCCCCGAGCTGACTCGCGTCGCTGAATTGCTGGCAGAAATGTGGCGCTCCGCCGGTGTTGATATAAAAATCGCGAGATACGAACCGGGAGATTTTGAACAATCAGTCATCCGCCCACGCGACTACGACATGCTACTTTTCGGACAGAATATGGGATATGACAATAATCCATATGGATTCTGGCACGCGCGCCAGATCAAACATCCGGGTTCAAATATTGCGTTATATGCAAATACAAAGGTAGACGGTTATCTCGAAAACGCACAAACGACAACAAGTGTCGAAAAACGTGAAGAACTTTACAAGTTTTTTCAACAAGAGATTACGAGAGACAAACCAGCGGTTTTCCTATACAGTCCAAGCTATGTCTATGTAGTGCCCGAAAAACTTATGGGAATCGACTTTTCAGTTATCTCTTTTCCACAAGAACGATTCAGCAACATCGAATCATGGTCTACCAATACAAAAAGCGTATGGAATATTTTCGTGAGATAGGGCGGCTTGACAAAAAAAATACAACAGTGTAATATACCTTTACCATCGTAAAAAACTATAGCCATTACTACAATAACCAATCGCCGAAACGGCTTCGTTGCGGCACGATAAATTTTATACAAACAAATTCGTCCACCTTAATGGGCGCGCGAATTTAATAATTGGACACCGCCGAGGTGGTGAAATTGGCAGACACGCTAGCTTCAGGAGCTAGTTCCCGCAAGGGAGTGAGGGTTCAAATCCCTCCCTCGGCACCTATGATTACAACAACTCATAGACGGTTCTCGCGCCCTGCCGGACGAGGCGGGGCTGGAGGACCAACCCGCTTGGGCGGGCATGGGCGGCAACAAGGTTCACACGCAATACGTGTTGAACACAAAATGCACGCCCCAATAACAAAAGGAATCCTTCGCGTCGTTCCCTTGGGCGGCGTCGAGGAGGTCGGACGTAACATGATGTTTTTTGAATACAATGATGACATCATCATTATCGATATGGGACTGCAATTCCCCGAGGAGAATACACCGGGAATTGACTTTATTATACCTAACGTCACCTATCTCAAATCAAAAAGAAAAAACATCAGAGGAGTCATCATCACGCACGGCCACTATGACCATATCGGCGCGATCCCTTATCTTTCCGGGGAACTCGGCGCTCCAACAATTTACGCGATGCCATTGACGCGTGCGCTCATTCTCAAGCGCCAGCAAGACTTCAAACATCTTCCGCGCCTCAATACAGAAGAAATACGAGCGGATTCTCGGTTAAAATTAGGAATCTTCGACGTAGAGTTTTTCCACGTCAACCACAACATCTTCGATACGGTGGGAGTCGCAATTCACACGCCTGCGGGTATCGTGTGTCATACGGCAGATTTCAAGTTTGACAATAATCCTGTGGGGGACGTCCCGGCAGATTACGCAAAAATGGAACGGCTCGCACAAGAAGGCGTTCTATTGCTTATGTCCGATTCGACGGGCGCAGAACGCCCGGGACACTCAATCTCCGAAAAAGACATCGAGCAAAATCTTGAAGAAATCTTTGAGAAATCAAAAGGACGAATCATTGTGGCAACATTCGCTTCACTCATCTCGCGCATTCAGCAACTCATCCATCTTGCCGAAAAACACGGCAGAAAAGTTGCGATTGACGGCTTCTCGATGAAATCAACCGTTGCGATCTCCCAAGAACTCGGATATCTCAAAATCCCCAAGGGGCTCATGATTGATGTAAAAGATGTAAACAGTTATCCCGATAACGAGATCCTCTTCCTCTGTACTGGTGCGCAGGGCGAGGGTAGCGCTGTCCTCATGCGAGTTGCAACACGGGAACACCGGCATATACGCCTCCATGAGGGCGATACGGTTATTTTTTCCTCATCGGTCGTTCCAGGCAACGAGCGGAGCGTACAATATCTCAAGGACACCATCTACCGCGAGGGTGCAGAAGTATACCACTACCAAATGATGGACATTCACGCAGGAGGCCATGCCCAACAGGAAGACCTGAAACTCATGATCAACCTCATGCAGCCGAAATTCTTCATGCCGATACACGGACACTACTTCATGCTCAAACTTCATACGAAACTCGCGTTGGAAGTTGGCATCCCAGACAAAAACATCGTTATCCCTGAAAATGGACGAGTAGTGGAGGTAACATCGGATAGTGTGAAGCTCACCAAAGAAATGGTCCCTGCAAACCACGTTTTTGTCGACGGGCTTGGAGTTGGTGACATAAAAGAAGTCGTGCTCCGCGACCGGCAAATGATGGCTTCGGACGGCATGTTCGTGATAATCGCCGTTGTTGATGAAAAAACCGGAAAAGTGCGTGGCTCACCCGATATCATTTCACGTGGATTTATCTACTTGAAAGAATCGAAAGATCTCCTTTACGAGACGCGCGCACGCACAAAACGAATTACTGAAGACATAACACAGAAAATGCACCCTCTTAATGTCCAGTACCTCAAGGAAGAACTCCGCGAAAAAATTGGCCAATTCCTGTACCAACGCACTGAACGCAGACCGATGGTCATCCCCGTTGTAATTGAGGTCTAAGTTAAACTAGACGTCCAACGTCTAGCGACGTTACTCGAGTAGCAAAACACCAAGCTCTTTTTTTAATTGCTTTCTCTCTAAAATATCCTCTAGAGAGTCGCGAGCAAATTCTTCATATTCGGTAAAATCGCGAAACTGATCAAGAACTATTTTTATATGACAAAAACCGTCCCTTTTCAATCCAGCATATTCAGACCAGCTTGATTGAAACTCCGTGTGCTTTAACTGGTGTACTCGATCATTAAGATTCACATACGCACTCGCATGCAGTAAATATTTATTGGAGTCTATGTAAGCATACTTGAATTTTCCCTGAAACAGCGCGCCACTACGTTTATACTTATTGTTCACATACTTTGTATAACCACCGAGACGTTTCATAAATTCGCTAATTCCACCCCCAACTAACTGTTCCAAAATCAAATGAAAATGATTCGGATTTAAACAATAACAAATAACCCTAACGAGCTTTCCACTAGACGTCGGACGTCTAGTGAGGTGTTTTTGGAAACCCCCTTCTAACAAGGCCCGTATATAAAAACCACCGAGCGGCTCTACAGTATTAAAAACCTCCATACTCTGCAAAAAGCGATCAAAATCTTTCGAATCGAGAAAAACATTTCGTCTATCAACCCCTCGATTGTATATATGATAGAAATTTCCGTTCCCAAATTGTACCCGCTGCATACTAAAAGAATATCACCGCTAGACGTTGGACGTCTAGCGGGGTGTTTATAAAAGAATAATCTGATGTTACAATTTTGAAATGCCAAAACAAGTGTTGTTAACTGGAATGCGGCCGACGAGTACCTTACATGTGGGTAACTATTTTGGCGCGCTTAAGCCACTTATTGAGTATCAAAAACAATACCGGACATATTTGATGGTGGCGGATATTCATGCGCTCACAACGCTTGAAGATACAAAAGATGTACGCGAAAACACGCTTAAGATTGTGATGCTGTACTTGGCGTGCGGCGTGGATCCAAAAAAAGTTACGCTCTTTGTGCAGTCGCTTGTACCCGAGCAAACAGAGCTCGCAACGCTTTTCTCGATGATCGTGCCAAAATCAATGCTGGAACTAAATCCCGTATACAAAGAAATGCTCGCAGAAAATCCGAAAGCAACGAATCTCGGATTACTCGCCTACCCTGTGTTGCAGGCAGCAGACATACTCGCATATAAAGCAGACTTCGTGCCGGTAGGCCGCGATCAACTCCCCCACCTCGAACTCACTCGCGAAATTGCGCGGCGTTTTAACACGCATTTTGGAAAAATATTTTTAGAGCCCAAGGGTCTGGCCGGTAAGGAACTTAAAATCCTTTCGCTTCAGGATCCTGCCAAAAAAATGTCAAAATCGCACGGAGAGCAGAACCATATTAGTCTCCTTGATTCACCCGACCAAATTCGCAGAAAAATAAAATCCGCAGTAACAGATTCAGGCAAAGCAATTGTTTATCTTCCCAACGAGAAACCAGCAATCTCAAATCTCATTTTGCTCATGCATCTTGCTTCTGGTGAAAGTATAAAAAAAATCGAACAGCGTTTTGTCGGACGCGGCTACGCAGAATTTAAAGAAGCAACTGCATCGGCGCTCGTGATGTTTCTTGAACCAATCCAAATCCACTACAGAAAAATCTCAAGGGACAAAAAAGCGATAGCGAGATTGCTTATCGATGGTTCTAAAAAGGCGCGTGCGATTGCCGTAAAAACTCTCACCGAAGCAAAAAGAAATATCGGGCTTTTGTTTTCTACGGACTGAGTAACTTCTTTATCTCCATTACTTTTGTATCAAGGAGCTCGCGTGTGCGCGCCTCGACGTTAAGGCGAACGAGCGGTTCAGTATTAGACATCCGGATATTCGCCCACCAGTCATCGTAATACACCGTAAAACCATCGAGCCACTTAGTTTCCCGAGCGTCGCTATAATACGCGGCAATACGCTCAAGAATATTTTTAGTATCCTCAACTTTAAAATTTATCTCTCCGCTTGATGGGTAAAGAGCAAACTCATCAAGTATGCCATCCGCGGTTTTGTCAGACTGCGAAAGATATTGAATAAATGTAAGCATCGGCAAGAAATCCGAATCCATATTATATGTCTCTCGGAAATAAAAATGACCGGAAAATTCTGCAGCAAAAACAGCATTTTCCTGGCGCATTAGCTGTTTGATAAACCGATGGCCGACGCGCGATTCAAGCGCGCGCCCACCGGATGACTGGATAGTCTCACGAAATATACTCGATGCCCGGATATCGTAGATAACGGCGGCACCCGGATTTTGCTTAAGAATTTCACGGGCAAAAAAAGCGCCAACGTAGTCGCCCCGCAGATACCGCGCGTTGCCGGTGACAAAACCCGAACGGTCACCATCGGGATCAAATGCAACACCACAATCAGCGCGTGTTTCAATAACTTTGTTTTTCAAGGACGCAAGACATTCTTCTTTTACTGGATTAAGCGGTGCATGATTCGCGTCAAAGAAAAGATCACTGTTAATCACCGCCATTGAAAAAGGAACAACACGCGCAATTTTGTCGAGAAAAAGCGATGCCATCCCTCCACCGGCATCGCACACAACTTTTAATGCCCGCGCTTTTGACAAATCAACGAGCGAGACTAATTTCTCTATGTACTGACGCGTCGGCATTTCTTCGACAACGCGTCCGCGTTCGACATTTTTTTGGAAAATGCCCCGCCGCGCGATTTCACGTATGATCGCGATCGCTTCGTCTTTTTCTGCCTCCGGCGGCATGGTAAATTTTATCCCATTATATCGATAAGGATTATGGGAAGCAGTCACCATAAGCCCCCCATCACATTGCTTGTCACGGACAAGATAATAATGAAACGGCGTCGTGGTAAGGCCTTGATCAATAACAAGAACACCGTCGTCAAGCAAGCCGTCAATGATTGCCTTTTTCAGTTCCGGCGATGACGGCCGCGCATCAGAGCCAACAAGAACTTTTAACTGCCCCTTTTTCTTCCCGCGTATGTATTCAACAAATGCGCGCGCGATAATATATGCGCCTTGAGCGTCAATTTCTTCGGGGAAAAATCCCCGGACATCATACCCTTTAAATATTTCAGGATTTACATGCATTACTTCTTAGTCTACCATTTTGAGCATGTCCCTCAAAGTTGGAATCGTAGGACTCCCTAATGTCGGAAAGTCGACACTCTTTCAGGCGCTTACACAAAAAAAAGTTGATACCTCAAACTATCCGTTTGCGACAATCGAGCCAAATATCGGGGTTGTCGAAGTAGAAGATGCGCGCGTGGACGCGCTTGCCGACTTTTCAAAAAGCGCAAAGCGGATACCAGCCGTCATAGAATTTGTAGATATTGCTGGGCTTGTAAAAGGCGCCTCCGTTGGCGAGGGTTTGGGAAACCAATTTCTCGCACATATCCGCGAAGTGGATGCAATTGTGGAAGTCGTGCGCGCTTTTGAGAACGAGAAGATTATCCACGTGGAATCTTCAATTAATCCGGAACGCGACAAAAGTATTATAGAAACAGAGCTCTTCATGGCCGACCTCGCAACCGTGGAAAAAGCACTGGCGCGTGCCGAAAAAGACGCAAGAACAGGAAAAACCGAAGCAAAAAAATGTCTTGACGACATGCGCGCGCTCGTCAAGCATATCCGCGCCGGGCAAGCGATCCCCGAAAACCTTCACGAGTCCGCGCGGTCGCTCTCACTGCTTTCGGTGAAACCGATTTTGTACCTCCACAACACAACGGACGAACCTTCGAACAACGCTAATTTTCTTTCGTTAAATATCAAACTTGAGGAAGAGCTCTCGCACATGACGCCGGAAGAACAAAAAGAACTTGGGATCGAGCCGCACCTTAGAGAGCTTGCGCGTGCGTGTTACCGTCTCCTTGACCTCATCAGTTTTTTCACTACCGGCGAAGATGAAACGCGCGCATGGACAATCCCGAGCGGTTCCACAGCAAAGCGCGCGGGCCGCGCGATTCACTCGGATTTTGAAGAAAAATTCATCCGCGCGGAGGTTATTTTTTGGGAAGATTTACTCAAGGCCGGCTCGCATGCCCGCGCGCGCACCCTTGGTCTTTTACGCACCGAGGGAAAAGATTATATCGTTAAAAATGGGGATGTAATCGAATTTAGAATCTAGAGTTGCAAAAAAGATATAAAATGATATCATCTTATCTATGATCTCCGAATCGCATTACTATGAAATCTCTTATCTCCTCCCGCCCTCTCTGTCGCAAGAAGAAGCAGGCGCTGTAGATAATTCACTGCGCCAGCTTATAACAGACGAGAAATCCGTTCTTGAATCTTGGGACTATCCGAAACGAAGAATGCTCTCATATGAAATAAGCAACGTAAAAGAGGCGTTTATGGGGGCCTTACGACTCCATGCCACCACTGAACAAATACTGAAAATTGGGGAACGCCTCAAGGAGAGAAAAGATATTATGCGCTTTTCTTTGCTTCGTTGGAGGAAGAATCCGCTCCGCGTACCCAAAGCCCATAAGATTATCCGAAAAGAGGAACAAGTTCCAATTGACGAAAAAACACTCGATGAAAAATTAGAGGAAATTCTAGTTCAAAAAAATGAATCTCAATAAAGTATTCCTCATCGGCAATCTCACCCGCGACCCGGAAATGCGCTCACTTCCCTCGGGCCAACCTGTCGCAACTTTTGGCATGGCGACAAATCGCATTTGGAACGATAAATCCGGACAGCGCCAGTCTAAAGTGGAATTCCATAATGTTGTTGTGTTTGGAAGACTTGCTGAAATCTCGAAACAATATCTAACAAAAGGAAAAATGGTTTTCATTCAAGGACGCATCCAGACGCGATCCTGGGAAGCGCAAGATGGCACAAAACGTTCGAGAACAGAGATCATTGTTGAACAAATGCAACTAGGGCCGCGAGGCGCGGGTACAAGTAATGCACCGGGAACATCGGCACCGGTTGAAGAAACTCCAATTGATACAATCCAATACCCCCAAGATGAAGGGGAAATTAATCCGGACGAAATACCATTTTAACCATGATAATCCAACCACAAAAAAAACAATGCTATTTCTGTACGACCAATACGCGGGTCGTTGATTATAAAGACGCAGAAACGCTTCGGAATTTTATGAATCCGCAGTCAAAAATTATGCCTAAACGGCGGACCGGGCTCTGTTCTCTCCATCAACGACGTCTTGCGCTTGCGGTCAAACGTGCGCGCATCATGGGCGTCGTGCCGTTTACGACACGATAAATTTTTTATATAATAGCGTTGCGCGCGTGTAGCTCAGTGGTAGAGCGCGTCACTGATAATGACGAGGTCGGAAGTTCGATCCTTCCCACGCGCATAATCTAAATTGTATAGAAAAAGAGGCCCCTTGTGGAGCCTCCCCTAGAGATGCCTATCGCCCTAGTCCGCGGGACGATAGATTGCCGCAACCGTCAGTGCCGTAGCGGCAACCCAGTAGGCGGGATCGCCAATGAGCCACCCCCATTGCAAAACGAGTGCGATCGTCAAACCGAGCCGGTTCTTCCATCGCTCAACACACAAGCCACCACCTACGAAAGTGGCTACCGGGAGTAACGCGCCCAAGACAACGGGCGTAGTTGGCGCGTGTACTACGTGTAGGACACCCGTCAGCACAACACAGAGGAAACCGAACCGAAGTGCAACGCGAGTAGTCATTCACCACCCCCTGATGTAGTAATCGCAGGCGAAGTAGTTGCCCGTGATAGCGGCGATATCACCCGAGTACTTGCACTGCTTGTAGTTGAACACTAGCCTGCTTACGGGCAGTGCGTCGAAGTATGCCTCGGTGTAGTTATAGAAAAAGTGTCCGACATCATTGATTGGCGCCGGCCACCACCAGTGATACCGGGTAAACGCCCACGTGTCGTTGGAGATCTTCCGAACCGGAAGAATTCCAGCCTGGAGGTAAGCCGTCCACCCCCACGACGGATCAACACCCTGGAGTTCCCACCCCCACCTCACCCGATCCCCCACATAGATGTGGGTTTTATAGTAAGGGTACCCCGAGGGGATACTACACTGTATACGGCTGGAGTAGTCCGATGACCAATCTTGCCGGGCCACCGAACCTGCCTGCCAATAGCCCCGCCAGGGCTCCTTGACGATGGCAGCGACCCAGCCACCGACGTTTGTACCGATACGGCGGCAATCGCACCGGTAGTAATTCGACCCGAGACAGATCGGCGGAGGAGGCTTGGGATCCACACACGACCACAGACACAATGCTGGGCTGTCGAAATCTACCGATTCCAGAAACCTTTTTCCTCCCTCTTCACCCCCCGAGAGATCCTCTCCGTATACCTTGCCTCTCTCAGCCCACTTGTAATGCCTCGGGGCCCGAAAACGTCGGGGTTGTTTCCCGCCAGTTGGACTGGACGACACGATGTTTGATCTAACCGTCAAGCCGCAATCTATTGGATTTGGCTCGACGGCTACCGATCCAGCACTCGAATCCTTGGGCGGGATCACTACAACCGGACTCTCATCCGGCACTCGGCAATGCCAGTTCTCGCTCGGATCGCTTGGATTGGGCGCGACCAATGCGCCGTACGCGAACGGCTTCTCGCTGGGAATCGCGAGAGTCGCTTCACCGTCACGCATCTTGTGCCGGGTTGCCACCTGTTGCTTGGTCTGTGCCGAACCAACGGGCGAGTCACCGATGACGACACACCCGTACTCCTCGCACAGCTTTTGGTTGGCGCGCCGCACCCGCGCGCTAAGTCTGGCGCCAGGCGCTGCACGCTCCAGCGCTGGTTGAGCGTACGGAATCTCAACCTGAATCTCTTCCGCACCCGTCGCGGCCATGCTTGCGAATATCACAAGCATGACTACGAGTCCTGCACCGAGGGACCTGAACATGGAACTCTCCTTTTGCTCTCTTGGGGGCGACATTGCCCCGACGAACTCGCACCATACAAGCTCGCCATTGAGAAGCGTTACAGGAGTCGGAACTTAGAACTCTGGATCTCTGACAAGGTTCTACCATCGGTATCCATACCACATATAATTGAAAGCGGTCAAGTGTGCTACGATACTTATATATTCTTACCGCCCATGAGAACAAAAACAATTCTCAACCCAAAGAAAAAATATCTGCAAGTGGCACTCAACAGCACGCTTGATGACGCGCGCGACATTATTCGATCTTTGCCTAAAAGCGACCGTATTATAGTGGAAGCTGGCACGCCGCTCATAAAAGAGTACGGCACCGCAGGAATCAGAAAAATCCACGATTGGTATCAAGCACATCTCTGGGGATCTGACCCAAAATTTTATCCTTATATTGTGGCGGATCTTAAAACGATGGATCGCGGCAAAACCGAAGTCGAAATTGCCGCGCGCGGCGGGGCATCCGCGGCAATCGCGCTTGGCTCGGCACCAATAGAAACGCTCAATGAGTTTATAGCCGCATGCGCCGCGCGCGGGCTTGATGCCATGATTGACATGATGAATGTTGACTATCCGCTTTCAGTACTGCGCGCGCTCAAAAAAATCCCGCCGGTTGTAATTCTGCATCGCGGCGTTGATGAAGAAAAATTCAACAGAGAAAAAATGATACCGCTTCACGAAATCCGCAGAATCAAGGGCGCGTACGATATTATGATCTCGATTGCCGGCGGCGATACAATCCGCGAAGTTCAGCGCTCAATTTTCAACGATGCCGACATCGTCGTCATCTGGAAATCAGTTTATCAATCAACAGCCGAAACCGCCGACCTTATCGATGGTTTTCTGAAAGAGATTAAGTAAGCACACAAGAAATATGGCCACAATCAGAACTAAAGGATTTACTCTTATCGAACTAATGGTAGTCATTTCTATCATCGGGCTTCTTTCCTCGATAATTCTCGCGAGTTTGAATGTCGCTCGCGCAAAGGCGAGAGATGCGAAAAGAACATCAGATTTACATAATATTCAATTAGCGCTTGAGCTATATTATGACAAATATAGTACATATAAAGTAGCCGGAACCGGTTCTAATGGTGACGGTATTGGCTGGGCGTCATATGAAGATGGTGGTGCCTATGCTAAAGCCGTTACAAGAGGACTCCAAGAGGCGGGATTTTTAGGTGCGCCGATTGTTGAAGATCCGATTCAAAATCCAGGATATATGATTCACTTGTGTGAGTACGAAACAGTGTACGCAATTTCCGCTACAAAAGAGAATCCTACAACTCAAGACATTAATTATATAAAAAAGACTTGTTCTGGGAATGATGCTTACACAACTTACGGCAAGAATTATGCAGTATCCAATAAAACTTACTAGCAAGAAAGGATTTATCAAATCTCCGCCACTCAAACTCATAATCGATTGACACACCGGGAGTGTCAATTGGCTAAAGCGGACAAACGAGAAATGAGCGGAGTTCCCATAAAGCAAATGCTACGATAGTTACAACCGCGATAAAGGGTATCGATTTGGTTCTTGGCTTATTCAGCTTCTGTATGTAAATAATTTCTACGGCGAGTAGTAGGAAATACATTGGAAGCCAGATATTTTGTACGACTTTCCTAGTAGTCTGTTTGCTTGCGAGCAATGTAAAAAAGTTTGATTGCTCGGTTTGTGGCGACGAGAACGCATCATTTGGTAACTGCGGGGATGTTGGCTCAAACGATGAATCACATTGCAACGTAAGCAACAAAACTACGATAAGTGCTGCTAACAATAAATACCTAGAAACTCTGAGCATTAATTATTTACTCTTGATCTTTAAATACTCCCCGAGCGACTTGAATCCTTCCATGAATTCGACTCAACTACTCGACATGCCATGTCTACATGCCATGTCTAATAGTTTAGATTAGGGTGTTTTTCATATATATATTCTAGCATTACGCGCACCATAGTCAATCGCCACCGAAACCACCTCACTGGTCGAGGGTTTTCTGAAGGAGATTAAGTAGCCAAAATTATTTAAACCATTCTTCCTTTTGGATTCCGGATTGGCGGATAATAGAATTCATTATACGAGGGCCAAATGCCTCTGGTCATGCGGCAACGAGGTTCCTCGTGCCGACTTCAAAAATAGCTGGCGGTAGCGGCATATGTTGCCCCTGTTGCCACATATGTTCGTACTCGGGGTCTGGCTCCTGATTTAGCGTGCTTTCAGCTTTTTTACCAATTTTTTGAGCAGTTTCCACGTATCCCGCAATAGCTTCGTTTAGTAGAAAAATGACCTCTTCGGGATTATTACCCGACTCTACAATATTAAATTCAAGAGCTGCGCCGTACCACGTGTCGTTCTCCTTAAAAATCACGTACCGTACTGTGCCGCCCCCAAGAGTGTTTTGCATGTTCTTATTGTAACAAATGTAAAACCTTATTGCAAAATACCACCGAAACCGCCTCACTCGTTGAGGGTTTTTTGAAGGAGATCAAATAGCAAATTGACACACCGGGAGTGTCAATTTAGTAAATCTTGTTTGTGAGATTGTAAAGTGGCGTTATCATTTGCGCCGCGATCAGGTAGTATGCGAGAGAAAAAAACAAGAAATTCCCGAGAAAGAAAATAAGAAAGCGCTTCAACGATATCCCACTTCTTTTTGCCTTCACGCCCAAGGTGATACTGGCACCAGCGACGAGAATTGCTATCGCAAACGCAAACCAAACAATGATCATATTTGGACCAATATCTTGAAAATTAGTAAACACGGTCCGCAAATTAGGCACAACAACCACTCCTAAATATAGGAGAAGCGCGAACTCAAACACACCTTGCAAAATGAGTAGTATCGATGCCGCTTTCATAATTTTTTGCATGAGTAAAATCTTGACTCCATTTTTTGCCTTTCAAGTATTCGCTAAGAAACCGACTGACACTCCGGCGTGTCAATTTCTACCAACTAAAATATCTCGGTAAGAACCGTCGCAAGACCCCAGACCAACTGTGAAAGGAGAACGAGCAATATCGGCCCAAGGATACTCCAAATTGCTCTCCGCTTCAGTCGTTTCTTTTTTATATTATCCGGCTCCTCTCTCGCCTTAACAGCAAAGAAAATACAAAAGGGAATGCCTATAATAAACCCGAGTGTGCCTACTGCGACTAATCCTTTGAGAACAATGTAAAACATAACGTGTAATTATTAAAAAACATCGATCACCAACCAAGAAGTTGCGTGAACGGTGTAAGACCTGTCGCGGTGAGATACGAAGATGCTGGCGACATTGAAACCGAGGGTTGTTTCATCACATCAGTATCAAGAAACTTTCCGAAAAGAAGCGCAAAAATCGCAACGAAAAATATCACGAACAGAATAATACCGACCACGCCCAGAATTGATAGAGCAGTGAGCTTCTTCTTGATTGCATGTTCTTCGTCGCTCGCTTGTGTCATCTCGCCTTTGATATTTCTAAGCGCTCGATACAAAAAGTAGACATAAGCCAAACCAAACGGCAGAATAACTAAATACTGATAGAGTAGAGCAAACACGCCGTAGAGTATCTGAATCGGAGATCCTTGAGTTCCAATCAACGAAGATGGTTCTGCCGGAAATGGCTTATCAAATACCCCGAGCGCAACAGCGACCAAACTAAAAATAATCAACGGTAAAGCCACAATTATCCCGGAAGCAAGCAAACGCCAAAAAATCTGTAAGCCGAACCCGTGCGCGTAGTGCCAACTCCCTGTAAGCGCCGACATACCACGCCGCCCCTCTGCAAAAAGCACAATGAGCGCGAAACTCAACCAAATGCTCACGATAATCCCCGGAATAACCAACAGCATCATGCCACCGAATGTTGAAATACCTACCAGGAAACCAACCCACATAGCTGGTAAGAAAAATCGCAATGCTTTACGATAGGCTCCACCGACACCTCCAACCGGCTCGCCATTTTCTACCACAGTGTCAATAATCGTATATTGCATAATCATTATAGCGAGGAAGGATACAATGGTAAGCGAGATCTGTATTCCACCAGATGCGATAAAAAACGGCGAAATCAAATCTGTAAGTTTGAGTAAAACCGGAATAACTGCAATGCCTATAAACATCGCCAAATGTGCGTGGTAGAAGCGCCAAGCGGACGACAACAGTTCATTAACGGTAGGAAGTCTTGCTGGTGCACTGGGAACTGTTTGAATATTTTCCATACGTGTAATTATTTACTTTTACCTTTGAGATATTCACCAAGCGACTTGAAGCCTTCCATGAATTCTACGGGGAGGGCGAAGATGACGGTTTTTGAGGGATCGGGGTTTATTTTTTCTATGGTGGCAAGTGTGCGTAGCGCGAGACCACCGGGGGTGGCGGACAGACGCTCAGCCGCCTGCGACAGTTTTTCTGCCGCTGTAAACTCTCCTTCGGATCTAATTATGACAGCTCTTCGCTCGCGCTCTGATTCTGCTTGTTTTGCCATAATACGTTTCATATCGGCAGGAAGTTCGATATCTTGAATTTTGATATCGTGGACATTCACGCCCCACGCTTCTGTTGCGGCGTCAACAATTTTTTTAATCTCTTCGGAAATCCGCTCGCGCTCGGAAAGAAGCGGGTCAAGCTCGCCCTGCCCAATGACATCGCGAAGTGCGGCCTGCGCGTATTGCGAGACCGCAAGCGCAAAATCTTTGATGTTGAGAATAGCTTTTTCGGCGGAAACCACCTGAAAATACACAACCGCGTTGATACCTACAGGCACATTGTCTTTGGTAATTACTTCCTGTTGCGGAATATCGATCGTGGTGATACGCATATCAAGCATGATCATTCGCTGGATGCCCACCAAAATCCACGTGAGACCCGGCTGGCGCGTGGATGTGTATTTGCCGAGTGTGAGCACAACTGCGCGCTCAAACTGGTCAACAATCCGCAAGCCCGAAATAAACACAAAAGCACCGACAATTATGACAGACCAGAAAATTATCTTAG
>Ga0209542_10010312_pt1 | contig 16894 bp, 19 predicted proteins | sample RifCSPhighO2_01_FD_184028 | JGI IMG/M metagenome (GOLD analysis project Ga0209542, IMG submission 184028) | Soil microbial communities from Rifle, Colorado - Rifle CSP2_plank highO2_0.1 (SPAdes) (version 2) | ecosystem: Environmental > Terrestrial > Deep subsurface > Rock core/Sediment ...
AGATTTGATAGTGGGTACGGGAGCCGAAGCCAAGGCTGGAGATACGGTTTCTGTGAATTATGTCGGTACACTGACAGACGGAATAAAATTTGATAGTTCTTATGACCGAAACCAGCCATTTTCATTTACTATTGGTACGGGTTCGGTAATTCAAGGTTGGGAACAAGGTATTCCCGGCATGAAAGAAGGCGGTAAAAGGAAATTAACCATACCGGCAGAATTGGGTTATGGCGACAGGGCAGCCGGCGGCGGTGCGATACCAGCCAACTCAACATTGATATTTGAAGTTGAATTATTGAACGTTGAATGACCAATTCGACAAGCTCAGGTCTTCGACGGTGAGCTCAGCCGAACCGGTCATGGTGAGCCCTTCGGTCCTGAACTCAAGGTTGAAGGATTAAATCGAATCCATGATAGTCGTCCTTCATAATATTCGTAGCGTTCATAATGTGGGCTCTATTTTCCGTACCGCAGATGCTGCAGGGATAAAAAAGATATATCTTTGCGGTTATTCTCCGGCACCCATTGATAGATTTGGCAGGCCCAACCATGCTTTGGCTAAAGTTTCCTTGAATGCCGAAAAATATATTGCATGGGAAAAATTCTCTTCAACTGTTAAATTACTGGACCAATTGAAGAAAGCCAATAAAGGAATAAATATTTTAGCGGTGGAACAAGCAGGAAATTCCCTTCCTTATTACGATATAGATGCACGATACATGGGTAAGTCAGAAATCGTACTTGTTGTCGGGAACGAAATAAAAGGATTATCCCGGGCAATTTTAAAAAGAGCCGATCGGATATTGGAAATACCTATGCAGGGGGCAATGGTTCGACAAGCTCACCATCCGCGCCGAACCGGTCACGGAAAAGAATCTTTAAATGTAAGTGTTGCGTTTGGTATCGTAGCCTTTCATTTAGCGCAAATCAGTAAAGTAAAATAATGAACCAAGATTTTCAGACAAAAGTTTATAATGTTGTAGCTCGCATACCAAAAGGACAAGTTTGTACGTATAAACAAGTTGCGTATTTGGCCGGACGTCCTACTGCTTGGCGTGCGGTCGGCAATATTTTAAAGAAAAATTACGATCCGGATATTCCTTGCCACAGGGTAATAAGGTCAGACGGGAAACCGGGCGGATATAATCGTGATACCGCCAAAAAGATCAGTCTTCTTTTGGCTGAAGGCGTAAAGTTTCCCGCCTAAGGCGGGTCCGCCTTTGGCGGATAATTCTCCTTTTTAAATGAAACATAATAAAATAACATTATTTTTTTCAATAACAGTGGTTTTGCTTTTGTTGGCCGTAGTATTTTTTTATTATAAACAGGACGATCAATCGCAATCTTCAGTACTTCCTACTGCGAATGAAGAACAGGTGCCTTCGCCGGAAACTCAACCCGCTTCACCGCTGAAAGAAGTTAATATTACAGTAAGTGAACCAAAAGCTAATGATGAGGTTGGTTTGCCTTTGATCGTTAGGGGTCAAGCACGCGTTTTTGAAAGTACGGTTAATTATCGCTTGAAAGACGCAGACGGTTCTTTATTGGTAGAAAACTTCACAACAGCACTTAGTCCGGATATGGGACAGTTTGGCGCCTTTGAAATATCTACGATGTATCCGAAACCAAAGGGAATAAGCGGAACAGTTGAGGTATTTTGGTATTCTCCCAAAGACGGTGAAGAGTTAGATAAGGTTATCGTTCCGGTTGTTTTTGCTGAAGTTGAGACAACCAATGTCAAAGTTTTTTTCGGTAACAGAAAGATGGATCCCGGATCTCTTAATTGTGATAAGGTTTATCCGCAAGATCGTCGCATACCAAAAACCACAGGAGTTGCAAAAGCCGCCCTTGAACAACTGCTTGCGGGTCCGACTATAAATGAAGGAGATAACGGTTTTTTTACTTCTATTAACCAAGGAACAAAGCTTATAAGTTTAAAGATAGATAATGGCACGGCTTTTGCTGATTTTGATGAAATGTTGGGTGTAAATGTTGGTGGATCCTGCCGCGTTACAGCTATAAGAGCGGAGATAGAACAAACACTTAAACAGTTTTCTACTATTAAAAATGTAGTTATATCTATAAACGGCAGAAGCGAAGATATTTTGCAACCTTAATTTATGCCAGGTAGTGAAAATTTGACTGTTCGCTAGAGCGAACAAAGCGTTTCATCATCCGGTTAAAAGCTAATATATTTTTTAATAAAATTGGTAGGAATTGGGCAGTTAAATGTCGAATTTCTACTACTTGGTATGGCAAATAACGGGAACTCATCACAAAATAGTGCAGAGAATTCAGAAGTTGTTTTGGCGACTGCCGGTAGCGCGAAGAAATTTTTATTTGTGTCGCTTGAAAGTTTAAGCGGCGATTTGGCATGGCAAGTCAAAAAAGATGGTCACGAAGTAAAAGCTTATATTAAAGCTAAAAGCGATGAAGATGTTTATACCGGTTTTGTTGAACGAGTTGATTCCTGGGAGGCCTATCAGGATTGGGCCGACGTTATTGTTTTTGATGATGTTGGTTTTGGTGGGGTTGCCGAAAAATTACGCGCAAAAGGTAAGTTTGTGGTGGGTGGCAGTGTTTATACAGATAAACTTGAGATAGATAGGGAATTTGGGCAAGCAGAACTTAAAAAATATAATATAAGTATTTTGCCCAGCTGGAATTTTACAGATTATAATCAGGCACTTGAATTTATCCGTAACAATCCCGATCGTTATGTATTTAAACCAAGCGGCAATACGCCATCAGCCGGGAAAGGATTGTTGTTCCTTGGTGAGGAAGAAGATGGAAAAGATTTGTTGGAAGTTTTTGAGAAAAATAAAGTTGCGTGGCAGAAAAAGGCCCCGGTATTTCAACTGCAAAAATATATAAACGGAGTTGAGGTTGCTGTGGGCGCTTTTTTTAACGGTAACGACTTTATTTATCCGATAAACGTTAATTTTGAACATAAACGCGTTTTCCCCGGCGACATAGGACCTTTTTCAGGTGAAATGGGAACGCTTATGTTTTGGAGCGCAACAAATACTTTATTCCGTTCCACGCTTGAAAAAATGTTGCCCGCACTTCGTGAATCAAAATATATCGGTTATATAGACTTGAATTGTATAGTTAATGGAAGGGGCATATATCCGTTGGAATTTACTTCCCGTTTTGGATATCCAACTATTCAAATACAGGAAGAGGGAATCACTATGCCCGCAGGTGAATGGCTTTATCGCTTGGCGCACGGAGAGAGTTTTGAGCTGAAAACCAAAAAGGGTTTTCAGATAGGAGTTAGAATCTTGGTGCCATCTTATTTTTATAAAGAGGCGAGCGCGGAAACAGTTAAAAGTTATAAGGACGTTGCGGTTTTATTCAAAAAACAAAATATGGAGGGGGTTCATATTGAGGATATTAAAGTTTCTGACGATGGTGTTTGGCGAATTGCCGGGATTTCAGGATGCGTGCTCGTGGTTACCGGCTCAGGTACAACAGTTGAAGAAGCGCGCAAGCTCGTTTATTCAAGGATTCAAAATATAATGATACCCAACATGTTTTATCGGACTGATATTGGTGTGGGATGGGGGACTGAAAGTGATAAGTTACAAACGTGGGGATACCTATATTAAATCATCCGCCACTGATTCGAGAGTCGCTTGCGACTTTATTAAAGGCGGATCCGCCTATGGTGGAAAAATAAAAGAGTAAAAGTAAAATTTTGGTAAATTGCTTCACTTTATGCGAAGCAATTTTTATTCGTTTATCGCTATTGGCATATGAAGGACGGTTTGATATAAGGAAAGCAAGCTGCTTGACAAAGGTTATCGGTGCTTTCAACGATGAGAATCAGGCGACTGCTGACATTGCTCTTTGTTGTTATTTATTTTTCTACGTTAGCGTTTTTATTTGCGTACAATAAGTTAAACCTTGATACTGATAAATGCGCAGTTCCTGTACCGAACGCTTCCAGCCAATCTGTCGATAGACTAAAAGATGATTCAGATAGAGATGGAATTAAAGATGTTGTAGAAATAGCGCACGATGCGAAAATATTCGGTACAAATAGCTTAAACTGGCCCGATCCGTATCATGCCGATTTATACCTTGAACTTGATACCCAAGAGGGTTATTTGGTTCCGGCTGAAGTTAAGAAAGGCGCGGTTGATTTTTACGCAAATCTGAACTTTTGTAATCCCGACGGCACAAAAGGAATTCGTCTTCATATAGATGATGCATCGCTAGAATTCTATTTCGGGGGCGGACAGGTCTTTGAGGATGAATCTCAGGAAATGTATCCGCAGTTAACTATGATGGCCATGCATGAAGACGAGGAATTTTTCTCTCCGGATCGATGCGGTATTTTCAGGTACGGCTTAGTATTAAAAAATTTAGGCTGGCTTGCTTCTAAAAATGAGGCTGCGGGTTTAGGAGATGCTCCCGGCGATACGCTTTATTTGGCAGGAGAGTCACTTATTCGTAATCATGAATTCGGCATAGTAGTGATAACACATGAATTAGGCCATAATATTCTTGGACAGCTGGATGAAAAAAATTGGAATAATGAAGATACGGCGCACGACCCCTATGGCGACTTTATGTCTTATAGATCTTTTGGTTCGAATTTATGGGCGCATTCTAATGTGGTTGCCGAATTAACGAGAGACGGCCTTTTGGGACTTTCGGGAAAATGTCGATAATATATAATTAAAGTAATTTTTAATTATGAACGGAATTATTTCCGTTCTTTTTATTTATAACTTCGTTTTAATAAGCAGGCGCAATATATAGAAGCGCATGAAATTTGACAAATAAATTATAATTTTGTATCGTATTATTCGGCGTTTCTTTAAAAATATACGGAGGTAGGCGTATAAAGGATATGCTAGATGAAATGATTTTACGCAGAAACCCTGGCGAGAGGAGAAGATAAAAATTGTCTAAGAATCCTAAAACCAATAGCGCAGCAGTTTTTTCTGCCGCATCGGATTTGCCTGCAGAGGAAAGGCAGGTCATTATTTGGTGCAGCGTAGAAAACGAGATACCCGTTCTTTCGGCGCTTGAGGAATATGGATTTAAACAAGAGTTGCCGACACAACAGCCGGCAGAAGATAGCGCACGAGGAACAGTTATCGGTATTAGAGGAAAAATATTAGATATCTTTTTAATTAAACTTCAACAAAATGGAGGAGTTGCGGCGGTAGAAATACTTAAATAAAACAAGGAAAGACCCTTTAAGCAAAAGCTTAAAGGGTCTCTTTTTTACGCAACAGCGACGTGCCGTTCGCTATGGAGGAACCTTAGGAATAGAAACGTGTTCACTTCCTTAAGGGTCCAGTTGATGCGGTGTCCGCCCGGATCCAGCTGGATTCCTATAATGTGAGCTACGAGGTTGCTGCTCTCTTCTTTCGAGAAGCCTTTTTGGCGAAGCCTGTAGAACAGCTTCACCGTAGCCATTCCGCGAAGTTCTTCCAGCGTCTGGTCATGTTCCTGGGCTTCAGGAACCAGCCAGAGCTTTTCAACAGCATCGCGCAACTTGGCGGTTTCCGTTCCTTGGTTGACAGAAGGATTTATCATTTTTTACTATTTCAACCTCACTTCAAGATTCAGTACATAATGTACAGTGCTTATATTATAAACCTATTAAATGTTATGTCAATCCCATGGCGCTATAATTTTATATGAAAGGAGCGTTTTTAGTGCCGCAGACAAAAATATGAAATAGGCAATTTAGAAAGCCGAGTATCGTGTTGTATCTTATAATATTTAGTGTACTATTATATAGAATCTAAGTAATAACTTTTTAATATATGCCGGGTAGTGAAAATTCGACTGTTTGCATAAGCGAACAAATCTATCCGACTAAGATATAAAGTTTCTAGTGTTTATTTTTAATCGGAAATTCGTTAATTACCAATAAATAGTCGAATTTCTACTACCTGGTATGAACATAGATAAAAATATTTCGCCGAAAGAGGCGTATGAAAAATCTAAACAACAAAAAGACAAAAATAATCCAAATAGCTTTACAGATCCGGCTAAATTAAAGATTTTGGGACAGAGGATATTTGGGGTAGTCTTTTTTGTAACCGTTGTTATAGGTGCGGGTTGGTTTTTTTATACTAAAATGGGGGTGGGTCATTTTGATCCCACCACAACCTGTATTACTGCCGAGACTTACCATATTCATCCTCACTTGACCATTAAGATAAACGGGGAAGAGCAGAATATACCTTCAAATATCGGTAGTGTACCGTGTCATCTTCCATTACATACTCACGATATCGATGGAGTTATACATGTTGAAAACGCTTTTCAATTTGATGCCACACTTAAACAATTTTTTACTATTTGGAAGAAGTCATTTAATAGTCAGCAGATAATGGATAGTATGGTTGATGATACTCATGAATTGATAATGACTGTTGACGGTCAGCTATCTGGCGAATACGAAAATCTTATCCTGAAGGATAAGCAGGATATAGTAATAGAATATAGAGAAAAAATAAAAGAGTAATTCGATGCGGTTAACAAAGAACAAAATCTTCATTATTTTTGCTATTTTTTCAGCTATCTCTACCCTTCTGATGTTGATAAACAGTTATTTCTATAGCAAAAAAGAAAGCGGGTATTTAGAGGAGCAGTTTGAATTTATTGATTATCAAGGTCCGCCGCCGGGAAGTATTCCGGGCGAAGACTTTCAAGGGCCGACCGGATCCCATCCTTAAGAAAGTTAAAAAAGTAAAAGCGAAAAAGTAAAAAATTAATGTAGCCCCTCGTATTTGCTCGGGACTCCTAAAAATACAAACTCCGCCTTTTGGACGGAGTAGTGTTTTTTAGTTGTGCGCGGGAGAGGACTCGAACCTCCAAGGGATTGCTCCCATCAGCCCCTCAAGCTGACGCGTCTACCAGTTCCGCCACCCGCGCATAATATAAATTTAATTTTAAATGTAGGCGGAACAAGTTCATCCCGGGCATTCCTCAACGCTCCGCCAGGAGGCTGCGCTAGAATGCCCGCCGGATTCAAGCAGTTGAATCCGGCCCACCCGCGCATAGATTAAGTGTAAAAGTAAATGCGAAAAAAGTAAATTGTTAGCCAGCTATCGAACGGGATATTTTTATATGCAATGCTATATAAAGTTCTTTTAGAAGGAGATTTTTGATGCCAAAATTCAAAGTTGAAGTTATGTATGATAAAGATTGCGGCGTGGCCACAACGCGAGAAATGGAATTGCCGCTTGACGAGAGAACATTCACGACAGTTAGGTTAGATTTGGAAACCGCCGTGTTTGTTGAATTGGGCGAGACTGATTTTGTTCACGTGGGTATTATTACGGCTCTTGAAGATATACCCGATAAGAATATTGTCAATGGAGATATTGTTTATCGAGATTGGGATGACCTTGATCCAAGCAATTATCCGGTTTACAGACAACTTGTTGATAGCTATAAACCATTATGGGGCGGAGGGCCAGGCTCTGAATATGTTGGAAAGTTTCTAGAAATTTATAAGAAAAGTTAATCAAAATAAAAATCCTGCTTTAAAAGCAGGATTTATTTTTTTGTAATTGTATATTTCAATTCTGATTGTCTTCAGCAAGATTTGCAATAGCTATATTAAGCACATCAAGTTTTCCAAGTAGCCTTATGTATGCAAGTTCGATAGAGGGAGCCATCGCTGATGCCAGTTTAACATTTCCGTTTGGTAACGGACGTTTTTCTGTTGCAAGCTGCCAGCAATCTGTATTTTTTTTGAACAACCAAGCGGGCAAATTTAATGTAAGAAAATCAGCTTCGCTGATGCCAACAGTAACGTCCCAGGCTGGACCGGATATAGACCAGTTAAATGGTTCTGTTAGAAACGCGCCTTTCGGCAAAGCTTTTCCGACTCGTTCACATGCTTCTTGAGTTTGCCGATCCATTTTAGTTCTCCTTGAGTTGCGAATTGTTTAAGAACGTCTAAATAATATAGTTACATATATAATGATTGATGCCAATATATATTGAAAATAGCAAAGTTATAAAAATATTATTATTTAAGTGGTTTTCCTTGAGAAAATAAAAGATTACTGATACGCTGTGGGTAAAACCACAGAGTTTTCTTTTACAGGAGAATATTATTATGGGCAAGCCGAAAGATACTTTTGATGATATTTCGCCAATAGATTACCGTTATTGGGATGAAGAGACAGCAAAATACTTATCCGAAAAAGCATTTGTTAAGTATAAAATACTTGTTGAAATTTCTTTGGCCAAAGCTTTATATGAACGGGGGATGTATTCTGAATCCGTATTCCGGGAAATTAAAGCCGCATGCGGACAAGTTACGGTTGAAGAAGTTTATGATGAAGAAAAGCGCATACATCATGATGTGCGCGCGTTGGTTAATTGCATCCGAGCTAATGTTAGCGCAGAGGCAAAACCATACATACATTTGACCGCAACGTCTTATGATATTGTGGACACCGCAAATGCGCTTCGCTATAAGCAGGCCTGTGAAAACGTGCTCGTTCCGGCACTTATTAATCTGGAAGAAGTTCTTATTTCATTAGCTTTAAAGGAAGCAGAAACCACGCAGGTTGGCAGAACCCATGGGCAGCATGCTGTTCCGATAACATTTGGCTTTGCTGTTGCGGGCTATATAAGCCGCATAGGCAAATGCATTAAAGCTTTGAATTTGCGCTCTGAAGAACTTACCGGAAAATTTTCCGGTGCAACAGGAGCATATAATGCTTCTTCGTTATTTTTTGATGACCCTGAAAATTTTGAGCAAGATATACTCAGCGAACTTGGACTTTTTGCGTCAGAACATTCTACCCAGATCGTTCCGCCCGAAGCATTTACTCGACTTTTTAGTGAAATTATTATTGTCGCGGGCGTGCTTGCAAATTTAGCTGATGATATGCGCAACCTTCAGCGAACCGAAATAGCTGAAATTCAGGAAGATTTTGAGGAAACACAAGTTGGCTCCTCGACCATGCCGCAAAAACAAAACCCGATAAGCTTTGAAAACGTAAAAAGTTCTTGGAAAATTGTTGTTCCACGAATGATAACCGTATATATGGACCAAATAAGCGAGCACCAACGGGATCTTACAAATTCTGCTTCGAGCCGCACTTACAGCGAAATAATTACGTATGTTGTCTACATGGCTAAAAGACTTACTCAGGCAATGGGTTCGATCAAAGTAAATAAAAGAAATATTAAAAGAAACTTAAGCATGCAGAAGGGATTGATACTGGCAGAGCCTTTGCATGTGGTTTTAGCTGCGTTAGGACATCCTGACGCCCATGAAAAAGTTAAAACTTTGGTTCGCAAAGCCCAAGATGAAAATTGTAATTTTCACGACGTGATTATTTGTGATCCTGAAATACAGAAATATCTAGAAAAAATGACGCGAGAGCAGCAAAAAGCCGTTTCAAGCGTATTTTCATATAGCGGCATTGCGGCTGAGAAATCAAAAACTATTGCCAAAAAATGGAAGAGAGAGTTAGGGCTTTAAATAAGTTTTAAAGCGCCATCTAAAAAGATGGCGTTTTTATATTAGAAATTAACATTGACAAGTCTTAATTTTTATAGTATAATGTAATAACTAAATCTAGTCGTTTGAAAAGGAAATAAAAATGTTTTCACCAAGCATTCTGCGGCAGATGTTCCAAGGACAAATTTTTGTTGTCCTTGCTGATGTAAATAAACATATACTGGGCCAGTGTTCTTACTGTCGTTGGCCGCACCCGTTGATCGAGCTTAAGCTATACGACATAGAAGACCAGCCTGTAGGCCAGCGAGAGATCCTTGAGAAGCCGGTCGTTCCATACGTACTGGCTCCACACACCATAATGGGTGTTACCTGTCCGGGTTCAGGAGAACAACCCGAAACAACTTCTTCTTTGTTGGTTTAAGTTCAAAGGAGCAATACGTGAATGTTTTGTCTCGACTAAATATCGCCAGCGATTCCGGCGATTGGCGGGCCCGCAGACTCAGCAACTTATCGGATGATCCTTTCATTCTTGATGGAGTGAGGCTCGCATCTGTTGAGGGTTTCATTCAGGGAATTAAGTTTCCCGTAGGTGATCCCTTAAGGAAGTTGGCTTTCCTTTCCGTCGGCATGACTGCGAAGCGTTTGAGCAGACAAGCTGATCGGCAAAGCCGTTGGGTTTGGTGGAACGGACGAGAGTATCCTTACGGAGCTTTTGTCCATCACAAGCTCATTGAACGAGCTATCCGCGCAAAGTTCGAACAGAACGCACGCGCGATGAAAGCTCTTTTGGGCATCGGGGACAGCAAGCTTGTCCATGAACTCGGACACTCCGAAGGTCTAAGAACATCTCTGCCCGCAACAGTTTTCTGCGATATCCTGACAAGGATCCGCGAGGAAACTTCGCGAGCAGTTAAATAACAAAAACCCGTCAAAACTTTAAATGATTTGGCGGGTTTTAATCTATTCTATTTCGGCACCAAAATGATCAAATATATCTGCGGTTTCTTTTGCGCGTTCTTCAATCTCCGCAACTAATTTTTCCAGGTGTTCTTTGCGTCCTTCTTCGCGTATTTCCCACTCGTGAAGTCCCGGCTCGTGCTGTTTAACCAGTTCTTTTTCAGTGTGATGGTACGGAGACAAACCTTCTCGTTTTAAGATAGATTCTATGGCCCAGTTAAAAGCCATGCAAATATTTTTATTGTCCGAAGCAAAAACTAGCATAAAATTTTTATTTCTTTCCGGGTGTTCTTTTGGCTCAAGAAGATTCAATTTTACATCGTCAATTTTAATCATACCAGGTAGTAGAAATTCGACTTTTTAGGTAATAAATTAAGAAATTTCTATATTAAAAATTACGAATTATTATTATAAAAGTTGACCAGGCATTTTGTTCGCTGCGCGAACGGTTGAATTTTCACTACCTGGCATAATCGTATTATCGCATAAGTATATTTTTTATCATATGTGGATAAGGCGATTTCGAATATTTAAGTATTAGTACTATAATATGTATAACTTATGGATAATAATCCACAAAAAACAAATTTTACACAAGAGTTTGTAGAACCAGAAACAAAGCCTTATAAACATAAGATAGGTACAGATATTGCCTCAAGTCTTTCCGGATTTATTTTCGGATTTGTTGCAGGCTCTATAGCTATCGGATTGATTTGGTGGGCTTATGCGGTTTCTCGAGTTCAAACCCCGTAAAATATATTAATTTTAATTAGAAATTCGCTAATTTTTCACTTAGAAAAGCGGATTTTTACTATACTGCCATGCAGAGATTTAAAAATATCTATCAAGATTTCGTTTCGGGCGAAGCGAACACTTACCACTGGACAGTCGGTAGAAAAATCGCAACATCCCTTTCCGGATTTGTTGCAGGTTTTTTTGCCGGGTTACTGGCGGCTTGGATAATGCAGAATTCTACTGCAGATTCTTTCGATAAACTAAAGTAACATAGTTATCAGTGATTTTTAGTCCAGTCCCAGATGATCGGGCTGGATTTTGTTTTAGGTGCTATTGACAAGTTTTATAGTTGTGCTATAATAAATTAAACAACAAATCAATTAAGGAGATTTGCAATGATGCTCTTTCTTTTGAAACGGCGTGGTTTGGCAGATGGTGAAGTGGTAGGACAGTTGGTTGCAGCCGAAACGGTAAAATCGGCAAGGCAATTGGCTAGTCGAGAACTGGAAGATGGGGGATCTGCCGTGTGGCTTAACGGGAATCGGTCATCCTGTAGGATGATTGGAACGGCAGTGTCAACAGTTAAGCTCGGCGTTCTTCTGGTTGACTACCAACCCACTCGCCGACTCTTTCGCGACGGTGGCGGTGGCGCAATCTCTATCTGGTAAGAATATAGGGATGGGTTTCAAAACCCATCCCTAAACTTTTGAACTCTTGACACGGTACCTTGTGTGCGTATAATGACAACAGTGAAGAACAGATAATTCGCTTTAATAACTTCACTAATTACTATAAATCTCATGTTCAATAGCAGATTAAATCTTTTCATAATAAGCGGCTAGCTATGCACGTTCGTTTTGTGACGTATGCGCGCCGCCAAGGGCGCGTTTTAATTTTCTCGTGAAAATTACCCCGAGCAAGCGAAGCGCGTCGAACGGGTTTTGTTTCCTCAAAGGAATATTAAAAAAATAGTTCTTTGAGGGGATGAAAGAAAAATAATGGTTGAACGAAAAGAACGTTGAAAATTCTCCGCCACTTACTGTAAGGTCGCTTGCGACTTTATAAAGGCGGATCCGCCAATTGGCGGAAAAGTAGGTAAAATGTAAATTAAATCACTCCAGCGAGAATTTTATTATCCCGCGTTTGAATTAAGTTTAACTTAATTCTGTCTAGGCGTCGGGAGTTGCATTATTTCTCGCGGAGCCAAAAATAAGAGCATATGGTGGATGCCTCGACATAAATAGCCTATGAAGGACGCGGCGTGGCTGCGATAAGCCTCGGGAAGGTGCTGAGCAACCTATGATCCGGGGATTTCCGAATGGGGTAACCTAATTTGCTGATTAAGGCAAATTGATCTGGCCGCAAGGCTGGATCGGGAACTCGGCGAAGCGAAACCTCACAGTAGCCGGAGGAAAAGAAAAGAAAGTTAACATTTCATTTTGCTTTCAACTTTCAGTCGCTAACTTTTGTTGGTGCCTGAGAGTTGATCGTTGAAGCGTTATGTTAGCACATTCCCTTAGTAGCGGTGAGCGAACAGGGAGTAGTCCAAACCTGACATCACTTGTGGTGGCGGGTGTAGTAAGATAAAGGCGTTCCAATTTATTGGAGAGAAGTTATTTTGAGTTACTTAGTAGAAGACTCTGGAAAGAGTCACCAAAGAGGGTAACAGTCCCGTAAATGAAAATTAATTCATACTTCTTGTCTTTATTCTTGAGTAGCCCGGGGAAAGAAAGCCCCGGGTGAAGCAAGGTCAACTAACGACCTAAGACTAAATACTATTTGTGATCGATAGCGAACAAGTACCGCGAGGGAAAGGTGAAAAGTAGCCCGGTGAGGGCAGTGAAATAGAACCTGAAACCATATGCTTACAAAGAGTCGGAGCCTCGCCGTAAGGCGGGGTGACGGCGTGCTTTTTGTAGAACGATCCGGCGAGTTTATGTGTTCTGCTGCTTAAATTATTTTCATAATGAAGGCGCAGGGAAACCAAGTCTTAAAAGGGCGTAACCTTACATATTACTTATGGCTCGTGGCCGTCCCTATTTATAGGGGTTGCCATATGCCATTTTGTTTGTTTGGTAAGTAGGACACATAAGACCCGAAGCCAGGTGAGCTACCCATGATCAGGATGAACTCCGTAGAGATACGGAGGGAGGTCCGAACCCGTAAGCCGTGCAATACTTTGGGATGAATTGTGGGTAGAAGTGAAAAGCTCATCGAACCTGGTAATAGCTGGTTCTCTCCGAAATATCTTTCGGGATAGCACTATATAGTATCTTTGGAGGTAGAGCACTGAATGGTGTTCATTGGCCTTGCGCCAGGAAAACCAATCAAACTCCGAATGCCAAAGACTTTATGTATAGTAGTTAGACTGTGGGGGCTAAGCTCCATAGTCAAAAGGGAAAAAGCCCAGACCGCCATCTAAGGTCCCCAAATCTTCGCTAAGTGCAAATTTCAAGGAAGTGTGGCTTCACAGACACCTAGGAGGTTGGCTTAGAAGCAGCCATCCTTAAAAGAAAGCGTAACAGCTCACTAGTTTAGAGGCTACGCGCCGAAAATGTATGGGGCTAAGCGAAGTACCGACGATGCGGATTCTACCTAACTTTTGCGATTTAGATTATTTTTTGTAATCTTTTTGCCGGATTTTTCTGGTAACTGGATGTTAAGAATAGTTTGAATTGCAATAGTTGGGTAGAATGGTAGGAGAGCTTATCCTGCGCAGTGAAGGCAAATTGTGAAATTTGCTGGAGTGCAGGGTAGTGAGAATGCCGGAATGAGTAACCACAAGTCATGTGAGAACCATGACCGCCGAAAGCCTAAGGTTTCCGTGGCAATGACAATCAACCACGGGTTAGTCGGGCCTAAGACCAACCCTAAAGGGGTAGTCGATGGACAGCAGATTAATATTTCTGCACTTCTTAAAGATTCAATGGGAGGGACAAATTTTAGTAGTCAGCGCGCGTTATTGGATTCGCGTCTGTTTCTTAAGGAATTTTGCCAGGCAAATCCGGCAGAATGTCTTCAATGACGATTCTAAGAGATGCAGGGAATTCCATTTATGGAAGAACGCTGATGAGCAAGGTTTCGAGAAAAACTTCTAAGGTTAATCTTTATGAACCCGTACCGAAGACCGACACAGGTGGGCCGGTGTAAATGCACCAAGGCGAACGAGTGATTCTTCGTTAAGGAACTCGGCAAAAAAGTGGCCGTAAGTTTGACGATAAGGCCTCCCTGATTTATTTCAGGGCGCAGCTAACGACCCCTAGCGACTGTTTATCAAAAACACAGGTCCCTGCGAACTCATTAAGAGGATGTATAGGGGCTGACACCTGTCCAGTGCTGGAACCTTAACGGTTGCGGTGATAGGGATGAGATTATATCAATTTTTTATTGCTAAAGCCCGAAGGGCCAGTGAACGACAGCGATAACTATAATCGTTCTAAGGTAGCGAAATTCCTTGGCATGTAAGTTATGTCCCGCACGAATGGTGTAACGACTGGGGGACTGTCTCAACGAAGAGCTCGGTGAAAATGCAATGTCCGTGAAGATGCGGACTACCTGCAACTAGACGAAAAGACCCCGGAAGCTTCACTACAGCTTGATATTGGCGATGCTTTCCAAATACGTAGAATAGGTGGGAGAGGTTGAAGGCTTGGTTTCGGCCAGGCTGGACTCGACAGTGAAATACCACTTTTTTGGAGCGCTTCGTTCTAACGTTGCCATGTTAGCAGCATGGCGCGGACAGTGTCTGGTGGGTAGTTTTAGTGGGGTGCTATCCTCCTAAAAAGTAACGGAGGAGTTTATCAAGGTTGGCTAGCTCCGGATGGAAATCGGAGCGATAGTGTAAAGGCAAAAGCCAGCTTTACAGCGAGACATATAGGTCGAGCTGTTGCGAAAGCAGAACTTAGTGAACCGACCCTTCGATGTAGTCGGGGGGAAGATCAACAAATAAAAGCTACTCCGGGGATAACAGGCTGGTGAAGCCCAAGCGTCCATAGCGACGGCTTCGCTCGGCACCTCGATGTCGGCTCATCTTATCCTGGTGGTGGAGAAGCTACCAAGGGTTTGGCTGTTCGCCAATTAAAAAGATACGTGAGCTGGGTTCAAACCGTCAAAAAAATTCCCATGCATTGTTGGGTTAGGCGGCCTTTTGTGGCGACACAAAAGTGAATAAATCGACTCATATCGGTGAAGTCCTTTCATACTTGTTGTTTGCAAACAACCTGTCGTATGATCGCGATAATACCGAGGGAAGTCCTCCGACGTGACGTCGGAGTGACCCCGTAGAGACTTAGTCCGATAAGGACTGGAGTTATCATATTGATAGCTAAGACGTCGATTATCCAGCCCCAATTTTATAAAAATTGGAGCGGGATAGTGGTATAGTCCATGCACTTAGTAATAAGTGGTTTAACATGCGCGAGACAGGTTGGTCTCCTATCTGTTGCAGGCGTAGAATCTTGAGAAGACTTGCTCCTAGTACGAGAGGACCGGAGTGAACTGACCTCTGGTGTACCGGCTGTTCTGCCAAGAGCATTGCCGGGTAGCTATGTCGGGAACGGATAAGCGCTGAAAGCATATAAGCGCGAAGCCAACTTCAAGATTAGGATTCATAGCGTCCTAGTAGATGACTAGGTATTACACCTGCTCAACATTTGCTGTTTTAAGAAGACTTAAAATAAAATCAAGTATACTGAAAAGAAATTTATGGATTTAAGTAGAAACTGGAATAGCAAACGTTGGGCGGGTTCATAGGCTGCAAGTGGAAGCGCCGTAAGGCGTTAAGCTGAGCAGTACTAATAACGCATTTTGGCTCCGTTAGAAATAATGCAAAGCCGGGTAGTGAACTTTGTTCTACTACTCGGTAACGAATGGTTTAAGATACATTTTTAATACTTTTCCGCCTCAGGCGGATCCGCCTTTGTAAGGTCGCACGCGACATTATAATCAGTGGCGGAAGAATTTTGGATCTCCATGGTGACAATAGCGGCGGTGCCACACTCCTTCCCATTCCGAACAGGATAGTTAAGCCCACCAGCGCCGATGATACTTTAAAGGGAAAGTAGGTCGTTGCCATGGTTTTTATTTTACTCAAAAAACCGCCTTAAAGGCGGTTTTGTTTTGACATTAATCTAAATTAGTATATAATAAGAATAGCTCTTTAAATCTAATCAGAAGGAGGATGCGGTGAGCCGCAAGGAATTTATTCTTTGGCCCTGGAGTTCAAAAACGAATCAGTTCGTTTTTTGGACCGTTTATCTGTTCTTTTCTTTTTTTGCTGTAATTGTTGGGATTTTGATTCCTTTTATTCAATTTTCAGTCGTTTTGGTAGGCATTTGGCTGCTTAGTTTATTGATAGCTGTCGGTTTAGCCTTTTGGGATGACGCGGCACATAATCGTATTTAATAAAAAAATAGACGCTTTTAAAGCGTCTTTTATTTTTTAAATTAATCTTTATAGGCTAAAAACCACGTAAAGAAAAGGTTTTTGTGTTAAAATGGGACACAAAATAAGATGTAAGGAAAAATAGTATTGATCGTCATATATAACGAAAAGGTTATTATTAATTAACTTTTAACAAGGTAATCCCTCGGCTTGGCTCGGGATGCACGTTATTGCATCCACTCGCTAGTGCTCGCGGGCAATAACGGCATGAATAAATTAACACAAATTACGTCTACAATGGTGGTGGCTTCATTGCTTATGACACCAATAGCTTTTGCTCAAAATGATTCAAAAGAAAAT
>Ga0209542_10010313_pt1 | contig 16894 bp, 15 predicted proteins | sample RifCSPhighO2_01_FD_184028 | JGI IMG/M metagenome (GOLD analysis project Ga0209542, IMG submission 184028) | Soil microbial communities from Rifle, Colorado - Rifle CSP2_plank highO2_0.1 (SPAdes) (version 2) | ecosystem: Environmental > Terrestrial > Deep subsurface > Rock core/Sediment ...
TGAACTAATGTTCCCCAATGATTGGACTTCTACAATAAGCCCATATAGCACGGCTACTACAGGAAAGGAATCTTCATTTATTTTGGGTAACATTCTTGGTATAAGTGGCATATCTTTTACAATAAATCAATTAGGTTCAGAAGCATTGGGGTCTATATACAGATCAGCAAAAAATCTTGATCAGTATACCAACCTTCTTGTTAGAAAAGATGAAAAAGGTAATATATTTAGAAAATTTGTTAAAGAAATTACCGTAAGCGGTCGTCGAGCCTTGTGGTTTGAGGTATATCAATGGGAAGTTGACAAACAATCGTTTATGTGGGTTCCAGCAATCTATTTTCAAGATCAAAATAACATCTATGAAATTAATCCTTCAGGATCAATTACAGTTAGTTTGCTAAATCAAATTCTTTCCACCTTTAAATTCATAGAATAAAAAACCCCATCATAAAATAAATTCTAAATAATTATCTTGATTGACTGTCTGAAACTTTGTATTGGTATAAGTCTCCAACCATTCCTTTGGCGCTTGAACTAATTGACTACCCCATTTGAATTCATATCCGTATAAACACCCCTCTCTTTCCTCAAGAAAATCAATTTCTTTCTGATCCCACGTACGCCAAAAATAATTATTGGCATAAATATTTTTATATGATTGTTTTTTCAATCTTTCCATTATGAGAAAATTTTCCCAGAGATGACCTTTATCATTTCGTAACTCCAAAGCATTAAAATTAGAGATTATCGCATTACGGATGCCGTTATCGTAAAAATAATATTTGCTTTTTTTAGTTATTTCTTTTCTTAAATTACGGCTAAATCCTCGCACATTAAAAATGATAAATGATTTTTCAAAAAGATCAAGATACCGAGCAACTGTTTTATAATCAATTCCTAATTGTTGAGCAATCTCGGTGAGAGATACTTCGCTCCCCACCTGAAAAGCAAGTAAACGAAGCAAATCAAGCAAAATTTTTGAACTTTTTACTCTTTCTAATTCAAGTATGTCTTTGAGTAAATATGAGTGCATAATTTCATTGAGTTGCTGTATTTTTTCTGTTTTGCTTTTTTGTAAGATAATCTCCGGATATCCCCCATATATCAACCGCTCTTCAAGCTGACTTTTTAATTCATATTTATTATATAACTTATGTAACTCCATATGAGAAATAGGATATAAAGTAAGAGTAACTTTGCGACCTGTCAATGGTTCTCCCACTTGACCTGATAATTCAAACGAGGAAGAACCAGTCACGATTATCTTGAGGTTAGGCATTTGATCAACTAAGATTTTTAAACCTTCGCCGATTTGAGGAATTTTCTGAGCTTCATCAATAGCAATTAATTCATATCCTTCCGCATATTCTTTAATCACATTAAAATCTTGGGAACTTAATGTCGTTTGAGTTTGTATATTGTCGCCCGAGTCTAATTTATATTTTAAAGAGGTGGATTCAAGAAAATTCTGAAGAAGAGTTGTTTTACCCACCTGTCTGGGACCATAAATAACCAAAACCTTATGTGGTTTCAGATAGCGATCCATATTTTGATAGATTCTCGGTAGTTGCATATCATAAGTATACACAATCCTTATAATTTGTCAATTACGAGGAATTATACTCCTTGTAATTAGCTAAAAAATATTTACTCCTTGACTTTTGTTTTTTTTGGTATACTAAAAATATGGAACATCACAGTCATGGTTCACCTTCATTTATCAACATCGCAGTCCTTCTTCTTTTTGCAGTCGTTATTGCAGTCGCCTCAACCGCCACTACCTATTATTTCTTGGGTTCAAAAACAAATGAACAACCACAAGTCATTCAACCACCTGTTGTTCCTCCTGTTCAAACGAATAATCAAACATATCTTCAACCAACTATTTCATCAACTGTACAAACAGCAACTCCTTCTGACGAGACGACGAATTGGAAGGTGTATAGGAATGAAAAGTATGGATTTACCTTAAAGCTTCCACCTAGCTGGAAAAACTATAAAGTATGGCAAATAGAAGGCGATTTCAATGCCTTTGATTCAAGTGAAAGCTTTCGTTTTGGACTACCAACAAAAAGTAGTAAATGGCCTGCATATAACGGATACGGAGTTTTATTCACTATTTCAGTCACTACACCACAGGAATGGGAAAAAGAAGTCATAATTCAGTCTAAAGAAGGAGAGCCAGGTTCAACTCCTCCTCTCTATCGCAATGATGAGTATGTTTTTCATTTAACTCCTGGGCAAGATTGTGCTGAAGATTTGTGCGACAGATATTCAGAAATAAATGATATTAGGAAGACTTTTAAACTTATAAGATAGATTATAATCAAATCCTCTCCACCTCCAAATTCACCAACTAAACCATTTTTAATAACCAATTTCCTTCATATGGATAGTTTCAGTGTATAATAGAATAACCTTTTATTATGCGATATTATATCAAAACCTTTGGTTGTCAGCAGAATGTGGCGGATAGCGAACGAATTGCATCAGCATTCAAAGGACGTGGTATGGCAAAAGCTCGATCGTACCAGGAAGCCGATTATATTGTGATCAATACCTGTATGGTTCGGGAATCTGCGGAAAATAGAGTATATGGATTAGTGAATAATATTGAAAAATTAAAAACGAAAAATGCAAAGTTAAAAATTATTGTTACCGGTTGTATGGTCGGTATAGCTTTTCGCGATAAAACGGGAAAATACTTAGAACGCCTGAAAAAAATCATGCCTTCGGTTGATGAGTTTATGCCCATTGAAGAGGTGGGATTTGATCACGCTCCTGTGCGGTCAGATAGATATTCTGCATGGGTGCCTATCTCCAACGGCTGTAATAATTTCTGTACCTTTTGCGTGGTGCCATTTACCCGTGGTCGTGAGATCAGCCGGTCGTATGATGCAATTATTCAAGAATGTGAAGAGTTGAAGAAAAAAGGATATAAAAAAATAACACTTTTGGGGCAGAATGTGAATTCATATGGCGCGGATATTCTTATCGGAGAAAAGAATATACAGGTGATGAGAGATTTAGAGCATATATATTTTAATGTAAAATTAAAAGTTTCCCGCGAAGCGGGATCCCGCTCTGCGGGAAAAAATGAAAAGTGGCACGGTAAAATTGAAAATTTCCAAAATGGAAATATAAAATTAAAACCAATCTATGTAAAGCATTTAGGTCGATATCGCATTCCCACGCTTTTCCCCTATCTTTTGGAAGAGGTAGCAGACATTGGTTTTGACACCATTGATTTTATTTCTTCCAATCCATGGGATTTTTCAGATGAACTTATTGATGTTATCGCACGTAATGGGAATATTTCTCGTACTATTCATCTTCCTGTACAATCAGGAGATGATGACATGTTAAAACGCATGAATCGATGGTATACAAGCGACGAGTATCTGAGACTCGTTTCAAAATTAAAATTAAAAATTAAAAATGTACATTTAACAACTGATATCATCGTAGGATTTTGCGGAGAGAGCGATACTGCATTCAAAAATACAGTACAATTATGTCAGAAGGTAGGGTTTGAAAAAGCATATATTAGCATGTATTCAGAGCGACCTATGACTGCGGCAACCAAAACATTTGCGGATGATGTCCCCCACCCGATTAAGAAAAAGCGATGGATTATATTAGATACGTTAATAAACAAAAAAAACCATGGAGCCAAAAAGAGCATTTAAGTTTTGTCCAAAATGCGGAGGAAAACTTTCTGTACCTGAAGGAAATAAACTATCATGTATACGATGTCATTATGGATTATATATTAATCCATTAGTTACGAATGGCGTTATCATTGAAAATGATGGAGGCGAGATTCTTCTTGTTAAAAGAGCGTGCGATCCACACAAAGGACAATGGGATGTGCCTGGCGGGTTTATTCAACCAAGAGAAAGTTTTAGCACATCAGTAAAGCGGGAACTTATGGAGGAGCTACATCTGGAAGTTCTCATTGATCATATCGTTGGCATATATACTGATACCTATTTATTTGATGGAGTGATCAATGATACCTTATGTATTATGGTTTCAGCTCATATTCTCTCGGGCACAATCACGCCTGATGATGACGCAGAAGCCTATGAGTTTTTTTCAAGAAAAGAAATACTGAAGCAAAAAATTGCATTTGAAGGAGTAAAAAAAGGACTTATTGATCATATACGTTCTACAACTTCTTTCCCTAATTTGACTGCATAATTTGTTCCCCTATCATGTGGATATGTCATATCAAGATTAGCGATATAGAAATTTTTAATAGGAGTCTCAAAATCAGGTTTGTTTTTGATAAATTCTTTATCAAATATGGGTTGGGCAAAGGGACCCTTGAAGAGATAGGTATTGAGAATATCTGGATTATTATTCGTTATTCTCTGGATATATGGCAGAAAGTGATTGACCACACCGTCTTTTTCCATATTCATGCGAGGATCATCTCTTTCAAGATAATTCCCAATATACAAGAGATGGTGGTTATTATAATTTTTCTTATCAATAAAATGAGTGTGTTGAACCATTACAGTAAAAGGAATATAAGGAACCATTATATTTAGCCAGTATATTTTATCAAGAAATGGTTGTTTTGTTTCAATAATTAAGTTATGCGCATGAAGATAGTTGATACGGGTTAATCGTGTATGGTATTCTTCTGGAAAAAAATGATGGGCTAATTTCCTAAGAATTGGTGTGGGGAGTGTGGATATAACTTTGTCAAATGCTTCACCATTTATCAGTATCATTGTCCCCTCCTTTCTTAAAGATGTAACCTCATATTTTTTCTTTATCACTGTTCCTTGTTTTTTTATGGTAATTTCAAGATAATCAATAAGATTTTGAAATCCGCCTTCAATATATCCTAAACTTCGCGTTCTTTTCTTGATGCGACTCCAGATAAAAGACGCAACAATATTTCCCGCATATTTACCGAACTTTTTCCGAAAAAGCTCCTGCCACAATATATTCCAGGTTTTTTTCCCCATAGTTTTTTGCAAAAACTCTTGTGCTGTCATTTGTTCATATTTTTTCAAAAAAGGGGAGCATTTTAAAAATGCAAGGATTGTTGAAGCGCGTATTTTTTGTATTGGCGACAAGAGGGGAAATGATAAAAGATCAAGAGGTGAGGTGAAAGGATATATATTTATTGTTTTATTTTCATTTTCATACGCGCTCGCAGTAAGTGGATTTTTAAAAAAAATACCGTTGAATCCGGTTTCTTGTGCAAAGTGTACAATGTCAGTGTCATTGGAAAAAAGGTGATGATAGGTGCGCTCAAGCGGCCATAACCAATTCTTTCCTCTAAATCCAGAAGCTAATCCGCCAAAATGATTTTCCTTTTCAAAAAGAGTTACTTGATATCCTTTTTTGGATGCGTAGTAGCTTGCGGTGAGCCCAGTCATTCCACCGCCTAAAATACCGATTTTCATACAGTGAAAGTATAGTCTATAACACAGTGAATAATTTCCGCATAATTAACGTACATTTAACGCATGGATTGTTATATCACAAGTGTTATACTCAACTTATTTTGTGAACAATTCGTTTTATCCATGGATGTATGCATGACACAGTGAAAGAAAAAGGATATTTTAAGAAAACCATTCAAGGTGTTTCGTGGATGGCGCTTTTGAGAGGAGGAATGCGAGGTTTGGCGATAGTCAAAATAGCTCTACTAGCTCGATTTCTATCTCCGTCACAGTTTGGCACGTATGGAGTAGTAATGATCATGTTTGGTCTTTTTGAGATGCTTACAGAAACCGGGGTTAATGTAGCGCTTATTCAAGAAGATGATAATGTTGATGATTTTATCTCAACCGCATGGATAGTCTCAATCATAAGAGGATTAGTCATTGCGGGAGCATTATTTCTGATAGCACCTCTTGTTGCTCACTTTTTTAATACACCAGAAGCACTTCAGATGACTCGTTTCGCGAGCATCATTCCCTTAGTGAGAGGATTTATAAATCCAGCTATTGTGAAGTTTCAAAAGAAACTTATATTTCATAAAGAATTTTATTTTCGCTTGTGTATTTATATAGTTGACACTATTGTTGCGGTGAGTGCAGGGATACTCCTTCATTCTGCCTATGCGTTTGTCTGGGGGATGTTGATTGCGGCTATTATTGAAGTATTTTTGTCGTTTAAGGTAGTGATACCAACGCCGACTGCGCGTTTTAATATAAAAAAAGCCCGAAGGGTGATAAGTCGAGGTAAGTGGATTACTTTCGCGGGGATATTTGATTATCTTTTTCAGCATATTGATGATATTGCAATAGGAAAGATTTTAGGCATTGCGCCTCTTGGTTTATACCAACAGGCATATAGAATTTCAACATTGTCTCTCTCTGAAGTCGGAGAGATTTTCAATAAAGTAACGTTTCCCAGTTATATACAAATCGCACATGATAAAAAACGGCTCAAAAAAGCATTTTTCAAAGTAACAGGTGTCATTTTTCTCATCGTGTCTACTTTTGGAGTAGTGCTTTTTTTGTTTGCCCATACTATTGTTCTTATAGTATTGGGAGAAAAATGGCTTGGGTCAGTTGAAGCGCTGAAGATATTGGTGCTTTTTGGTATGCTGAAAGCAGTGTCAAGCTCGGTATATTCTCTATTGCTTGCAGTTAGAAAACAACATATTATTACGATTATTACATTGATTAGTATTGTTGGTCTTGCAGTTTTCCTTATTCCTTTGATTCGTGCACATGGTATCGTTGGCGCCAGTTATGCTCCTATCATAGGTACAGTCGCAGGAATACCTTTTATCATTTTTTATCTTCGCCGTATTTTTTCCCGCGGGTATTAAGAAAAGAATGAACACATACAATTTATTCCTAAAAAATTATTGAGAAGGCTTTCTATAGGGACGAGCCTTAAGTCTATCATGCTCTTGTGGTATACTAACTTTCGCCCTATGTTTATTCAAAAACTTATAGAAGGAATACATGCGAAAAAAACTCCCCTGTGTGTTGGGCTTGATCCTCGTCTTGAGTGGTTGCCAAAAAAAATCATTGATAAGTGTAAAAATAAATATGGAGCAACCTTGATATCTGCCTCATATGCGATCATTGAGTTTAACCGAACTATAATAGATGCTATTGCTCCACTTGTCCCCGCGGTCAAGTTACAAAGCGCGTTTTATGAACAATACGGTCCTGCGGGAATGCAAACATTACTTGATTCAATCATTTATGCGAAAAAAAAAGGACTCGTCGTGATTATTGATGCAAAGCGAGGAGACATTGACTCAACTGCTGATGCATACGCGAATGCTTTTTTGGGAGAAACCGATATATTTGGGAAGAATAAATCGTGTTATGATGTTGATTGCATGACGGTAAATCCTTTTTTAGGAAAAGATAGTGTACGTCCCTTTATTGATGTATGTAAAAAATATGGAAAAGGTATTTTTATATTGGTAAAAACATCAAATAGGGGAAGTGCTGATATTCAAGATCAAAAAGTGAAAGGAGTTACTCTATCAGAAAAAATAGCGTGCATGGTTGATACATACGCGAAAGAAAATAAAGAAAATAAGTATGGATATTCAAATATCGGTGCGGTTGTTGGATTGACTTTTCCTCAAGTCGCACAAAAACTGCGGAAACTCATGCCTCATTCGTTTTTTCTCGTTCCCGGATATGGGGCACAAGGGGGGGATATTCGCGGCATAAAATATTTTTTAAATGACGATGGATTAGGTGCTCTCATACATTCTTCAAGGAAAATAATTTATTCGTATCGTGAGCAAAAAGACGGTGAGGAAAATTATTTGACAATAGTAAAAAATGCAGTGATGCGCGCAAAGGAAGAGATACGACAATATGTATAAAATTGCGTTTGCAGGATACGCGACCGTAGATGTTATTGCAAATCAACTGTATTTAGGAGGAGCGGCTGGGATCATGGCTCTGAATGCGGCTTTATTGGGAGTACAAGCTTCTCTTATAGCTATTCTTTCTCGTGATACCTATGGAAAATGGTATGAGAGTACGTTAAGGCGGTCGGGAGTTGATATTACACACTGTGTTTTTGCGCCTCATCTTCCCACGTGTATCATACAAAATCCTCACGGTAAAGGATCTTCAAGAATATGGAGAGACAATGGAACTCATAGATATATTAAAAATATTACTCTTATGATAGAGACTCTATCTACCTTTGATGGAATATTTGTGGTGAATAGTCATCCAGATTTGGGTGAAAAAATAGCAGAGAAAAGTAATGATAATTTATTTTATATTCATGGACATCAAGTTGTCCATAAACGTCATTATGTAAGAGACAAAATTTTATCAAAATCAACCATTATTTTTGGAAATCAAGAAGAGTCTCCATTTATTTTTGAAAAAAAACCATTTAATTTTGGTGTTAAGATGGTTGTCATTACGAAGGGAGAAAAGGGAGGAATCGTCTTTTTTAAAAATAGGAAAACAACTTCGTTTCAAGCCCCAAAAATTGCAGCCATAGTGGACTCAACGGGAGCTGGAGACGCGTTTGCGCTTGGATTTGGTCTTTCATTCATCGCTGGGAGAACTGTAACAGGAGCAATCAAAGAGGGAAAAAAATTGTCAAGAAAAGTGATTGGACATAAAGGGGGCTTGATTTCAAGTAATTTCTGATATAATAACTCGTGTATGAATGAATGATTCATTATAACACTTGATGTTGATGGAGTGTTGACTGAGGGAATGGTTTCTGCTCACATGCCTGAATATAATCGTGGGCTTGATTTAGTGGAGCAAAACTCTAAATTTTGCAAGAGAGTCAGTAATCTTGTATTAGTTGGATTTGGTTTTTCAGAAGATAGGAAAAAGCAATTGGAAGGATCAATTTACCCAGATAGTGGGTTAAGAATAATGAGATTGCCTTCATGGCAGAAAAATGATGTAAATCAGTTAATCACAAATCTCAAAATTTAATGTGGGCTTTTGAGAAGGCGCTTGCCTGTAACTTTTTCTTCAAACTCTTGTAACATACGAAGGGACTCCTCAGCAGAGGCAATGATACGATCAACGTCCTTGATGGTTGATTCATGTGTGGCATTTTTTTTAATAAGAAAAGCAAGTTGTTTAGTATCGTTAATCGGTTGACGCAAATTTACCGCGAAATCATTCACTTTATTTGCAAGAAGATCCTCTACTTTATTTTGATAGACTTTCTCATCTTTTCTTATAACCAAAATCTCCTTTTCAGCTTCTTTCAGATGAAGATATTCTTTTCGCAAATAGAAAGTCAATGGTATGACGGTAAGAAGCGATAAAATAGTGAGATAATCATACGCAATATCAATAGTGCCAATATCAAAAGAAAAAAGCCCGGTAAGAGTCAATATAAATGCAACTGATGTTGAAGGAGTGAAGGTAAACCCGAGTAAAATCGCAAGCAGATAGAGTGTGAAAAAAAAGGGAGAGACAAACCAACCAGTTGCCGCAACAAGAAAAAGCACAAAAATCGCACTAATCATAATCATTGTTCGTATGTGTCCTGTTTTTTTTACTACAAAATATCCATATATAATAACCGCAAGAAGTCCAAGAAGAGCAAATTGTAACTTAAAAAAAGTAGTAATTGGATTTTTAGTGAGTATATAAACAATCAGAGTAATTCCAATAGTGAATAGTATATTTCTTATTTTATGCATATATTTTAGCATAACATCGTTTATACATCTTGTCAATATCTGTAAATATTTTATTTTTTCTATATAATAGAATAGAATGTTATGGTTAATATGCATAAAATAAATTCTATTATTATCGCGGCGCGTCCAAATCAATGGATGAAAAATTTAATCATATTTACAGCGATTATTTTTTCTGGCATGTTGTTTAACATTGATTTGTTTGTGATCACTTTTATAGGGTTTTGTCTTTTTTGCGTTCTTTCTTCAACCTCATATATATTGAACGATATAATTGATTATCCGTATGATCGTAAACATCCGTTTAAGAAGTATCGTCCTATTGCATCAGGCGCATTGAGTATTCCTGATGCAACTTTTATCGTATTTCTTCTATCCTTACTCTCTCTGATCATTGCCTTAATTATATCAGTTTCTTTTTTTCTGATTACGTTTACTTTTTTACTCTTACATTTTTTCTATTCTTTATATTTCAAAAAACACCCAGTATTTGATATTTTTACTATATCTTTTTCATTTATGCTTCGTGCGTTTGCCGGACAGGCGCTTACGGGATATCATATACAAATTTGGCTTCTTCTGACTATCTTTTTTATTTCTCTTTTCATTGCGACTGCAAAGCGTCATGCTGAATTAATTATTCATGGTCATGAGACGCGTTCATCTTTGTACTTTTATAAGGAACATTTACTTGATTTTCTTACGACAACTTTTGCAACAACCACAATAATTGCGTATGCGCTCTATACTTTTTTGGAAAATATACAACTTACTCATACCCCATTTACGTTTTATTTTGAAGAGATATTTCCTAATTTTGAGGCGCGTAAGTGGTTTATGATCACTATTCCTTTGGTAGTGTATGGTATTTCTCGGTATGCACAGCTTTTGTATGAACGGGATCAGGGAGAGCGACCAGAAAAAATTATCACACAAGATAAGCCTCTTATTATCACGATTCTTTTATGGGCACTTATCGTGATATCTTTGATCTATATTTTTTGATAGACCATTTTTTAAGAAAGGGTTTTATGAAGGCTTCAAAGAGATAACTATGCATTTTTGATTAAAAAAATGATTGTTTTTGATCTCTTTTTTACCCTTGACATCTTACTTATGGGGTATTAGATTGTATGAGGACACTATATATGAAGTGTATTTTCTGTGCACATCACAATACCGAAGTGGCTGAAACGCGTGTAGCAGATAATGGTACGATAGTACGTCGCAGAAGAAGATGTGGTACTTGTCTAAAGCGATTTACTACGTATGAGCGAGTTGAAAGACTCCCTATAATTGTGGTGAAGCGTGATACAAGAAGAGAGCGATTTGATAGAGATAAATTGAAAAAAGGAATTTTGAAATCATGCGAAAAAACTAGCGTGAGTTTTGAACAAATTGAAAAAATAGCAGAAGACATCGAAACAGATATAAAGCAGGAAGATTCAGCAGAAATTGAAAGCAATTTAATTGGCAGTCTTATAGGACAGAAATTAAAGAAAATTGATAAAATCGCATATATCAGATTTGCGTCAGTATTTCGACGTTTTGTTGATGTTGAAGATTTTGAGATAGAACTTAAAAAGTTATTATAATTATAAATACCGATCAAATCAAGATCAATTAATTACTTATTTTTATCATATGAAACTGACAGGTGTCGCAGAAAAGGTTTTTATTGACCGTTATTCGTTAAAAGATAAACAGGGAAAGCCGTTGGAGAAAAATCCGGATCAGATGTGGCGACGTGTTGCTCATGCAGTCGCAACTGTTGAAAAGGGTGTAAATCAAAAAAAATGGGAAAAACATTTCTATCAGGCAATGCAGGGGTTCAAATATGTACCAGGAGGACGTATTTTAGCAGGAGCCGGGACAGGGTACATGGTCACTTTTTACAATTGTTTTGTCATTCCAAGTCCAGGCGATTCTCGTCAAGGCATATTGGACACTCTGAAGCAAATGGTTGAAATTATGGCTCATGGTGGGGGAGTAGGGATCAATATATCATCACTTCGCCCAAAGGGTGCGCGCGTGCGCAAAGTGAATGGTTTCTCATCAGGTCCATGTAATTGGGCAGAATTATTTTCTCTTGCAACAAAGGATATTATTCAACAAGGGGGCACCAGAAGAGGTGCGTTAATGCTTATGCTCTGGGATTGGCATCCTGATATTGAAGAATTTATCACTGTAAAGCAGGATTTATCTCGTATTAACGGTGCTAATCTTTCTCTATGCATTTCGGATAGTTTTATGAAAGCGGTTGAAAAGGACGAAGATTGGCAATTGATGTTTCCTGATACAAATGATCCAGAATATGATGCGAAATGGGATGGTGATCTTGAGGTGTGGAAAAAATTAGGTAAGAAAATGAAAATTATCAAAACGGTAAAGGCGCGTAAAATCTGGGATTTGATAGCCTCTGCGGCGTGGAAATCAGCAGAGCCGGGAGTCGTATTTATGGAACGGTATAACAAATGGCATAATAATTACTATTGGAACAGGATAAACTGTGTAAATCCTTGTGGAGAAGAAGGATTGCCACCATGGGGAGTATGCAATCTTGGATCAATCAATTTATCTGCATTAGTTAATGTATTGCATTCTGATAAAAAAGGACGATTTGATTTTGTCTCGCTTAAAAAAATTGCAAAAACAGCAGTTCGCTTTCAAGACAATATTATTGACATGGATCCGTATGTGTTTGATGGGATACGCAAAACTCAACTTGAAGGAGAAAGGCGTATTGGTTTGGGAACTATGGGGCTTGGTGATTGTTTGATCAAATTACAGCTCCGTTACGGGTCTGATAAGTCACTTACCTTTATTGATAAGGTATATCGCATCATCCGTGACGCGGCATATGAGGCATCATGCGAGATCGCGAAGGAAAAAGGTAGTTTTCCCAAATTCGATGCGTCATTATTCTCCAAAAGTCTCTTTATTCAAGAACTTGACAAAGAGTTGCAGGATACGATTAAAAAACATGGTATACGTAATTCAGTCCTTCTTATGCAGGCACCAACTGGATCAACTTCGCTTTTGGCAGGGACTACGTCTGGAATTGAACCAGTCTATGAGTTTGAGTTTATACGGAAAGATAGATTAGGTATACATACCATTCGACATATTTTGTATGAATCATGGTACCAAAAAAATAAAACTGAAATAAAAGCGGGAAAAGCAAAAAAGCCTCTATGGTTTGTCTCATCAAACGAACTGACCCCAGAGGATCATGTGAAAGTGCAGTCCGTGATACAAAAATATGTTGATGCTTCAATCTCAAAAACAGTAAATGCGCCAAAAACTCATACGGTTGATGATGTGAAAAAACTATACACAATGGCATATAAATTAGGATTGAAAGGCATAGCGTATATGCGAGATGGATCTCGTCCCGGCGTGTTGGAACGGGTTGAAAAAAATACTTCTGAAAAATCAAAAAAAGATAATGGAAGCGTGTTACATCATGTTAAGCCTCGTCCCATGGTGGTTCATGGATCAACCTATAAGATCAATACACCCGTAGGCACTGCATTTATTACTATCAACACCAATGGTGATCAAGAACCGCTTGAGGTATTTGTCAATGTAGGTAAAGCAGGAAGCGATGTGTATGCCATGGCTGAAGGATTGGGGAGAGTCGTATCGTTGGCGCTTCGGTTTTCATCACAACTCTCTCCTCATGAGAGAATACAGGAAATTATCAATCAACTGCAGGGTATTGGTGGGGCGCGTACGCTTGGATTTGGAAGAGAGCGTGTGCGTAGTCTTCCTGATGCGTTGGCAAAAATCTTGGGCATGCATTTTAAGACCATTCGTAAAGGCGATACTACATCTATTGAAAGGGGGAATGGTGCGACAAAAGAAAAGATAGAGTTAGTGGCGCACGATACCCAGCCGTCTTTATTAGAACTTGAGAAATCAAGCTCTTTTGATATTTGTCCCTCATGCGGCGAGGCGGCATTTGCGCATGAGGAAGGGTGCAAGAAATGTTATGGATGTGGCTTCTCAGAGTGCTAAGAATAATACCGCATTAGCAAAAAAGTGCTATCATGAATCTATGCAAATTTTTTCAAAGTTTTTTATTTTAACGGTAAGCATATTTTTTTTGTTATTAGTTTTTGTCTCATATATTAGCGGTGAAACAAAATCAGAAGGTGATTTAAATGATGATGGGAAAGTTGATTTATTTGATTTAGTTACTGTAGCCAAAGATTTTGGGAAAAAAGGAGAGGGATTTCCCGGAGACGCAGATAAAAACGGCGCGGTTGATATTTTTGATTTAGTCATCGTTGCAAAAAATTTTGGACACAGTACGCCGAAACAAGAAACTATATCTCCTACACCCGTTGCTTCTCCTTCTGCTCAAATAGCATTGCTTGAAACGATAATTGAATCAAACAATACAGAAACACATACACTCATTGACAAATATGAACAATCAACAGATGAAGAAGAAAAACAAGCCATAGTTTCAAATCTTGAAAATAATCTTACCGGAAGAAAAAAAAATTTACTCTCTCTTCTTGAATTATCTCCTTTATCTGTATATCAGAAGGCGTTTGATCAGAATGTCATTGAGAAACTACACACAGTAGGTAAAATTAAAGACAAACAATTAGTTGAAACAAGAATAAATACTCTTCAAGGAATCGTGAATACGACAATCTATGATGATTTTGAGAATAATATATCATATGAGACCGCAACCTTTATCCCTGATGATACTCAAGATGAAGAGATTAACTTTTATCCCACTGATGGTCAAACATTACTTTCTGGAACAAAAGTAGTAATCAATAATGCATTGAGGATAGATGAAGGTGAAAAAGTCCTTGGTGTTTCTTCTGTATATGCACAGGAGAGCAAAAATCTTGATGTTAAAAATTACGAAATTTTTTACAAAGTACATCTTATTGCGGTTGGAATACAGAGGTCTAATGACCCCGTTCCACAAGCTATCGGAAATCAAAATATATTAGTTATTCTTGCTAAGGCTCGAGATGTAGATAATGTATTTTTAGGTAATTTACCAGCACCCGAACAAATAGAAGAGCATATTAAAGGGCAAATCAATAGATGGTATAAAAAAAATTCATATGGGAAAATGTCAATTACCCCCACTGTAATTGATAAATGGTACACATTAAAATCTCCGACCATCGAATTTGATCGGATGTCAGGAGTACAATATATGCAAGATGAGCATTTATTTTTTAAAGAGATTTTCCCTCAACTACATAAAGATAATGTTGATGTATTCAATTTTGACAGATTTCTTCTTATTGCGGGAAGTTCTATAGAATCCGAGATACTTGGAACTAGTTCTGTTGGCAAAAAATATGTAAGATCTATTATGCGAATTGATCAACAAATTAAGGATAATATCTCTTTAGCTGTGATAAGACTCCCTCTTTTTATTGATACTTTAAGTAAACCTTTTATAGAAACTTCTGATGGGAATTTAAACCTTTTTGAATTTGTTACCGCTCATGAGATAGGACATCAATTAGGATTAGATCACGCTAGAAAGCTTGTCTCTAAAAGAGGAGTGAATATGATTTCACTAGACTTGCTCTCACCTCAAAATACAGAAGAAATAGAATATGGCAACCCATACGACATTATGGGTATTACCAAAAAAAAAGATGCGGAGGGATCATTTTTTAACAGCAGAGCTAGGCGTTACCTTGGTTGGTTAGATCCAACGCAATCAATTGAAATAGATCCGCAGTATCCTGATGGTTTATACACTATAAAAGCAATGGGTGAAAAAGGAGTAATCTCTGCATATATTCCTATGGCTCGTCTACACCCACCATGGTTTGATTTTGATATTGAATATAGACTGGGCAAGGGAGCGGTATTAAACGTTGGTCCTGATGACCTATCCGCTTATTCTGGAGGAGGGCTTCTCATTCCTTACTTCAAAGATGTCAATACACATAAAAATTCGTTTTCAGTAGGTGATGCCACAATGTATCTTGATACTAATAACATGCAGGTCAAAGTCGTCGATATCAATGATGAAGAAAAATCGCTTACTTTTCGTGTTAAACAGTGTTTTCCAGATGACTACTCAAAAATAATTCATGTACATGGAGGTGATATAAATAATGATTTTCAATCGTCAATGAATGTATTTGAAACTGATATAAGAAAAAACTATGGAAACTTAAAATTGAAAGAGGATTTTTATATTGAGAATTCAACCTGTTTTGATAAGTACTATGTTGAACAGTCAGGAAGCATAGAAATTGGAAATTTATCAGTAAGCAATTTAAGTAAAAGTGGCATCAGTTTGCAGATAATGTCAGGCAAAAATAAACTTACTGGATTTTTTTTTGATGTTGGTATTTCTAATACGCAATTGCCAAACACAGAAATTAATTTTAACTTGGATGAGCAGAATGGCGTAATAAGTGAATTAAAAAAAATCAATTATCATCTTTTATTAAATACTGTTCCTTCTCCTGACGAATACAAAAATGATCTTGAACCATTTATGCTTGATATAAAAGATAAGGACGTAAATAATAAGAAATTTAATTATTTAGAAGTTAAGAAACAACAGACGATTGTATTTAACTCGGATATAGGAAACAACTCTCGTAATCCAGATGGGAATAAAAGTACTGACTTTTTTGTGAAATGGGAGATACAAGATGAAAAAGGGAATAATGTCATACCTCCCTTTCGTCAACGTCATGACGGCATTCCTCCAAAATCTATAGACAACGCTAATCCTGCAACTCTCACATTGACTATTCCTCAAGATTTACCAGTAGGAAATTATAAAGTCATCCTTGAAGTTGATTCAAATAATAGACTGCAGGAGTTTAATGAAAATAATAATATGATTTTTAGATATTTTAATGTGGTAGAGCAAAAAATATGACCCATCAGAAAAAAACGAAAAAAATCTATGCTTTTATTGACAGCCAAAATCTGCATCTTGGAGTAAAAAGTCAAGGCTGGATATTGGATTTTGTACGTTTTCGCATACTGTTGAAAGATAAATATTATGTAGAAAAGGCTTTTTTATTTATTGGATATATCCCAGACAATCAGAGTTTATATACTCACTTACAACAATTTTACTCAGGAAATTCAGCTTCTATATCATAAATATAGGATTATTTAAGAAGAGATTGATGCAAAAAAAATAAAAAAAGAGAGGCATTCCGCGGGATAAAACCCTTTGGTAGTCCTCTCATAGTGATAAATATATCGTATAAAATATGTTCATAA
>Ga0209542_10010315_pt1 | contig 16893 bp, 19 predicted proteins | sample RifCSPhighO2_01_FD_184028 | JGI IMG/M metagenome (GOLD analysis project Ga0209542, IMG submission 184028) | Soil microbial communities from Rifle, Colorado - Rifle CSP2_plank highO2_0.1 (SPAdes) (version 2) | ecosystem: Environmental > Terrestrial > Deep subsurface > Rock core/Sediment ...
GTTTTAGGTTTTTGGGATGCAAGAAAATTTATTCAATTTTCTGCACAGAAAATCCTTAGGATTTTCTTGTGATCCAAAATCTAAAACCACAAAGTTACTACCCTATTCTAAAGAATAGGGTTTTAGATTTATGGACATAAAAAAGTAAAGTATATAAGCAAAGTAATTTTTATTAAAATAATCATTTCATATATGAAAGGAGGTAAAAATGGAAAAGGGGGTATTAGGTTGGATTGCATCAATCTTAGTTGTTATTGGTGCAATAAACTGGGGCCTTGTTGGAATAGGCAGTTTTAATGGTGTTTCTTATAAGTGGGATCTTGTTAACTTATTGTTTGGAAGCATTCCTTACTTGCCAGCTATAGTTTATATCTTAGTTGGTTTATCTGGAATTTGGTTATTAGTAAAAATGTTCCAATAAAGAATAAATAACTACTAAATTTTTGTTTTTTATCTTTAATTATTTTATATATAATTCAATGAGATAATCTATAAATATAGTTTATCTCTCTTATTTTTATGGAAACTTCAACAAAGGTAAAAAGAGCAACTCTACATCAAAGATTATTAGAAGAAGAATTTAAGGATTTACTAGTTATTCCTAGTCATTATAATTCTAGAGAAATCATCCATGACAGAAATAGAAAAACTTTATTCATTACAGGAGTTACTAGTAAACCTCTTCACGATATTTCAGAGTATTGTGTTGTTCCAGGTACTCTTGTTCCTGAAGCTTTGACAAGACGGGGTATAAAGAAAACGCTTGGATATCAAGTTATTTATTTTAAAGAATGAATCAGTATTATATTATTTTTTAATACAGATATTTATTTAAGTATCTATCATCCCTTTCTAAAATGGCTTCGGCGAGTCTTTTAGAACAATATGTATCACAATTTCAACATTCTTCTTCATCAAATATTCTTGATTCTTTCCAAAATTCTTTGATTGATCTAAGTGAGAATACAAGGAGGGCATATACTACAGATGTTTACAAATTTTTAATCGATAAATTTTTTAATTTTTGGGATTTCCATTGTGATTATAATCCTATTGCACAACAAGTTGCTATTTTTCATGTATTGGATAGGGCTGATGAATCTTATAAACAGTGTAGATTATCTGCATCTAAAAAGGAGCAGGTTTTAGAGAGAGCACTTTCTATTTCTGAAAAAAACATGCAAAGGAAAATTCCATCTAAAACAAAGTCAAATCCCTTACAATTAGTTTCACAATCATTTCTAGGAAATATTTCTTATTCTCAAAGAAATAATAGACTTACTATGTCTTTAAGAAATGACATACCTAGTAAAAAATACGCTTTTGTAAGAAAACAAGATGAAGTTGCTCTTGATTTTTTGTTTTATTATTATAATGAGTTAATTGACCCTCCTTTTCTTGAAGATATTTTTAGGGAAGATAAAATAGGAGAGGTATTACAATTCCATGAAAGAAATGGGAATAAAAAGAATACAATTGCAAGGAAAATGTCTTCTCTTTACAGGTTTGAAAGATTTCTGTATAAACATGACCTTATTTCCAGAAGAGTTTTAGATGAAATGCCAAGGCCAAAAATAAGAACTTCTAAACAAATATACCTTTCAGGTCCTGAACTCACACAACTATACAGATATCTAGATAGAAAATGTGAAAGTTCTGATAGACAAACAAGATTATTAGCTTATAGAAACAGAGCTATGATTAGTATTCTTGATACAACATTAGTCAGAGGAAGTGCTCTTTGTGATGCTACAATTGATGATTTAAACATGAATAAAAGAGAACTATTTGTAAGAGAAAAAGGAAGGGAAGAGAATATTGTTCCAATTGTTGGCAAATGCTATGATTACATTAATTCATATTTAAGGGTTCGCCCGCTTTTTTTGGAGACTTATTCAGTTGAAGAGGAAGAAAAAGATTATCTTTTTCATACAAAGAGAGGATTAAGAATGACCCGCAGATCTCTTTCTAGAATTATAAATGAAAGTTGTTCAGATTGTGATATAAAAGAAAAAATACGGCTTGGTAATAAAAAACATATTGGAACACATGCTATAAGAAGATCAAATGCTATTCTTTTAAAGAGAAACAGGATGCCTATTGAAGATTTGGCTCGATTAATGAATCATAGAAATATTGAAACAACAAGAAGATATACAGAACATGCTGATACAGATTTAAGAAAAAGTTTAAAACAATATCATCCTAGAGCAAAAAGTGTATAAAAATTTAAGAAGATTTATTAACTAAGGTTGTTATATTGAGATAATGGCTGAAAATAAGATAAAGAAAAAATCAGAGACACTTGTCTGGATTGCTCAAATTATCTTGCTTATTGGGTTTTTACTATTTGGAATTTTTAAATTTTTGACTCCGCCTGAAGTTGCAGCAGGCATATTTGGAGAGATTGGGGGGGTAACTTCACAATATTTCACTGGGGCATATGAAATTATTTCAGCCATTCTTGTGATAATTCCAGGGACTGCATTCATTGGAGCGTTAATGATAGTTGTTTCTATGACTACTGCATTTATTCTACATTTAACTATAATTGACCAGGATATTTTGATAATATTTAATATAATTTTTATTATATTAGCTATTTACGTAATGATCAAGAGAAAAAAGGATTTATTTTGGAAGAAAAAGTAAAATGGCTACAAAAACAAAAAAGAAATCTGAAAGATGGGAACTTTTAACGAGAATCTTTGTTGCTATCGTTACAGGTATAATTCTCAGTGTTTGGAAAATAGCAATTATCGTTGTTTGGATTATTCAGTTCATAATTGTATTATTTAAAGGTAAAAGAAATAAAAATATGGCTGAATTTAGTGAAGTATGGAACACTCAAAATTATATTTTTATCAGGTACTTAATATTTGAATCAAATCAAAGGCCTTTTCCCTTCACAAGTTTGGAAAAAAATATGAGCAAGTTTGAGTGAAGATTAAATAAAAATTAAAGAAAACATTTTTTTGAATCATAAGTTCTATAATGCAACATAAATAACCTAAATAGGTAAATTTTAGTTATAATATAGTATAATTCCATAAAAATTATATAATACTTATCATTGTTTTTTGTATAATGAATTTAGAAAAAACACTTGAAGAAATTGAAACATCAGGAAAAATTATTAGTGATACAAAAATAGAACAGATCCCTATTTATGGAACTGATGTTAGTGGTTATGGTAGTAGAGACTGGCTTATTGAGGTGATTGCGGGGTATGAAGAAAAAGAAGTTCCTAAAAATTCTTTAAAAGAAAGGAAAAAAGCTAGAAAAGAATTAAAGAAGATATTAAAAAGAGAGTCATTAGAAAAAGAAGTTAGAGATAAAATTAAAAAATACATTCAAATGGTTAATAAAGATGCAAGAGTAGAATTAGTTCATCAAGTAAGTCGGGCAATGACTGTCCCGGCTATTATTGGGGGTTTAGTAATTGGTGGTTTTGCATTTAAAGGCTGTCTTGATGAAGGTGCCAAAAAAAATGCTTATAGTTATCTTCCATATTCTATAGAGTCTTATGAGCATGACAGAGAGGAATATCTTAAGTGTAAAAGAATATTAGAAAATGCTTCACCACGAGGTTTTATTGCTTCTGAATATCCAAAGGTTGTTGGATTCTGGAGGAAAAGAATTGAAGAAGATGAAGAAAAAATTAAAGATTATATTAAGAAAGGAGAAATAAATGGAAATTATGAGTATTTTGAAAGATTAAAGGGGCATTTTGGGAATAAAGATTGGTGGAAAGGATATTTTGGAGAAGTCAAATAAGATGAGAATTGATAGAAATGGAGAGGGTGATGAATTAGAAGCAGAAGCAAAATTTTCAGATACTATTTTGGAAACTCCTACAAGAATGTTGTGTGTAGCAAGAAGTGTTTTGTATTTTCCTCTTGAAGAATTGTAACAAATACTGGAAGAGTCGTCTACGAAGGGAAAAATAAGACAGAATATAAGTGATTATTAATATTCTATTTTTACCAACTACAATTTATTAAAAATTTATTTTAGGCATTACATTTACACATGCTGAAAGTTTTTAGCAATACTTAAAAGTTTTAACTCAATTTTGGATAGATTTTTAAAGCATATTTCAGTGTCTATTCCTATGAAAAGCAGCATTATAATGTCATTTACAATGGCTTTGTTATCTGTAGTTGGCCTTATGGCTAATTGGTTTAATCGTGATTTCTTATAATTGTAAAAAGATTTATTAATAAAAGGGTATTTTTACTTAGATGGCACCAGAAAAACATATTTTAGAAAGAGCAATAGAAGTAAGCGCTTACCAGGATATAATTGATAGTTTACAGGGTCGTGATCAGCACATTTACAAGGATGATAAAGGAAACAGATACATGTTTTGGTCTGCTCCTCATGAAACTAAAGGTAAAGGATTTAAGTTTATGGATATAGACAAAAATAAGGAAAAGCTTTTTCAATTAGCTGACCTTGATAAGTTGATAAGAAAAAAGGATTCTATTGAGGATTATTAAGTCAAAAAAGGTACACTACGTACAATGTATCTTGTGCGAAGTATTTACGTGTAAAAGTGATTTTTATGAGGAAATTAGCGTTTTTTATGGAGTTTAATATATAAAATTATGAAGGCTATTACAATTATTGAGAAAATTATATAAGTAAACAATATTTCTCCACCATATTTATATCCTTCGTACATCATTATTAAAGACAAAATAATGGACAAAATGATGAAAAGAAGAAATCCTTTTAATAGTTGTTTCATTGTTTATTAAATTTTATTTAATATTTAAATATTTCCTATTTTAGCAATTTTAACTACTACAATTATTATCTTTAGACTATTAAACACTACAATTGATTATGCTAAAAGTTTTTAGCGGAGCTTAAAAGTTTTAATTTGAAACAAAGTCTTCTATACCCAAATGTCTCAGGACTTTTTCCCCTTCTTTGGCTACTTTTCTATTTTGTCGATTTCTGTTAATTTCATAAATGCCTTAGGCTAAATTGGTTAATAGAGAAACACCCAAAGATGCAATAAATGCAGGTGCTAAAATTTCGTCTTTGGTGTAAATATCTCCATTGATTGTAAAATGATCAAACATTTCTAAAGTTGAAAGAGATAAAAATATATTCACAAAACCTGCTACAGAAGTTCCGCCGCAAATATCCTTCTTCATATGAGAAGCGTAAATTAAAGGATCTTTTCTGTTTTCCCTTTCTTTCTCTTGTCTAGAATAAGTCGGGGCTAGATATATTCTTTTTAGTGGATTGGAAATATATTTTAATTCCATTGCTTATCTAAAAAATAGGTTTTTTATAAATTTTATGTAAAAATACATATTCTAAAAGTTTTTAGCGAGGATTAAAAGTCTTAATTGTTAAATTTTATTGGTTTTTAGCAACATTTACAGAATCTAGATGATAAAACAACTGCAGCTGCTACTACAATCGTCCATTTAGCCCACATAGTTCCATACCAATTTGGGACTAAAGCTACAGCTATAATTAAAAGTGGTAGGATCCAATCTACTTTATGATGATAACAATCACATTTATAGTGCATACTTTCCTGTTTTCTCATTCCTTTAGATCTTGATTTTGGCATTTATAATCTAGGTATTTTTGACTTATAAAACTTTGTTTTGGGTTATTTTTTGATATTTTCTGAAGTTTTAATTCTTAAAAAAACTTGTTTTTGAGTGTTTATTATCCGGTTTTTTGAGGATTTTTTCTGTTAGCTTTTTAATGGGTTGTAGTGTAAAATTGCTTTTAAGATTTTGAAAAAAGATGAAATTTATTTGATAATTGTAGTGTAAAATTTTTGAGTTATGGATTTTTATGCTTGTAAATTTTGATAGTTTTTTAGCCTATTTTTTATGTTTTTTATAGAATTGTTTTAATTTTTAGGATTCATTTTTCATATACTTTAACCATTTTTTATGTTTTTTGTAAAATTTTTCTAAAATTTGGCTGTTTAAACAGTGTTTAAAGTTGTACTTTTTATGATTTTTATCGAGGATAAATGGTGTTTAAACAGGTGCTTGTATAAACTTTAGGGGTAAGATTTATAAATAGGGATTTTTTATATATTAATATGTGGGGATTTTTTATAAAAAAGGCAGAAAAGAGGGAACTTGACCAATTAAAGCAGGCTGTTCAAACAGGCTTCAACACTGTTAAACATGATGTTAAAAATATTAGTGATTGGATTAAACACCTTGATTCTCAAAAAAAGAGTCTAAAGGATGATATTTTGACATTAAATGATGGATTATCGACGGTAAAAGAAGAAGTTGAAAATATGAAAAATATTCTTTCTATTGTTGGTGAACGACCGGTGTTTAAACAGCGACAAACAGTGTTTAATAAACAAACAGGTGTTCAAGGTGTTTTAAACAGTGTTCAAACGGGTGTTCAAACAGCATTTTTAGACAATTTATCTACTACTGAAAGAGCCATTATATTTGTTTTATTAAATAGTGATATGAAACTCTCTTATGAGGATCTTGCTTCAATGCTAGGAAAAAGGAAGACTACTATAAGAGGCCAAATAAATAGTATAAGACAGAAAAGTGAGGGGTTGATAGAAGAAATAATTGGTGAAAACAACAAGAAGAGAGTGTATATACCTGAGAGGGTAAAGGAAGTTTTACTAAAAACCAGAAAGGGGGAAAATAAGGCTAAAAAACTCAAAAATAGAGAAGAATTTTAGTTAAAAAATGGAAAAGTGAGAGTTAATTCAATCAAAAATTACCTGAAAATCTTAGGTTAGTGAAAAAAGAGAGAATTAAAGAGTTATATTTATTGAAAATTAAGAAAAGGGGAGGGTTAGATACCCAATAAAAAGGTCTGAAAATGAAAAAATGAGGGTCATAATTTGAAAAAGTGTGAGGAAGGATAGGAGGCTTTAAATGCCTAAATTTAAGGTTTTTGAAGTCTATATAGATGAAAAAGTTCTCTTAGTATGGGCTCTTTTATGTTATATAATCGTTGCAACGAAAAATAATAATATGAGGAATCATTAAAGAATGATTCTGATGTATTCCAATAAAATAGGGTTTAGGGGTCTATAAAGGCTAAATTTATGATTTCAAAGTTCTCTGAGCTTTATTATAGTTGAAAGGGTGGCTATTCTCTTTAGATCATTTGATACTGAAAGAACAACCTTTTTATTGTTTATTTTCTCTTTTTTGATAGGAATTCCTTTAAGAAGCATTCTTCTTACATAGTCTCTTATTGCACTCTCGCTTAAATTAAGATTTTTTGCTATTTTTTGATAGGTTATTTCATGGGGATATTCTTCTTCTAGTTGATATATCATCGAGAAGACAGACATTTCCTGCTCTGTAACCCTTTTAAATTTTAAACGAATATCTTTTTTTAATCTATCCAAAGAATCAAGTATAAAAGAAGCTTCTTGAATGTCGTCTTCTATTGAATTAGCTGATTTTGAACCTATTTCGTCTGTCTGTCTGTCTGTCTGTCTGTCTGTCTTAACCCCTCTGTTTCCTATGGAGATACCTGAATTTTGGTTTATTAACCCCTCTGTTTCCTGTAGAACTGTCTTATTATCTGTCTTATTAACAGGATATGTCTCATTTATCTGTCTTAATGTTTGATTATCTGTCTTATAAGAATAAACAGGTATTTTTGATATTTCTTTTAATTTTTGTGTATTTATCTCATCTATTAACTCTTTTAAAAGATATTTAACATCCTCCAATTCCTTGCTTAAATTAAAAATATCTTCTTTAATTAATTGTATTTCCTCTTTAACTCTATTAAAAGAGATTTTTATGTTATCTTCATTCATATTGTTCTGATAATATCAGTTTTATTTAAGTTTATTGCATTTTTTGCATTTAAAGATCAAAAAAACTCTGTATTTGTTTTGAGTTTTTAGGATGATCCAAAATCTAAAACTCTAAAGTTACTATCCTATTCTTTAGGATAGGGTTTTAGATTTATGGACATTAAAAATAAATTGAAAATTAACTTTGTTTAGAATGATATAAATCATAAACTTTATTTGTTAAAGTCCACTTAATCCTTCTAGAAAAAGATATGCCTTTTTTATTCTTCTTTATTGAACTAACTAAATTCTTTTCTTTTAGTTCATACAATATCTTCTTCATAAATTCTTCGTCTCTTGCAACTTCTCTAGCTATCTCTGCTGTGAAGGGTTGTTTTGGAAAAGAATTATATAAAAATAGTAAAATCTGTTCAACTATTCTCTCTCTCTTTTCTGTACTTATTCTCATATTGTATAAATATATAGAATTAAACTAATTAAGTTTTTAAAGTCTCTTGCATAATTAGAGTAATGAAAAAAAAAAGGGTAATTAATAGAAAAATAAATAAGAAAAGAGCAAAAAAACCTCTTTCTTTTAGATTACTTGTTATATTTTCTATTATTTTAATATTACTTCTAATTCTTTATAGTTATTTTAGTTTTTTATATAATCAACATATTAGTTTAATTTATCAGGATATGGATTTTGGGCTTTATAATCTAAATACACTTCAAGAAAATGGGTTAGATGTTAACCTAACCCAAATATCAGATTTACCATCTATTTCTATAACTGAGGGGATTTATTATCCTAATTTTGTTGATTTAGACAACTATTTTGTTGATTTGAATGGGTTGAATTATATTGTATTTGATTATGATATCATCAATGGGAGTAATATAGAATTATTTTTTAACAATAATGATCATTTTATAAATTTTAATTCAACTATAGGGTCTTCTGGAAATAAGAGTGTTAGGATTATTTTGTCTTATCCCGGGGCTAACGATTCTATAAGTAATAATTTTAGTGTTAATGTTCTACCTTTAACTTGCAGCGATAACGATATTAATGCAACTTTCCCTGATGGAAAAAATAAATTTGTTTCTGGCTTAACAATAAATCAAATAGAAAATATAACTGATTCTTGTTTTTCTAATGATAGTGTTCTTGAACATTTTTGTTATGAAAACAATACTATAGGAAAATTTATAACTGGATGCGGCAGTGATAAGTATTGTCAAAATGGAAGATGTCTAATCAATAGCTCAATAAACCACAAACCAGAGTTTCTGGATTATAAATGCGGTAATATAAATCTACAGACTAATGAAAATCGTGTTGTAAAACTTAATGAATGCTTTGAGGACGATGATGGGAATAATTTAGTTTTTGGAATTGTTGGTTCTAACAATTTTTATATTGATATAAAAATTAATGGTCCTAATCTCAGCCTAACCTCTTATAATAATTGGACTGGAAATGTAATTGTTAATATCTGGGCAAATGATTCTATGCAAGAAGAGATTGGAAGGGTAAATATAACTGTATATGCCCCTATTATAGTAAATTCTAATCAAGAGGAGGATAATACCAATACGGAAATTAATTCTGAAGGATTGGTTATAGAAAATGCTTTTCCAAGCAGGGATTATGTAAATATTTTTTCCAATGAAATATTAAACTTTTCTATAGGGAATAAAGATTATGATCAAATAAACTGGTATTTGAATAAACAACCTCTAAACAATTTTGATAACTTTTATTTTTTTGAGAATCCAAAGAAAGGTAATCATACTTTAGAAGTTGTTATAAAGAAGGGGCAATATTCAACAAATAAAACCTGGTTTATATCTGTGATTAATAATGAAGGATTAGAATTTGCCTTTGAAGTAAAAAATATATTATTTTATATAATACTAATAGTAATTGTTATTATAATATTTTTAGTTGTCTGGTTGTTTATAAAAGAGAAGGGCAGTAGTTTAAAGAATAATTATCAAGAAGAGGGGGACAGCCTTAAGATAGTTATTAAAGAAGATAAAAAACAGGATATTTTGGATGAAAATGTTAAGGGTAATAAAGAGAGTTTTGATTAAATAGAAAGTTTTTTAAGATAGATTTATTAATATTTTATTAAGTTTATTAATATAAAATTTAATTTTTCTAGTATATTATAACTTTTTATGGAATTATATAAAAAAACAGCCACGAGAAAGGAGAATGAGATAATTGGTATTTTAGATCCTCTTGTAAAAAAATGGTTTTTTGGCAAATTTAAAGGTTTTTCTGATAGTCAGTTATATGGGGTAATGCCAATATATGAAAGAAAGAATATTTTGATAAGTGCACCTACTGGCAATGGAAAAACTCTTACTAGTTTTTTGTCTATTCTTAACTATTTGGTTATCTTAGCAAAAAAAAATGAACTTGAAAATAAAATTTATTGTTTATACTCAAGTCCTTTAAAGGCTCTCAATAATGATATTTTTGTTAATCTGATAAATCCTTTGAATGAAATCAAAGAGATAGCAAAAAAAGATGGACAAGAATTACAAAATATAAGAGTTGGTGTAAAAACAGGTGATACAAGTGCCGCTGAAAAAGCTAAAATGTTAAAACATCCTCCACATATATTTATAACAACCCCGGAAAGTTTGGCTATTAGTCTAACAACAAAAAAATTTATTGAATTATTCTACGCTGTTGAGTTTGTAATAATTGATGAGATTCACTCTTTAGGAAATAAAAGAGGCGTTTATTTGAGTATTAGTCTTGAAAGACTTGAATATATAAGCAAAATCGTTCCAGTTAGAATTGGTTTATCTGCAACAATCTCTCCTTTAGAAAAGGTAGCTAATTTTCTTGTTGGAGAGAATAGAGAATGTTTAATTGCAGAGATTGAAATAGACAGAAATATAGATGTAGAGGTTTTAACTGGGGTTGATGATTTAATAAATACAAACGGAAACGAGGTACATTCGGGATTATATAACTTAATTGACAAATTGATACAATCACATAAAACTACTCTGATTTTTACTAATACCAGGGCTGCAACAGAAAGAGTTATTAATCATTTAAAAGAAATATTTCCTGATAAATATATTGAAAATATAGGGGCTCATCACTCTTCGTTAAGTAAAGAACATAGATTTGAAATTGAAGAAAGATTAAGAAAGGGTGAATTAAAGGCAGTTGTCACTTCCACCAGTCTAGAACTTGGTATAGATATAGGTTATCTGGATTTGGTTATATTACTAGGAAGCCCAAAGAGTAGTTCACGTGCTTTACAAAGAATTGGCAGATCTGGACATAAATTACATGATAAACCCAAGGGGAGATTTGTAGTTCTTGATATTGATGATTTAATTGAATCGAGTATATTAAAAAAAGAGGTTATAGAAAAAAAAATAGAGGAAATATACATACCGGCCAATTGTCTGGATGTACTGAGCCAGCAGATTTATGGAATGGCTATACAAAAAATATGGGATAGGGATGAGATGTTTAATTTAATCAAAAAGAGTTATTGTTATAGGGATTTAAAAAAAGAGGATTTTATGTCAGTTATTAGTTATCTCTCTGGAGAATATTCTTTAGAACATAGGAATGTTTACGCAAAGATATGGTATGATAAAGAAACAAAAATGATAGGTAAAAAAGGGAAACTAGCAAGAGTTATTTATATGACAAATATAGGAACAATACCTGAGGAAAGTTTTGTTAGTGTAATAGCTGCACAAGGGGAAGAAAATGGAAAGAAAATAGGGGTAGTTGATGAATCCTTTTTGGAAAAGATAAAATTAGGAGATGTATTTGTTCTTGGAGGGAAAAAATATCAGTTTTTATATTCAAAAGGTATGAAATCATATGTAAAGGAGGTATATAAAAAAAATCCTACTATACCCAGCTGGTTTTCTGAAATGCTGCCCTTGAGTTTTGATTCGGCTTTAGCCATAGGCAGATTTAGAAAACTATTAAATGAAAGATTTGAGAAAAAAGAACAAAAAGATAAAATAATCAAATTTATAGAAGAATATGTTTATTGCAATGAAAAGATCTCAAAAATCATTTATGATTATTTTTATGAACAATATCGTTATTCAAAAATTCCTCATGAAAATAGAATCTTAATTGAATATTATAAGGCAGAAAAAAATTATATAATATTTCATAGTTTATATGGCAGAAGAGTAAATGATTGTCTTTCAAGGGCGCTTGCTTATCTGATTGGACAGAAAGTTGGAAGAGATATTGAAATAGCGATAAATGATAATGGGTTTTATTTTGCAGGGGAAAATTTGCCTCTTGATGAGGCCTTAAAATTTTTAAATTCTAATAATTTACGGGAGATTTTAGATAATGCAATAGAAAAAACAGAAGTTTTAAAGAGGAGATTTAGGCATTGTGCAGCAAGAAGTTTAATGATATTGAGGAATTATAAAGGAAGGGAAAAAACTGTCGGCAAACAACAAATGAGTTCATTTTTTCTAATGAGTGCAGTTAATAAATTAACCAAAGATTTTCCTATACTAAGAGAAGCAAAACGTGAAGTATTAGAAGATTTGATGGACATAGAAAAAACAAAAAAGGTTTTGAAATGGATAGATGAAAAGAAGATAAAATTAGAGAAAATTAATACAAATTTACCCAGCCCCTTCTCTTTGAATCTTATATCCCAAGGTTATAGTGATCTATTAAAGATGGAAGACAAAATTAATTTTCTTAAAAGAATGCATGAAGAAATAATGAAGGAGATACACATAAAAAAATAATCAAATATAAAATAAAAATTGATAAAATATGAATTAATAACCACACAAAAATTAATATTTATTACATATTAAATTAAAGATAAATTACCAAACAAATAACTATCAATAAAATAATAAAATGGAAAAAAATGAAATTATTTATGGTAATCATAAAATAAGAGTTCTTGAGGATTCGGTTTTAATTGACTCAAAAATACTTATCTTTGGGGATGTACATCTTGGCTATGAAGAGTTATATGCAAGAGGAGGCAATTTTCCAATGATACAACTGAACGAAACAAAAGAAAAACTTGAGAGAATATTTTCCATTATAAAAAAAGGAAAAAAGAGGGTTGAGAAGATAATAATTATTGGGGATTTCGTCCATAATTTCGGTTCAATGTCTAATTCCGAATTTAGAGGCATGAAGAATTTTTTGAATTTTTTAGAGAAGTTGGTTAAAAAAGAAAATATTATTTTTATTAAAGGAAATCATGACACAACTTCAAGCATAATAATAAAAAGATTGGGTTTTAAAGTTGCGGATTACTATAAGATTAAAGATATTATTTTTATTCATGGAGACAAATCTCCTGAAAACAAATTAAAAGATATTAAATTATTGGTTATGGGTCATTTACATCCGACAATAAAATTAAGTGATAAATACAAAAATGAAAAGTATAAATGCTTTTTATTCGGCAGATGGAAAAAGATTAAATCTATTATTCTACCTAGCTTCATGGACATTAATTATGGTTATAATTTAAATAATATAACTAATCGTGATAAAAAATTTACTTTTATTGATAATAAACCCTTAAGAAATTTTTCCGTTATAATTTATAATGAAAAAGAAGATAGATATTATTCTTTTGGGGTATTAAAAAAATTAATATAATACAAAAAATATTTTTATAACCGAATGAATTTTTTTATTGCTTTGGTTTGTTGAGCTTTAATTTTGGCAAGGGTAAATGTATAGGAATTCCCAATTCGTCCTCAAGGCTTATTGCTTTTACATTGCACTTAGACATGATAAAATTAAATAGGGGTATTCGAAAATTATCGGGGATTTTATTTTTTTTCCACTCTTTTAATAATTCTAATAATTCTTCTTTTGCAGGTATGGTTATAATATTACCTTCAAATTCTAATTTAGCATATTCTTCAGAATAATTTATTGTCAGAACAAAACTAATTTTTAAAACCTCCTCGTCTGTTATATGTATTGTCTCTTTTTTTATATCTTTTATATCAATATTCTGATTAATTTCCAATTTTTCAGGCTTTTTTTCTTTTTTTTCTATTAAAAGTTTTGTTAAATTAAACCCTATAATTTTCATAGATTCTTATTATTATTTATTTTAAATTAAATCTTCTTCAGAAATAACAACAAAATCGCCTATTGCTATAATTGAGTTGTAAGGTATTAAAATTTCTCTTTCGCGGGACTTTTCAAGATTTAATTGATGCGCATAAGAAGAAGGATCTTTTAATACAAGGTGTATCAATTCGCCTGTTCTAGTCTCAAAAGTTATATCTTTTATTGTACCTAACTTTTTACCTTCTTTTGTTACAACCGGCCTATTTAGAATCTCTCTATGAGGCCTTTTATCTATAGCCATATGATAAATATAAGAAATTTGTTTATAAAGTTTTCTGTGATAAAATATTGATAATGTTCACAATGAGGTTTTAAACACACACCCGTTTGTTTCTTATGGAAGTATTTATAAAGAATAATTGAAAATTTTATCTTTAATTTTTATTTATAAATTTAATTATATTATATTATATATAATAATAAAAATTCTTTACGAAATATATTTTATATGTTCTTATACCTGCTTTTTCTATTTTTTATATTGCGTTTTCCAGTGGAAAGGCAGGTGTGTGTTTATTTTCTTTTTATTTTCTTTTTATCTCTGTTTACATTGGAAATATAGGTAGAAATATCTTTTATTATCATTATGTTTATAAAGTTTTGATTATATCTAAAGAGATTCAAAAAATGAGGTAAAGAATGGTCGAACTAGATACAATATTTAATTCTGTAAAAGACAGAAGTTTATTCAAAAATAAATACGTTCTTCAATCAAATTACTATCCTGAGGAAATATTACATAGGGATAATGAAGTTAAGCATATAGCATCTATTCTAGCTCCTAGTTTGTTGGGGCAAAAAACAAGCAATCTTTTCATTTATGGAAAAACTGGAACGGGAAAAACTCTCTCTGTTCAATATGTAACAAACGAGCTCACAAAAAGAGCCAAATCATCAAAAATTTTGAGAATAGAATACATAAATTGTAAATTAAAAAAAGTTGCAGATACTGAATATAGAATTTTAGCTGAATTAATAAAAAAATTAGGCAGCGAAGTTCCTCCCACTGGTCTTCCCACAGACCAAGTTTATCTTAAATTTATAGAAATTTTAAGAAATTGTGAAGAAAAGTTATTGATCTTAATACTTGATGAGATTGATCAAGCTGTTAAAAGAATCTCAAGCGACTTTTTGTATAACCTAACAAGACTCAACTCAGAATTGGATAAAATACAAATAGTTATTGTTGGGATAAGCAACGATCTGAAATTTTTAGATATGATTGACCAAAGAGTAAGAAGTTCTTTATCTGAAGAAGAATTGGTTTTTCATCCTTATAATGCTTTACAATTGCAGGATATATTAAGAAAAAGATCTGATATAGCTTTCAAATCAAATTGTGTTTCTGAAGGGGTTATTGCTAAATGTGCTGCCTTTGCTGCTAGAGAGCATGGGGACTCAAGAAGAGCTCTTGATTTGCTTCGAGTTGCCGCAGAAATAGCTGAAAGAGAAGCAAGCACAAAAATAGACATGAAACATATTGATATGGCAAATAATAAAATCGAAAGAGATAAAATATTGGATATAGTGGAATCCGGAACAAAACAATTCCAATTAGTGCTGTTTTCTATATTAGATTTATCAAAGTCCAGACCAGAAGAAAAGATTTTTACCGGGAATGTTTACAATTATTATGAGAATCTTGCAAAAAGACTTAATATAGATGTATTAACCCAAAGAAGGATAGGGGATTTAATAGCAGAATTGGATATGCTCGGATTAATTAACGCAGTTGTTATAAGCAAGGGAAGACAGGGAAGAACAAGACAAATTAAATTAGCCATACCTCAAAAAGTTTCTGAAAAAGCGAGAGAGATATTAGTTGAGTCTTTGCATCTTTAGTTTACCCATATAAATAAAATTTAAATTAATTATGGAACAAAGTATATTAAGATCTTTTTTAGAGAAAGGATTCCTTTTAGATAGAGAACTAGTTGATTTTTTTATGGAATTAAACGACGAGGAACTAGCATTAGATATAATCAATAAAATTTCAATTGCTTCAAAAAGAAAGATAATAACAAAGAATCTTGTAGAGGAGAATTTTGATAAAATAAAAATAATTCTTTCTTATTTGGATGATGACAAGAAGAATTTATTTGAAAAGTTTTTCAGTGATTTTTTTGCTTCTGGAAATAAAAAACCAGAACTTTTGATAAAAAAAGATTCTGTGAACGAAATTGATGGAGAATATAGATCTAAGAATAATAATCCCGTAAAAATAATCTCTTCTCCTGTTATACCATCTAAAAAATTAGAAGTAAAAGATTTTGTTAGATATTTTAGAGTAAGATATAATACTTTAAAGACAATGCTTCAACAAAAGTCCGGGTTAGAGAACCTTATTTCTATAGATAAGATAAATAATTACAGCAGAAATTTTTCTATAATTGGGATGATAACTAATAAATCCACAACAAAAAACAAAAATATTATTCTTGAAGTAGAGGACTTAACTGGGAAAATAAAGCTCTTGATCAATCATGCAAAAGAAAATGTTTTTGAGAAAAGTAAAGAGATTTTATTGGACGATGTTGTTGGTTTTAATGTTTCTGGCTCAAGAGATTTTTTGTATGTAAATGATATTTTTTATCCTGACTGTTATATAAATGAAAAAAAGAAGACTGAAGAAGAAGTATACGCTTTATTCATATCAGATATTCATGTAGGCAGCAAAAATTTCCTGGAAAAAAATTTTACACAATTCATTAATTGGCTTAATGGCGAGGGTTTAAATAAAAAACAAGAGGAAGTTATAAAAAAAATAAAATATCTCTTTGTTGTTGGGGATACAATAGATGGGGTAGGTGTTTATCCAGGCCAGGAAAAAGATTTGTTGATAAAAGATATAAGAGAACAATACAAAAAATTAGCAGAATTTTATAAAAAAATACCTAAACACATTAATATCATACAATGTGCTGGCCAGCACGATGCTGTAAGAGTAGCTGAACCACAACCGCCT
>Ga0209542_10010317_pt1 | contig 16891 bp, 19 predicted proteins | sample RifCSPhighO2_01_FD_184028 | JGI IMG/M metagenome (GOLD analysis project Ga0209542, IMG submission 184028) | Soil microbial communities from Rifle, Colorado - Rifle CSP2_plank highO2_0.1 (SPAdes) (version 2) | ecosystem: Environmental > Terrestrial > Deep subsurface > Rock core/Sediment ...
AGCTTCCACCCGAAAGCTTATTAGGACTATTCCTCAAATGGGTTGATAAAAAATGACTGCTACAAAATATAAGATAAAATTACCATGCAAAAATAACCGTATACTACACTCGGCCCATTTATTAAAAACATTTAAATACAAGAATAATCAAAAAAGGCTATGCACAACAACAAAAGAGGTGCCATTGAACTTTCTATGACGACAATTATTGTAATTGTCATAGGAGTAATCTTATTAACTCTTGGTTTAGTCTGGGTTCGCGGTGTTTTCAAGGATGTTACAGATATCTCTGATGAAGCATTTACCCACGCAAGAGACATTATCAGTGGCATAGAAGATGTAGACAGCTTACTAACTCTAATCCCGGAAGAAATAGACCTTGTCCAAGGAAAGGATGAAGTAGTTAAAGTAGTAATTGCCAACTTTGAAGAAGATCCTATTAGTGTAGAAGTGACAGCAAACGCTGGAAATGATGATGACCTAAGATGCGGCTTTTTTGTAGGCGGTAAAGAAATCAAAACAAGCGTAGGCCCTTATACTCTTGAATCGGGCGACCAAAAAGCATTGTCATTAATAATCAAGGATAATAAAGGAACATTGGGGCCAACAAGTTGTGCTGTAAGGGTTAACGATGATCCAATTAGCGAACAAACATTGACTATTCATGTCATTAAAAAGCAAGGCTTATTTGAATAAAGATTTAAAAACTCATTATTCTCAGAAAATAAGATGAAAAGTCTTTCAAAGAACATCCCTCTTTTTTATATCTTAATAAAAAATGAGAAGAAATTAAAAATAAATAAAAATGCTCAAACTCTATAACACATTAACAAGAAAAAGAAACATTTAAATAGTACAAAAAGTACCAAAATTTAAGTAAGATATATATAAAATTTTATAAGGAGTACCAGAAAAATGGTAAATAATCTATTTGAAAAATTTTTAAAAGATGGCGGGATAAGCAAATTAAATGAGTTAGAAATAGAAAGATATACTAATTTTTTTGATAATGCATATAAGGATAATTTAGAGCATAGCAAAGAGAATATAGAAAAATTTCCAAGATGGAGCATAATTTCCGGTTATTACGCAATGCATGATATTACAAAATTATTATTTGCTAAAAATTTTAGAATAAAGGTAGAACTAAAAGTACATGAAACAACCATAAAACTCTTAAAGATTTTGATACAAGATAAAGAACTAATTTCTTTTATTGAACAAGGGTATAATGAATTTAAAAATTTAGCGAATGATTTAGTGGAAGCTAAAAAAGAGCGAGTTAAAGTTCAATACTATACAGGAACGGAATTCATGAAGGAAAAATATAAAGAAAAAGCAAAAGATTTCTTACACAATATTGTTATGCCTTATCTAGAAAAAATCTCGGAGTTAATAAAATGATTAGTTATTTATTCGAAAAAGACATATTCAAAGTATTAAGCTTATTTGGCATTTCACCGGGTTCTAGATTTAAAAGAAATGAGATTAAAGATAAAACATTGCTGTATAATGTTAATTTAGATAAAGCTTTAAATAAATTAATTAATATAAATTTATTAAAAAAAGAAAAAAATTATTACCAAATTAATTTTGAAAATGAACTAAAAGAGAAGATATTAAATTTAGTTATAAAAGAATATAAAAAATTAAGGGAGGTCCCATTTAAAGTATATTTATTATTGATAGATATAATAGAAGAAATAAGCAAAAATAAAGAAACCGAAGCTTATTTGTTTGGTAGTTATGCTAAATTAATTTATAAAGAAAATTCGGATATCGATATTGCATTGATTAATGGTAAAATAAATACAAAGCTCATAAATAAACTTGATAAGAAGTATGGATTAAAAATGGAATTGCATTATTTTAAAAAAGATGAGTTTTATAAGAACAAGAAAGACCCTTTGATTAAAGAAATAATCAAAAATGGAATAAAACTATGATGAAAATTTACAACACACTAACGAGAAAAAAAGAATCATTTAAGCCTCTTAATAAGAAGAAAGTCCGTTTATTCGTTTGCGGAATCACTCCATATGGATATGCACATATCGGCCATGCAAAAACCTATGTGCAATTTGATATCATTGCAAGATACCTCAAATACAAGGGGTACAATATTTTCTATCTTCAGAATGTTACAGATATAGATGATAAAATCATCAAAAGAGCAAAAGAGCAAAAGAAAGACCCTTTATCTCTAGCGCATGAATATGAAAAGTATTATCATGAAGATATGCAGAGATTAAAAGTAAGCTCAGTAGATAAATACGCACGTGCAACAGATTACATCAAAGAAATTGTTTCTCAAGTGCAAAGATTAATCAAATTAGGATATGCATACAAAATTGAAGATGGATATTATTTTGATTTAAGTAAATTTCCTGATTATGGAAATCTCTCTGGAAGAAATTCCTTAGAAGCAGAGGATTCTGTTTCAAGAATAGACGAAAGCAAAGAAAAGAAAAATAAAGGTGACTTCTGTTTGTGGAAATTCTATAAAAAAGGTGAACCTTTCTGGGAAATCATCATTGAAAAAGGACGTCCAGGATGGCATATTGAAGATACAGCAATCACAGAAAAAGAATTTGGGCCTCAATACGATATTCATGGTGGAGCTCGAGATTTAATATTCCCACACCATGAAGCAGAAATAGCCCAAATGGAATCTCTTTCAAAGAGAAAACCATTTGTGAAATACTGGCTCCATACTGGCTTCTTAAATGTTAAAAGCCAGAAGATGTCAAAGAGTCTCGGCAATTTTATTACCATAAGAGAAATTTTAAAAAAATACCCCCCAGAAACCTTAAGAATGTTATATGGTAGTACCCATTATAGAAGCCCGATTGATTTTGATGAAAAAAGTTTAGAGCAAGCAAAGGCCAATGTTGAAAATATTAAAAATTTCTTGCTTCACGCAAAGAATGCAATCACAGAAAAAAAAGAAAATCCTAAAATAAAGAAGCTTATAGAAAAACTAAAAAAAGAATTTACTCAATACATGGATGATGACTTTAACGCTCCGAAAGTATTTGCTGCGCTTTTTATTTTCATAAATGAATGCAACAAATTATTAGAAAAAGGGATAAGCAAACAAGATTATGAAAGCATAGAAGCAATCATAGAAGAAATAAATGCTGTTTTTGATGTGATACATAAAGAAGAAAAGATTCCTAAAGAGATTATACAATTAGCAGAAGAGAGAGAAAAAGCAAGAAAGCAAAAAGATTGGAAAACTGCAGATAAACTAAGAGAAAAAATGAAAGAAAAAGGTTATCTTTTAGAAGACACAGACACAGGCTATCTCATAAAAAGGAATCAATAGAAATCTTTATAAAACATCCTCAAAATCCTTCTCCAGAGGAAAAATGAGCCTTACTGAAAGAATACAAAACCTAGGAAGAGGCATCCAGCTTATCCTAGATCCATCTTATTCAATCTTTATGGAAGAAGAGTATGCAAGAGGTGCATTATCACAGTTTGTCCAAGTAACTGATTTAACTATAAAAGCGTCTCAACAAATGAATGAAGAAGAAAAGATAAGATTATTAGACAAGTTCTATGAATTAGAGTATGCAATATCAAAAAAAGCAGAAAGGCTTTCCTCTGCGAGTCTAAGAAAAGAGTACAAAAGAGATGTTGACCTTGCAGGACAAAGATTAAAGAGTATTTTAGCTTACTGACAAAAAAAATGCTTCATAACCAATCTCCAAGTAGAGTAATAGAAAAAGCAGCTTCTGAACTAAAAAAGATTCCTTCAATTAAGCCGCCAGAATGGTCTAAATATGCAAAAACAGGCATGCACAAGGAAAGACCGCCAGTAGCAAAGGACTGGTGGTATGCAAGAAGCGCCTCTATTTTAAGAAAAATCTATATCTTAGGCCCAATAGGTACATCTAAACTAAGAACAAAATATGGCGGAAGAAAAAATCGTGGCCATAAACCAGAGCATTTCTATAAAGGCTCTGGTTCTATTATAAGAAAGATTCTGCAGCAGCTTGAAGCAGCAGGTTTGGTAGAGAAAGCAAGCAAGAAAGGGCATAAAGGCAGAGTTTTAACGCCTAAAGGAAAATCTTTTTTAGATAAATTAAGATGAATGAAATTCAAGATCAGATAAAAGAACAGCAAAGAGTTCAGCAAGAATTCCTTAAGATAGAATCTCAGGTAAAACACTACCTTACAAAAGAAGCAATAATGAGATATGGAACACTGAAAACTGCACATCCCGAAACAGCAGTAAAAGCTATTGTAGGAATAATGCAAGCAATCCAAAATGGCCAAATCACAGAAAAGATAACAGATCAAGATCTAAAGGAGTTTCTAATGCAGATTCAGGATAAAAAAACATTTAATATTAAAAGATGAGCAGAGTAAAACCATTGGCAAGAAAATTAAGGTTAGCAAAGAAAAGAAGGCAAACTAGATGGGCGCCCTTCTGGATTATACCTAAAGTATTTAGGAAAGGGAGAAGAGTTCATCCTTCAAGATTAACAGAAGTAAAGAGAAGCTGGAGAAGAACTAAAACTAAAGCATAAAAATGGCAGATGAAAAAATATTCATTATTCCTTTTAGGAAAGAATTTCTGAAAGTTCCTCGTTACAAAAGAAGTCAAAAAGCAGTTTCTGCCTTAAGAACTTATCTTAAAAGGTATATGAAAGCCGAAGAGGTAAAAATAGGTTTTCATCTGAATAAAGAAATTCATAAGCATGGAAGAAAAAATCCGCCAATAAAAATAAGAGTGAAAGCAATTAAAGAAGATAATATTGTCAAAACCGAGCTTCCTGAATTTCCATTTCAAGAAGAGAAAAAAGAAGAAAAGAAGAGCAAATTACAGACACTAAAGGAAAAAGTATTAGCAAAAGAAGAGCCAAAAACAGAGAAGCAAAAAGAAATCAAAGAAGAAGAGAAAATTCTTGAAGAGAAAGGATTGCAGCATAAAAAAGAAAAACATCCAGAAAAGTTCTTGGTTACAAAAGAAGAAGATGAATTACAGAGAGAGAAAATGATTGTCACGAAGACGCAAAAACCGATTCATGAGAAAAAGAAATAGTTTTTATAGTGTAAATTTTCTCTAAAATATATGGCAAAGGACGATTGTCTTTTTTGTAAGATTTTTCAAGAAAGAACAGGAATTATTTATGAAAATCGGAATTTCTATGCACAATTTGATAAATATCCTGTAAATCCCGGACATGCAGAAGTAATTCCAAAAAGACATATAGTCTCTTTTTTTGAGTTACAAGAACATGAACTATCTTCTTTATTACTCGCATTACAGGAAACAAAAAAAATTATCGAAGAAAGATTTCATCCACAAGCCTATAACCTTGGAGTGAATGATGGAGAAGCTGCAGGAAGAACCATCCACCATCTGCATATCCATCTCATTCCTAGATATATAGGAGATGTAGAAAATCCTCGTGGTGGAGTAAGACACATTATTCCTAATAAAGGAGATTACACAAAATGGGCATAATAAAAGAAATGAATAACTTTAGAAAAGGCATTATGGAAGAAAAACTTCCTTTTGAAAGAATACAAAGAGAAATTCTTGTCAAAAAAGAAGAACAAGGAATTTTTGGAAAATATCCTGAAGAAAGAACCATAGAAGAATTAATACATTATGGTATTATTAACATAAACAAATCAGCAGGTCCAACTTCTCATCAAGTTGCAGAATATGTAAAAAGAATTCTAAAAATAAAAGTTTCGGGACATAGTGGCACCCTCGATCCTAATGTGAGTGGTTGTTTACCTGTTGCTCTAGATAAAGCTACACGAATCACGCAATTTCTTTTAACAGCAGGAAAGGAATATATCTGTTTAATGCATATACATAAAGATATTCCCCCCTCTAAGATTCACAAAACTGCAAAAGAATTTGTTGGAAAAATTAAACAACTTCCCCCTATAAAATCAGCAATCAAACGTCAATTGAGAGAAAGAGAGATATATTACATAACAATCTTAGAAACCCAAGGAAGAGACGTTCTTTTTAAAATAGGTTGTCAAGCTGGTTTTTATATAAGGAAATTCTGTTTTGATTTCGGCATTAAATTAGGAACTAAAGCGCACATGGCTCAGTTAATTCGCACAAAAGCCGGTCCTTTCACAGATAAAGATTGGTATTCTCTCCAAGACCTAAAAGACGCCTATGAATTCTACAAGCAAGGAGATCCTTCTTACTTAAAAAAGATAATTCTTCCAATTGAAGCAGCAGTTACGCATCTCCCTTTCATTTGGATAAGCGACTCTGCAATCCCTTCATTAACACATGGAAGAAGTTTAGCCATTCCAGGAATTATTAAGTTCCATACGCAAATCAAGAAAGATGACATTATAGCAATGCTCTCTCTCAAGAATGAACTAGTTGCTATAGGATCTTCTCTTGTATCTTCTGAAGAAATAAAGAGAAAAGACAATGGTCTTGCAGTAAAGACACAAAAAGTGTTTATGAATCTAGAAAATAAAATCGATAGTTTTTTATAGAAGTTATATATCAGTATAATTAAAATATAACATGATATCAAGAGCCGTTGTGAAAAGATGGGGGAATTCTCTAGGAATTGTACTTCCAAAAGACATGGTCGAAAAAGAAGAATTATCAGAAGATACAGAGATATTAGTAGATGTTGTGAAAAAAGCGGATATTAGTTTTTTATTTGGTTCCCTAGAAAGAAAAATGTCAGGACAAAAATTTAAAGACATGGTAAGAGAAGGATGGAAAAGATAGAAGCCTTTTTCTTTGATTCTTATGCTTTTTATGAGATTTTTGCAAAAAATAAAAACTATGAAAAATATACAAAAGAGGTTATTATTGTCACAACGAAGCTTAATCTCATGGAAGTGCACTATGGACTGCTACGCAAATATGGAAAAGAAACAGCAGACAATTATTATGGTGAATTTGTAAAATACACAGTCGAGATTAAAGATGAAATGATAAAAGAAGCAAATGTCTTCCGATTACATGAGATAGAGAGAAGGCTCTCGTATGTAGACTGTATGGGGTATATCATTGCGAAAATGATGAAGATAAAATTTCTAACGGGGGATAAGCAATTTAAGAATCTAGAAAACGTAGAATATGTAAAATAGGGTTGAAAACAGGTAACAGTAAAATATATATAACAGCATATATTAAAAGAGTTATGGGAAAATATGACTTTGATGATTACGTTAAAGGAATGGTCTTTCTTTCTGGATTAGTAACCAAAGCAGGAGATCTAGAAAAAGAACTTGAATGGTTAGCGAATAATCGTATCCCAGAAGAAGCCAGGTTTGCTATTGCGAATCTTCCATTCCATGATATAACAAAAATTTTCCGTGAACAAGGAGAGTTTCCAAAATTTATAGAGTATGTAACATCTTTGCATATTCCAAGTGTCAGAGAAGAACAGCGTGCACAAGTTCAAGATTGGATAAGAAATTGTATGGAGAGAGATATAGACGAAGCAAAATATAGCCAACTAAATAGAAGAAAGATAACTTACTAACCAGCACTATTTTTCTCTTTTACTCAATATTAACTCATGTATGCAATTTAGACTATAGGTATACCCTTACAAAATTATCAAAATAGTAAAATTTAAATACTTTGTAATGGTAATAATAGCATGAGAATAATCAAGAAAAAAAAGGGAAAAAATGCTTATTTTTATATACAGCATTCAATAAGAAAAGGCAACAAGGTTATAACAAAAGAGATATATCTTGGGAAAAAAATTCCAGGCAATATAGAAATTATTAAGAAAGGTCTTGAACAGGAATACAAAGAAGAGCTATATAAAAAATTAGAAAAGATAAAAGAAAACTTCCAAAAGGAATGGAGAAAATACCCTAAAAATATTCAAGAGAAAGAGAAAGAAGAGATTGCAATTGCTTTTACATATAACACAAATGCTATAGAAGGCTCTATCATCTCCCTAGAAGAGACGAGAGAGATTATGAAAGAAGGAATAGCGCCAAATAAGCCATTAAGAGATATAAAAGAAACGGAAAATCATTATAAACTCTTTTTAAAGATGCTCAATGAAAAGGAAAAGATATCAAATAAGCTATTATTGCAATGGCATAAGGAAATTTTTAGTGATACGAAAAAAGACATAGTGGGCGTATTTAGAAATTATATGATTAGAGTAGGCGAATATAGAGCACCAGATTGGCAAGAAGTAGAGCATTTGATGAAGCAGTATATCAAATTTTTGAATGAGTCTAAGATAAACTCAGTAGAACTCTCTGCTAGAGCCCATTACAGATTCGAAAAGATCCATCCCTTTGGAGATGGTAATGGCAGAATAGGAAGACTGATCATAAACCACATATTATGGCATGAAGGTTATCCTATGATTATCATAGAATACAAAAAAAGAAGATCATACTACAATGCTTTAAATAAAAACGAAGAAGGTTTTGTTCATTATTTTTTAAGGAGATACCTAACAGTGCATAAGAGAAGAATAATGCCAACAGATTAAATATAGCTTACTAACCAGCACGGTTTTTTCTCTTTTACTTCAACGTATTTGCTTAGCTTATTTCTCATTTCTTCTAAAGAGAAACGCTCTTCTAATTTTTCGTCAAAAGATATATTCCCGTATTCAATAGAGCCATAAAATTTTAAATTGCTTAGATCAAACATCTTGCTTACTTTAAACAAATCCTTCTCTTTCACCAAATATCCTTTCTCAGTTAATATTTTTAATGTCTCATATATTTCAGAAAACTGTAAGCCGCTTCTCTCAAACAATTCAGCAGCGCTAAATGTTTGCAAACGCAGAGCGCTCTGAAACACCTTATCCTGTTTTACTGATAACTCCACATTATTTATAGAAACACTTTGCAAAGTCTCAATATCCTGTATAATCTCCCCTGTATATAAATTAACAACTAAGTTAAAATTTTCTGTAGCAAAACACCTAAAGAAACCGCAAGGGATTAATTGCACTTTCACATTCCCATGAACAACTTTCATATCTTTTATACTAATGCGTTGCTGAATCAAAGGCAATAAGTCTCCTTCTTGCTCTTGAGGGACTACCATAACAGAAGATCCTCCATGTTTGCTTCTTCTCGGCCTTATAGTTACAAATAAAGGGGTGTCTAATACCCCACTCAACAAAGCGCTTCCAACACTCAAGTTTCTGATCTCTTTCTCGGTTTCTAGAGTAATGCCTTCCATAGAACTAGTAACTGCCCTTACATCATGAGGGTTTGTAATCTTCAAAACAATTTGTGTAGTTGCCTGAGATAAAGTACTATTATGTGTGACAATAAAATTAGCTAAAAAATTTTTGTGTTCCGTCTCTACATCATAAGTGATACTAGGTTTTTCAATAGTAATAAACTTAATTCTATCTGTTAAAATATCGGAATCTATAAATTTCTTAATCTTTCGTCTAGCACCGATAGGTAAATAAGGTAGAATCTTTTTAACCTGATTAATCGTTAGAGGTTTTTTATTTGTAATCTTGGAAAAACTTGATAAAATTTTTCTATGAACTAAAGAAGATGTTTTTAGTAATGTAAAAATATCTCGTTTTGCAAAAGGCACATAATCATTAATAATAAGTTTTCTTGATTTCTTTAATCTTTGAATAAGGGTTTGAAGTTCCATATTTTTTCTTTTTGAATAAAAGCCTACTTCCTCAGAGTACATCGCTAACCCATGGGCAAGAATAATAATGTGCCAATATAAATAATTTTTCCTCTTTACTTTAAGTATTTTTCTATAGATAGTATGGTTAATAGAGAGTCTCTTTAATAAAAAGCTAGTCTTTATTATAATTTTTTGGCTTATGGATGTTAAAACAACCCCACCCTTAGTTACACCACCATCACATTCGAAGAGTATCCGAAGAAATGCTTTAATATTAGGGATACTTGCTTTTAAAATAAAATCTGGAATGTCTTTGTTTCTCGATTTCATACACGTACAATAACCTATAGATTCAAAATATTCTTTAAGAAGCAATCCAGAGGCTTTTGAAAGGTAAATATGTCTATCTTTTTTATATTTTGTGATTACCCTATATTTAAAGAGAGAATAAATTAAATTTTCAAAAAGTTTTGTTAAATCAAGATCTTTATTTGAAAACCGTATATAGTAAGAAGTACGAAAATCCTCATGCGATTCAGCGATGATAAGTGCAAAAAGCTGCACTAACTCTGGAGAAATCTTTTTTATGAGAGGTATAGGCTGAGACTCCTTCGCCATGTTATTGCCAAAAATATAATCTCTATCTATGTACTCAACATAATTAAAATAAACTGGCTTTTGTATGCCTAAAAGCCAATTCTTTATAGTATTTGTGGGTACTTTGTATTTCTTTGATAAAAATTCTTTATCCTTTGTTTGAAGTAATCCGTAACAAATAATTCTACTCTTAATCCTTTTTTTCCTATCTTTTAATATCTTTAAATAGCCGGTATCAATCTTTAACTTATCATCTGGTCTGATATATACTCTCTTATTCACTAGCAGGATATCCTTCTTTCTCAGTTTAGAAGCCTTTCTCTCTATGATTTTACCTTTAGATAAAACAAAAAATTTATGTTCTCGAGTACATTTAATAAAATATCCTCTACTAGTTTCTATACGATATATTTTTTCTAATCTTTGATTTTTAACAATATGTTTAACCTTTGTTACTATCATTTTGTGTCTATGAAAGTCATAAGCAAAGATGTTATTAACAGATTTTGATTTATATTCGTTGTACAACTTCTCCACTGTAACAAACCTACCATTTCCAGTGATTAACCATGTCTCTGGATGAATACACTTATCTACTCTGGATGGCCTCTGTGATACTAAACACACACTCAATCCAAACTTCCTTCCTTCAGCAAAAATCTGTCTGATAACGGAAGAGCTTTTTGCCTCTCCAAAATTTCTTTCAGGAGAAAAATTATGCGCTTCTTCGATGACTAAAAAGAAAGGTGGGATATTCCCCTTTTTTCTCTCCAAGAATAAGTCTTTCAAAAGCTTATACACAATTATCTCCTGTAACTCTTGTTGCACTCCTCTCAAATTAATTAAAGAAGCTTTTCCTACTTGCACTAAATCCTCCATAGGAGTAGAAGAATCAGAAAATAAATGCAAATTCTCTACATACTCAATAATATTGATGAGTGTCCACTTAGCATTGCTTTCTTCCATGTCTAAATGCAACTTTAAACTCTCAAAGTCAATGCTCTCTAAATGATGCAAAGCAGAATATAAAATTCCTAATTGAATGCTGCTTAATTTAGCAGGCAAAAGATGAATAAGCTCTTGTGCTTCCAAATTTCTATTATTCAAACGCAAGGGAATTCCTGTTTCATCCAAAGTAAATTCCTGAATTTGTTTTAAATATCCTTTTGGCTTTAATCCATAAGCAATTAATTTTTCAGAATCATTAGGGTATTTTAAACTAGAATATTCTCCATGAGGATCAATAATAACCAAAGGAATATTTTTCTCTAAGAATTCTTCTAATATCACTGAAGTAAGATAGCTCTTTCCAGCACCGCTTTTAGCCAAAATCGTAATATGCTTAGTTAAGAGAGTATTAAAATCTAAATACACTTTAACATTCTCTCTATCTTCTAAATGTCCAATGAAAGCTCCTTCTTTCTGCTCTAATCCTAGTGTCTTTTGGATAAAACTATCATCTGCTTCTAATACTTCGCTTCCTGGCTCTAAAGGAACCCTCAAGCTTTTCAAAATTCCGTGCTCCCTATAGCCTAATAAAATACATTCTGCAATGCTCTCATGGGTTTTCTCAATTTCTATAATCTGTCCTAGAACATAATTTTCTTTGCTTAATGCTTGAACATACTGAAACTTCTTCACCTCTCCTTTAGCCAAAAATTTAAAGGAATTAGTAGTTGATTTTCCAATAATTTTCCCAAGAATCATAAGCAAAGCAAGGCAAAAACCTTTATTAAGATTCCTACATAAAAAGTTAGAATGTTATACAAAATTAATAGAGATTCAGGAATCCCTTTAATAGGAACCATTTTCATGGGGGTGATAGATAGAGGCTCTAACTTATTACAGATAAGACCGACAACAGTCTGCAATATAGACTGCCAGTTCTGCTCTACTCACATCTCTGATCCTAAATTAAGGCCAAATCACTTCATCATTGATATTGACTATTTATATGAAACTATTAAAGAAATCGTTGAATACAAAAATACAGACATTATAGCTTTCTTTGAATCTGTAGGCGAGCCAACTACCTATCCTAAACTAGCTGAGTTAATTAAGAGAGTAAAACAGCTTCCTCAAGTAAAAAGGACAGCAATGGTTACTAATGGAACATTATTGACAGATAATTTATTAAAAAATTTAGAGGGCAACTTAGATCAGATAAATATCTCTATTCATGCCTTAGACGAAGCTCTTGCAAAGACTCTAGCGGGCTCTCCTTATTATAGTGTAAAAAAGATTATAGAATCAATTAAAAAAATCAAGAATATCGAAGTCTGGTTAACCCCTGTCTGGCTTCCAGGAGTAAATGACCATGAAATGCCTAAACTAATTGCATTTGCTAAAGAGCATAATCTCAAGATAGGAATCCAAAAGTATGACATATATAAATATTCAAGAAAGATGAAACGAGCTAAAATGGTAAACTATTATCATTTTTATAAACAATTAACGAAATGGGAAAAAGATTTTAACTATAAACTAAAGATAGGTCCATCTACCTTTAAAATAGAAAGAACGAAGGCTCTGCCTTTAACATTTCAAAATGGAGATATAATTACAGCTAGAATTAAAGCCCAAAGCTGGCTAAGGAATCAGGTAATTGCCGTAGCTAAGAACCGAGCAATAGCAATTGACAATTGTGATCTACCTATAGAAAGTGAGGTAAAAGTAAAAATTATCCAAAACAAGAATAACATTTATCTATCTAATCTTCTCAATGTAGTATACAGAAATTATTGCACCCCAATTTCTTAAGATACTATCCTTACTTGAAATACAGGTTTTCTAATATGGAAGAGCTTATTACTTTCCTTAAAATGGTTAAGCTAAAAGAGGGAAAACTCAAGCATGCATTCAAACAGAAAGAGGAAGGTGTAAAGAATAAATACCTAGCAAATATGATTGGTGTTGAAATAAGGAGATTTCAACAGCTTTATGCTGCATATAAGATGACTGGCGATATGCCAAAACTAAAGAAAGAGAGAAGGCCTAAATCAGAGTTAACAGAAGAGGATAAACTGTTAATAGGCAAAGCACTAAGGGAGAGTAGGTTAAATGGAGCTGTGAAAATAAGACTTTATATAGACAAATACTACCATAAGAAACTTCCTTATGGTAAGATCCATAAATATCTTCTTTCTTCAGGAATATCAAAACTTGATAAGAAGAAACAGAAACAAAGAAAATACTGTAAATACCAAAGAGAGCATAGCTTTTCTTTAGGACATATGGACTGGCATGAAAGCAAAGTAATAGAAGGAAAATGGGTCTGCGCTTGGGAAGATGATGCCTCCCGCAAGATCCTTGCAGGAGGCGAGTTTAGTAATGCAACAACTGAGAACTCAAAGAAGATTGTAAGAGAAGTTAAGAAGATCGCATTTGCAGAGTATTCTGCCACGCCAAGAGAATTAAACACAGATAAAGGAAGTCAGTTTTATGCAAACAAGAAGAACGACAAGGATGAGAAAAGCATATCTGAATTTGAGAAATTCCTAGAGAAAGAAGGAATTAAGCATATTCCTTCTCGAAGAAACCACCCGCAAACAAATGGAAAAGAAGAAAGATGGTTCAGGACTTATAATGAAAAAAGGCATGAATTTAAGAGATTCAGGCAATTTATGGATTGGTACAATAACACAATCCATTTAGGATTGAATAGGAAAGAAGGAGTAACTCCTAATGAAGCTATTGTGAATAAGCTTCCACCCGAAAGCTTATTAGGACTATTCCTCAAATGGGTTGATAAAAAATGACTGCTACAAAATATAAGATAAAATTACCATGCAAAAATAACCGTATACTACAATTGAATAATTGGTGTTAGTGCTGATGGATCTGCTTTGAACATCAAGGGAGAACTTCCTGTTGATGGTCCTGGAATTACTAAACAGCTTCCAGAAGGATCACAAGAATATCCTGCTGAACATCCGCATTGAGAGCAATTGTCTCTTAAGATAAGGTTAAAGCTTGCGTCAAAGTCACAGAATTGTGGCTGGGTAGTTGAACATTGTTTTAATATAGTAGAATCACTACAAATCCAATTGCTCATTGCCTTGAATGCATTAATTCTCCCTGAGCCTATTGGCTGATCCGTTGTAATTGTATCAACAGAATTTTTTATTATATGGTCGGTTTGTGCTTTTGTTAAACCTTGATATCTTGATAAGATTAAACCAGCTAAGCCTGAGACATGTGGAGTTGCCATAGAAGTTCCATATTTGAAAGAATAAAGAACTGCACTAAAAACATTGTGGTCGGTGCTGAAAATTTTTCCCCAAGAAACATCTTTTCCGCCAGGTGCTGCTACATCAATCCATGAACCATAGTTAGAGTAAGGTGCGCGTGCATCGCTCCAATCGGTGGCTGCTACTGCAAGAGTATTAGAATCCGCTGCTGGATACATTTGAGTAGCCCAATTATCGTTTCCTGCGGCTGCGATTAATATTACATTCTGTGTTGTTGCATAAGATAAAGCATCAGTCATAGGACTATATATACTTGGACTGGCCATACTCATACTAAGAATATTCGCTCCTATATCTGTAGCATAAACAATCCCCCCCACAATATGATCTCCTGAACAACTAGTACCAATTCCAACATCCATATAACAAGTTCTTACAGGTATTATCTCACAATTAGGGCAGACTCCTGCAACACCTGCTCCATTATTAGTTACAGCAGAAGCTATTCCGGAAATATGAGTTCCATGACCTTGTGCATCAGAAACATTAGGATCTTCAACAGAACAATCTTCCTGGGCATGACATTCTGCTGACGTTCCGATCATAGAAGAGGTGTCTGCTACAAAATCCCAGCCGTTTACATCATCTATAAATCCATTATCATCATCATCTATTCCATTAGAAGGAATCTCGTTAGGATTTATCCAGATGTTGTCTTGTAAATCGGGATGAATAATATGAACACCCGTATCTAAAACTGCTATTTTGACATTAGAATCACCCATTTCAATATCCCAAGCTTCTGGGGCATCTATGTCAGCATCTGCAATTCCACCAGGTGAAGGGGGAGTTGCACAAGTTATTCCAGTATTATGGAAATTCCATTGTCTACAGAAATAATTATCTGTAGGCATTAAAGCTCCTTCATAAATATAATTTGGCTCTATATAATCTAAAGAAGGATGATTCTTCAATTGTCGTGTTAATCGCAAGATATTAGTATTTCTATCGACTGTTACCAAGAAAATCCTGTTTAAGCCGATTTCTAAAGCAATTCCATAATTTTTCTCAGGAAAGAGCTGTCTTACTTCAAGAACTTCTTTATTCAAGATTTCTTGAATTCGTTCAGGAGTTCCTTGATTTAGGTCTTTTACTTTCAAAACTAACTGGCCAGGGGCATATTCTATTTCCTTGGCAAATGATAAAGGAAGCACTAGGAAAAGGAATATGATACTAAAAATAAGTGCTTTTTTCATAGAAATTTTTATGGGGTTTATGGTTTAAATAGTTTTTGAATTGGTGTAATTACTTATCTTTCTGAAGCTTATTTGCTATACTCTTAAGCATATAAAAACTAATATAGTAGTATAGTTACTATGTAACTACATATGAAAAGAAGAAAATCAATTCAAATGCGTATGGAAGGCTACGAGGTTGTAGAGAAAAGGGCAGAGAGAGGAGGGAATAGCGCTAGGGTTTATGTTCCTAAACATTGGATTGGAAAAAAGGTAAGGATCGTGTTGATAGAATGAAAGACATATCAAAAGAGTTTGAGGAATTACGCAAGGAAAACAGGAAGCTAAAGGAAGAGAACGCCAAATTAAAAGAAGAAAAAAGGAAGATAGAAAAAGAGTTTGAAGAACTTAAGGCAAGACATGCTGCCACAGTATCTAATCTTCAGAAAGCTTTGAAAATTAAAGCCAATAAAAAGAAACAATCAAGACCTTTAGGAGCTCCTAAAGGTCATGAGCCATATACGAGACGTATTCCAGAGAGAATAGATTATATAAAAGAGCTAAATCCTAATAAATGTCCCCATTGTAATAACAGGCTGCCTGCAGAAGCATCAGAAATTAGATCGAGGCATGTAATAGACATCAAAATAGTATCAAGGACAAAGGCAACCAAATACAACATTCATAGAAAATACTGTAAATACTGTAAGAGAATCGTAGAACCCGAAGTTCCTAATGTCCTGCCTCGTGCAAGCTTTGGATTAAATATCATGCTTCTTGTGATGTATTTAAGATTAGGATTAAGATTGCCATATAACAAGATATGTGACTATTTTATGAATATGTATAACATTAAAATAAATGATAGCGAAATTATTTTGATTCTAAAGCAACTTGTAGTTGCTTTTGGAGAGCATTATCAACATCTTGAGAAGATAGTTAAACTTGCGAGAGTAAAGTATAGTGATACTACATCATGGCGTGTTAATGGGAAGAATTATCATGCGTGGGTATTTATTGCTTGTGGGACTGTATTATACAAAATCCACAAACACAATAATCACAAAGTAGCATTAGCATTATTTGGAAAGAAACAAAGAGATACTGTCCTAGTTGTAGATAGGTTCTCTGCTTATAGGACACTATCAGAGAAGGCTGGTTTTTTATTACAATTTTGCTGGTCTCATATCCTTGAAGACTCAAGAGAATTAGCTAGAGATTTCGGAAGAGAAGGAAAGTATGTCCATAGAAGGCTTAAAGAGGTGTAC
>Ga0209542_10010318_pt1 | contig 16891 bp, 21 predicted proteins | sample RifCSPhighO2_01_FD_184028 | JGI IMG/M metagenome (GOLD analysis project Ga0209542, IMG submission 184028) | Soil microbial communities from Rifle, Colorado - Rifle CSP2_plank highO2_0.1 (SPAdes) (version 2) | ecosystem: Environmental > Terrestrial > Deep subsurface > Rock core/Sediment ...
CACGCAAAAAATATAGACGGCTATCAGCAAATCCATTTTCTCGATTTTTAAAAATGTCATGCGAATATTTTAAGAAAAGGGAGTAAAAAAAGCTACTGGCAGTTAAAAAGGCAAGGAAAAATTAATATCTTCAGCTCTTTCTTTAATATCGATCGGATATTTGCCGTTAAACATTGAGGTGTTAAACATTTTTTCCGGCAGCCCGGTTGAGCGGATCATACCGTCAAATGATAAGAAATTAAGCGAATCCGCCCCGATATGCTTGCAAATTTCCTTAACTGACATATTGGCACCTATTAAATCTTTCTGGAACGGTGTATTGATGCCGTAAAAATCCGGGTATTTCACCGGAGGGGAAGAAATTATGACATGGACTTGTTTTGCCCCGGCCTGACGGATCATCTTGACAATTTTACCGGTGGTTGTACCGCGGACAATCGAGTCGTCAATCACAATCACTCTCTTTCCTTCTAAAACTTCGGGCACCGGAATCAGTTTCATCTGGACCGATTTATCCCGAAGTCTCTGGTCCGGCATAATAAACGTCCGGCCGATATAACGGTTTTTAATCAAACCCTGCTGGTATTGAATTCCGGAAACCATCGAATATCCGATGGCAGCCGGTATCGCTGATTCAGGAACAGGTATAACTACATCGGCTTTAATCGGATATTCGCGGGCAAGGGTTTTTCCAAAATTTTGGCGGACTTCATAAATCCTTTTTCCCAAAAGTTTGGAATCCGGCCTGGCAAAGTAGACAAATTCAAAAATATCCAGTTTTCTCTCCCCTTTAACAAGATTAAATGTTTTTAAACCGTCTTTAGAAGCAACCACCATCTCGCCCGGTTCAACGTCTTTAATAAAAGTCGCATTTACCGTATCCAGTGCACAGGTTTCCGAGGAAAAAGCGTAACCCCCGTTTAATTTTCCAACCGACAAAGGACGGATTCCGTAAGGATCCTGTAAAGCCACCAATTCGTTTTTGCTCATAACTAAAAGAGCAAAAGCGCCGGTAAATAAATGATAAGTTCCGCTTATGGCATCAGGCAAACTCTTCCCCTTACTCATTTCAAACTTGATTGCTTCGTAAATCAACTCCGAATCATTAAGGCCTTTTATTTCAACACCATTTTTTGTTAAAAAGTTTTCCAGGTCATTAGTAGAAGGTAAATTACCGTTATGGGCCAATGCCAGCGGATCACCGGATTTGTGAACCGGCTGGTTATGCTGGTGCAGTGTTCCGCCTGAAGTTGAATAACGGTTATGACCAATGGCAATTTCTCCGCTTAAATGATCAAAGTCTTTTTCCTGGTAAACCTGGGGTACTAAACCGAGAGATTTGTGGGCGTGAATTTTTTTGCCGTCTGTAGATGCTATACCCGATGATTCCTGGCCACGGTGTTGAAGTGAGTAGAGACCGAAATAAACCTCCCTGGATGCGCTATGGCAATTATAAACTCCAAAAACTGCACACTTTTCTTTAAGATGATCATCTTCACTATTACAAATGCCAGGCTCGTCATTTGACATCTTAAGTCTCAGGCTTGCATTTCTGAGGTACACATTATAGGATATAGCTTCTCTTTAATCAAGGTGTAATAATATTATTAATCTTAAGGGTTAATTTGTAAAGAGACAATATTATGACAACAAAGAAACTTTCATACGAATCTTCAGGCGTTAACTACGCTTCAATGGACCCGGTTAAAAAAATAGCCCAGCAATCCGCTAAAAGCACTTCCTTAAATTTAGAGAAATTCGGTTTTAAAGAGCTTTCTAAAAGCCGTGGCGACTCAGCATATGTCTGGGATGAGGGAGATTGTTACAAGGCTTTTGTTATGGAGGGTTTGGGAACAAAAAACCTGGTGGCTGATGCGACGAGAGGAATTACCGGAAAAACTTACTATGATGCCATTGCTCAAGATGTTGTGGCGGCCAGCACCAATGATTTACTCGTAGTCGGAGCACAACCTATGGTTGTAAATGCTTTTTGGGGACTCGGAAAATCCGAGTGGCTGGATGACGAACAAAGAACCCTTGATCTGGTTGAAGGCTGGACCAAAGCTTGCAACCTGGCCGGAGCTTCCTGGGGCGGCGGGGAAACCCCTACTCATAGGGGAATCGTTTATCCTGAAGTAATTGATTTAGGGAGTGCGTGTGTCGGAATAATAAAACCAAAAGACAGGCTTACTTTAGGAGACAAATTACAAACCGGCGATTCTATTATTTTCATTGAATCAAGCGGAATTCATGCCAACGGACTAACCCTAGCCAGAAAAATTGCCGATGGTTTAGATAAAGGATATGCGACACAACTGAAAGACGGGCGAATGTACGGTGAAGCTTTACTGATACCAACACATATTTATGCTAAAGCAATTTCAGCTTTATTTGATCAGGGTATTAATGTTCATTACATGGTCAATATCACCGGTCACGGATTCAGAAAAATTATGCGGGCTAATGAGAAATTCAGCTATATAATCGAAAAACTCCCCGATCTCGCTCCTGAGACCGCGGGATTATTCAGATTTATCCAGGAGAAATCAGGACTGAGCGCTGAAGATATGTACGGAACGTTTAATATGGGTGCCGGATTTGCCATTATTCTCCCTGAACCTCAAGCCCAAAGGGCTCAAAAGATTATTGAGGAAAATGGTTTTAAATCCTGGATTTCCGGAAAAGTAGAAGAGGGAGAAAAACAAGTCGTCATAAAACCGCTTAATATCACTTTCAAATCCGAATCTTTAAACATCCGATGAGTAAGGAAACCTTGCCATTGCTACGCAAAGGTAAAATTGTTTTCAAAGGAAAAACTGCCGGCGGAATTCCCTATTTAATTCGCTATCCAAAAAGGACCGATCTTCAGGAACTTTGGAGATATATTAACGAGCTTTCAAAAGAAAAAACATATATCAGCCTGCAAGGTGAGGAAATGTCTCTAAAAGAAGAGCGGGAATTCTTGAACAAGACTTTAAAAAGAATAAAAGAAAAGGAGGGAGTCGCTCTGGTTGTTGAAAGCAATGGGAAAATAATCGGCATATCCGATGTTAACCGAAGGGAACGGGCGGAGAGACATACCGGAGTTTTTGGAATCACACTGGCCAAAGAATTTAGGGGCAAAGGTATCGGACGGAAGCTAATGGAATTAGTAATGGAAGAAGCCCGACAAAATTTAAGGAGTATAAAAATAATCAGGTTGGTTTGTTTTGCCGATAATAAGACAGCTTGCAAACTTTACCAGTCTCTCGGGTTTAAAGAATATGGAAAACTCCCGGGAGGGATTTTATACCGTGGTGAGCCAACAGACGAAATCTTAATGTATTGCGAATTGCGTTAGCAATTGGCAAGCTGTGCTTATGAAATTAAATCTTAAGTCAGATAATCAAAACATAGCTGCATATTTAATTAAACCAGAAGGATTCAAATATCCCTTACCGGCTTTAATTTTTATCCACGGTTGGAAAAGCAACAGTGAAGGAAATATTAAAAGAGCAACAGAAATTTCGAAGCTCGGCTTCATTTGTTTAACTTTGGATTTGAGAGGACATGGAGAATCAGAAGGCAGTATTGACCAATTCTCAAGAGAGGATCACCTGCAGGATATTAAAGCAGCTTACGGGTATTTATCGAAACTCCAAGAAGTCAATCCTAACAAAATAGGAATTATCGGCTCAAGTTACGGCGGATATTTATCAGCGGTCGCTTCGAATTTTTTAGAATTCGAATGGCTGATTCTAAGAGTTCCTGCTTTATATTTTGATGACAATTTTAACGTCCCAACAGATAGACTAATTAACGAGGATCCTAGGGCTTTTAAAACCAGTAATTTAAAAACCCAAAATAGTTTAGCATTAAAAGGGGTTTCAAATTTTCCGGGTGATATTTTAATTATTGAATCCGAAAAAGACGATATCATCCCCCATCCGGTCATAGAGAATTATTCAGAAGCCATCCCGGATAAGCGACTTCTTGCCTACATAATTATGAATGGAGCTGGCCATTCCCTTGAAACGAAAGAGCAGGAAAAAGAATATATAGAGATTTTAAAAAACTGGCTTAAAGAAAAATCTTCGAAACTGGAGGTGGAGGTTTAATGATTTGGCAGGATATTGTATTAGGCGGAGCCCAGATATTTTTTGCAATTTCGCTATTACCTTCCGTATTTTCAAAAGATAAGCCAGCATTGGCAACCAGTATAATGACCTCGCTGACATTATATGTGATTTGCTACGTAAACTTCACGCTAAATCTTTACGGTGCTTCCGCCGGGTTATTTATCGTGGCAACACTCTGGGGAATCCTGGCGATACAAAAGCATATTATTGATAAGAGGAAATCCTTTAAATGAGCCTCTACGGACTCCGCTTCGCTTCGGCCGTAGTTTCTCTTCTTGCTCTCCTTCGGCGAGATTCGCCTGCGGCGAAACAAACTTCATCCACGGATTAACATCTGTGGTTTTTTGTTTGAAAGAATAATACTCTTTTATATTAAATTTGGATCTAATCCATTCTTCTTGAGATACCACTTGAGCTTATTAAAAGTAGTGCGCCTGCAGCCAATGCAATGCCAAGCATATCATCGGAAGCCGATTTTCGGTTCCTCCTGCGGTCCACTGTCGCTGCACTCGGAGTACTTACTGCAGGAGTAGGCAATTCAACAGCCGGCATCTCTTGGGCTGCAGAAACACCAGGTCTCAATAAATTAGCCGATAAAGCAGCTGCAAATACCAAACCTCTTAAAAATCCTTTTTCACGATCCATGGGAAGTATTTTATCAAGATATTCTATAGGGCGTCAATTATCTGTCCTAGTATATACTTTTGAGACATTCTCGTTTCTTTTAGTTTCGTGCAGTTTAGAAATATTTAGTTAATGGAAAACCTCACAGTAAATAATCCATCCCCGCCAGTTTAAAAATTTCCTCAAAATTTGTTATTAATTCCTTTTCCCTATCTTCATAAAATAAAGCTGTCGTATGAAATGAGATCATTGGTAAAGAGGGATCAACCTTGCTTTGGGGCCGGGGTTCGATTGTCAAAGCCATACCAGGTTTTATAACAGTATTTTCAGATTCATTAATAAAAATTCTTTCTTTACTTATTAATTTACAAGCCTCATCCCAATTACTAACTTTCCCGCTATCCAAGTTTATATCCGGAATGGTATGGCCGATATTTGTGCCCTTAGGATCGGTGCTGCTTTCAACCATGTTAACAAAATTATTTTTCTGATAAAGCTTGCTGCAGTATTTGGCAATATCCGATAATTTCATTCCCGGTTTAGTAAACTTAAAGATTTCTTTTGTAATTTTTAAACATAAGGCTATATGTTGTTCGATTTTTTCATCATTCCCGAAATAAACAATTATCGCAAAATCCCCAATTATGCCTGAAATTTTATCAACCGGACTGGCATAAAAATATGCTAAACCCTGTTTATTTAAAAATACATCCTCCCTTGGCCAATTTTCCTCTGCCCTAAGAGATTTGTAATTAACCCTTCCTAAATTATCACTGTTACCAAAAAGAACTCCGATACCATCCGGAGGAGGGATGTACCAACCGTCTAAAAAAATATCCTGTTCTTTCCTCAGTTGAGTCAGCCATTTATTCTTAAATTCCAATTCGGAAATTGGGGAATTTGAATTTAGAACTGTTTGTAAAGTTTTAAGCAAAGTACTAGCAGCGATTTTTCTGGTTTGTTTACAGATTTCTAATTTTTGGTTGGGACTCATGTTGTCGTCATTGCGAGGAAGCTCTCAGGATGACAAAGCTTTTTTGATGTTTTCATCTATTCTTTCTTCAATCGGATATTCAAATCCTTCAAAAGTTTTTCCGGTTAACATCTCATAAACTTTAATATACCTTTGGGATAAAGCTACGATCAGGTCCTCGCTCATTTTCGGAGGTTCTCCGTCACCGGTATAACCCTTTTCCTTATACCAAAGTCTTAAGAATTCTTTATCAAAATTTTCCGGTTCTTCACCCTTATTAAACCTGTCATGATAGGTATCGGCTTTCCAGAATCTTGAGGAATCCGGAGTATGGATTTCGTCCATCAGGGTCAGGTTGCCTTCATCATCCAAACCGAATTCATATTTTGTATCAACCAAAATTAAGCCCTGCTTTAAAGCTATTTCGCTACCCCGTTTAAAAAGCCCTATTGCCGCTTTTTCCATTTGCAGATAAATTTCTTTTGTTACCAAACCGGAGGTTAATATTTGATCACGGGTTAATCTCTCGTCATGACCGGCCCCGCCTGTCGGATCACCGTGAGTTGTCGGCGTTATAACCGGCTCAGGCAGCTTCTGATTCTTTTTCAAACCATCCGGAAATTTAATACCGTAAATTATTCTCTCCCCTTTACTGTAAGAACCCCAGATTGAAGTTCCTGTCACACCGCTGATGTAGCCCCTGACTATCATTTCAATCGGAATTCCCTTCAGGCTTTTCACTATGGAAACATTCGGATCGGGGACTGAAATTAGGTGGTTTTGGACAATATCCTTTGTCTGCTCAAACCACCAGGCTGCCAGAAGATTTAAAACTGCTCCCTTAAACGGAATCAGACCTAAAACTCTGTCAAATGCGGATTGACGGTCGGTAGTTATAATAATTCTTTTGTCAGGAAGAATATAAAAATCCCGGACTTTTCCCTGGTGTTTTTTTCCAAAATTAGGAATATCAACGGTCCTTAAAACACTTTGAATAGATCTCACAATTTTATCTTTCTTAATCATTTTAATTTTCTTAGCCAAATCATTGCTTTTCGCATAGCTTTCCTAAAATTTGAGGGCACCAAATTTCTCTGATTTTTTGTAACAAAAAATTGCTCTGCTTCGGAGACTGTCTGAGGAACATTTTGATAAATTGGGATCCTATTCGGATTTTTTTCACTTCTTTCCCATTGAAAAAGATTATTCATTAAAGCTGCAAAATATATATCACTCTCATTCATCTTTCTAAAACTATTCAAAATATTTTTTCGGGTTATATAGACCTCATCCCCAACTGCTAAATGGAATACAGAAAAAATCCCCTTAGCCGGACCATATTCTCCCAAATTTAAACTTTCTCCGCTAATTAATCTCCTGTCAATCTCTGCTTTAAAACTAGCCAAATCTGAAGCTATTTTTGCAGGATTTAAATCTAAGGTTTTTATATCAGTTTCATTAGGTATATGCCCAAGGTTAATTGCAAAGTTAAAGAATACGCCACTTTGGTTAAAACCTGAGGCTCTTTGGCTATTGTAGAACAAAATTATATCAATATCCGATGCTTTTTTTTCCCTGCCAAGCACCCTTGATCCATAAAACCCAACACCACTTAAAAAAGGAAATTGTTTTTGTCTTTCAAGAAATACAGCTTTTACATCCTTTATTAACCCTATTGACTCTGGGGATACAACAAATCGCTTGTTTTCCAATATTTGAGCCCCTGATTCAGACATGTTAATAAATTAAGACGCACCTTTTTCTAAGTATTTTTTGTAACCCTCTGAGGTAAGCTTTTCAGATTTTTCTAATACCGTTTTTTCAAGTCTTTTTTTATGGTCCTCAAGTTTTCTAGATAGAGCTTCATCATTTAAAGCCAGAATTTCGACCGCTAAAATTCCGGCATTCTTCGCGCCGTTTATGGCAACAGTCGCAACGGGAATTCCCGGAGGCATCTGAACTGTAGATAAAAGAGAGTCTAAACCGTCTAAACTTCCGGATTTAATCGGTACGCCAATTACGGGTAAAGTCGTATGGGCTGCAACAACCCCTGCCAGATGTGCTGCCAAACCGGCTGAGGCAATAATTATCCTAAATCCGTTGGTCTTTGCGGAGCTAACAAATTCCTGAGTCTTTGCCGGGCTTCTGTGGGCAGATAAGACTTTAATTTCATAACTCACGCCGAAATCTTCCAGAGTTTTTGCAGCATCCTGCATGATGGATAAATCCGAATCCGATCCCATCAATATACCAACCACTGGTTTATCCATATATTTCAGTACTATATCAGTTCAAAATTTAAAATTCAAAGTTCAAAATGAGCGAAGCTCGCGCTCGCGCGCTTACAATTTAGAATTCAAAATTTGAGGAATTTCCCTTAAATCTTCAACAATAAAATCAGCTAAAGAAAAATCTTTCATTTTATTATGTTCGCTTTTTCTAGCTATTAATTTCATACCAGCATTTTTCGCGCCTTTAAAACCAGATTCAGAATCTTCTACCACAATTATCTCCGAAGGGTTAAGTCCTAAACTTTCCGCAGCTCTTAAAAAAGGTTCAGGATCAGGTTTATGGTTCTCTACGTCTTCTCCAAATATCACCACATCAAAATGCTTTAGTAGTTCTAATTTTTCTAAAGCATCTTCGCCCCAAAATCTTTCTCCTGAGGAAACCAGAGCCATTTTATAGTTAGGTGAAAGCTTATTCATTACTTCTTTAGCATGAGGAATAGAGTTGATGCCATTTTTTAAATGCTCTTTCAATAATTCATCTCTTTTTGCGCGCATCTGTTCATAGGTTACGTCAGTTTTTTTAGATCTTTTAATCATGTCGTTGAATTCATTCTCCAATTGAACACCCAAGTAAAGTTCCCTGACTTTTTGAACGGAAAAATCCATACCGAAGTGCTTTGCAGTTTCCGACTCGATTATTGGATGCATATCCTCAGAGTCCACCAACACCCCATCCATATCCCAAATAATTGCTTTTACCATGGATATGATTGCAACCTATGCTGGGCTAGAATTGCATTTCTCTCTCTTTGACCAAGACTAGAGAGGAAGATACCCGAACCGTTTACCGGTGCCGGTCTTAACCCATATACTCTAACTGCCGCAGGAACATCCCTCATTTCCGGTTCCGGATCAATATACTCTGCATCACGACCAGTTGGTTCCTTTGGAAATATACGCATAAGGCGACCAAAACCATAGTGAACTCTGACTGAAGCTCTACCTTCGTTGTATATTTGATGTCCGCCCTCATTTCCTGCTTCTAACATCTATATGCCCTTTCTTAACTGCTCTAATAATTCCTTTGCTCTCTTTGGCGCAGTTCCTAAATGATTTTGCGGATCAATTATTTTTTCCAGTTTTTCTTTTCCGACATATTTTAAAATCTCTTCCCTTTTCAACATTAGATCAAGTAGCGGATTTTCCTCGCCGACTGAAACTAAACTCCAGGCTTCCATTGAAATTTCTCTTAGTATCTCATGCATTTCCTGGCGGTCAGCGCCGTTTTTTACAGCCTCAATAATGACTTCTTCTGTTGCTGAAAACGGCGCATATCTTTCCAGATTCTCCTGAATTTTTGCTTCGTTAACTACGAGTTCTGAAACAATTTTAGTCGCTGATTTTAATATTTCATCAATAGCTAAATACATCTCCGGAATATAAACCCTTCTATTAGCACTGTCATCCAAAGTCCTTTCCAGAAGTGATAAAGCCGCGTTTTGGGAAGCGTTGTCAGCTAAACTTAAAACCAGTTTTGCCAAAGAACAAATTTGCTCGGATTTTACCGGATTTTTCTTAAACGGCATCGCCGAAGATCCAACTTGGGTTTTTCCGAAAGGCTCGGATAATTCCCCGAAATTCGGCGATTGCAAAATTCTTAAATCAAAAGCGAATTTATAAAGACTCTGGGCAATTGACGACAACGCCGTAGTAATAAAATAATCCATTTTCCGCGGAGTCGTTTGTCCTATGATCAGCGCAGCTTCCAGTCCCAGCGTTTCCATTAATTCCTTCTCAAACTTCTCAACATTATCCCCCATCAGTTTTCTATAAGAAGCTTGTGTACCTACTGCTCCTTTAAATCCCTTAGTCTTCAATCTCGAATTCACTAATCTTAAATTTTCTAAATCCCACAATAAATCCTGAGCATACATCGCAAACCGGTAGCCTAAAGTTGTCGGTTCCGCCGGCTGTAAATGGGTATAAGCCATACAAGGCAAATCAGCGTATTTTTCAATTTTCTTTGAAAACTCCTCCAGAAGTTTAACCAATTTATCTTCAATAATTTGCAGGGCTTCTTTGGCGCGGATTGAATCGGCATTATCAACTATATCCATACTCGTTGCACCAAAGTGGATTTTTCCGCCGCCGATTTTGGCTTTCTCGGCAAATTCGCGGATGGCAGCAACAACATCGTGTCCTGTTTCTTTTTCAATCTCCAAAATTCGTTCAATATCTATGTTTTCCTGGTTACTTTCCAGATCCTCCAACTCTTCCCTCTTCACTAATCCCTCTTCGCTCTGAATTCTCGCCATCTCGACCCAAATCCTTCTCCAAAGTCTATATTTATTTGCCTCGGAAAAAATCTCCCGCATTTCGGGTGAACCATAGCGGTATGAAAAGGGCGATTGATAGTTTTTAAAATCAGTCATAAATCAAGTTTTCCAAGATACAAGAAACAAGTTTTCCAAACAAATTCCAAATTCTAATATACCAATTTTCAATATTTTTCTTTGGTTATTTTCTTTTTGATTATTGGTCATTGTTTGTTACTTGTGTCTTGTTTCTTGGTCATTATGTTAAAACACTTTCTAACTTATTTTCATTTAAAGCATATTTAATTTCCATCGCTACCCTTTTGCCCGCCGAAATAGATTGCCCATATAAATATCCGGAATATGGAGTTGCGGAAATCCCCGGACTTCCCGGCATTCGCGGGCTAACATCAAAAACAATAATTTCTTTTTTAGGAGGACCGGGAATAATCATGGTTTGTAAACCAAATGGACCAATCACCGGAAGATCTAATTTTTTACAAGCCTCAACAAATTTTTCTCCAATTTCAAAAGCCGGCTCTAAAAGAGATTCTAAGACAGTGACCGCAACATGCCCAGCCTCTTCAAACTTTATTCCAACAGAATTTTTAACAAATTGCTGATCCATCGCCGGAATCTTTAAAAATCCCTCAATGTTTGTTTGTCTTCTTGTATCCGTTCCTAAAAGTTCCAACCGGTCGTTTATGGAATCATAGAAAAAATTGAAATTTACCTGAACTCCCACTAAAAATTCTTCTATTACTGCTTCTTCTAATGCATCCTGAGTAAATGCGGATTGAGCCAGATACGCTTTTACGGCTTTATTAAAATCTTCAGGAGACTTAACAAGAAAAAATGCCCTCTCAAAACCCCTTTCTTTTTCAAGAACTTTGACTATGCATAGGCGGTCGATATCCTCAGGGTTTTTGAATTGCTTAGGATATCTAATCCCCGCCTCGTCCATTATTTTATATTGGTCAATTCCATTTCCCGATCCCCGCTCTTCACTTCTTAATAATTTTCTGTTCCCAAACATAGGCACTTTAAATTCATTTTCTATCGCATCATAATCATTAATATAAACTTCAAAAGACCGATGGGGAATAAAAATAGCATTCCTTTTTCTTAGTTCTTCCTGGTTTTCTTCACTGAAGATATCTTTAAAGTTCTCAAGTTCCAAAACCTCATCAACACATCCTAAATGATCCTGGGTTTTGTAGTATTTTGAATATGGGGCTCCTCTACCCCTTTGGGTAATTACTAAAGTTTTAAAGCCGTAATCTTTTGCACCACGGCAGACATCTAGAGCCGAGTGCGATCCGAGAACGGCGATAGTTATATTATCTTTATCGTAATTCTGAAGTATCTGTTTTATATCCATGTTCTGATTAATGATTACAGAATAATGATTAATGACTATAAAAATCTTTAATCTTTAATCTTTAATCTTTAATCTTTAATCAAGAACTTTTTCAAACTCACCTTTTTCAATAGCCAACTTAATTTCCCTCGCAATCCTCCGCCCCGTACTCATCGGCTCATCATAAATTAAATCGGCATAAGGCGAACCGCCAATATACAGAGAAGTCCCGGCCACAATTCTTCCGGAAATTTCGATAACAAACATTCTCTGATCAGGCGTAATTACCATTTCCAGACAAAACGGCCCGAACAACCCTTTCCCGCCCATTAATTTTTTGGAGGTTTCCACAACTCTTTCCCCCATCGCATAAACTTCCGGCAAAAGCGATTCACGGATTATCAGAGGCTGGTTGCCGACCACAACGTAAGACGGTTCAATATCGAGTCCCTGTTGTCCGTGAAGCGGAATTCTTCCTAAAGAATCGACGTTAGTCTCATACCGTCTGTCCATCGACATGACTTCTATTTGATTAGTAATTGGAGAATAGAAATAAGCCACATAAAGAGTTACTCCAATAATATATTCCTGGATAACATATTGCTCCGACTTAAAAGCTTTAATTTTCTTTTGGAAATCTGCCTTATCGCGGGCGTAAAAATAACCTTTACCTCCGGCAGCTCCGTAAGTCTTAACAATCACCGGGAATGTGACGTCATCTATATCATCAAACTGGCGGGGAACATTAACACCGGCTTTTTTGAGCCAATCCCTTTGCATCTGCCTATCCTGCTCAAAATCTAAAACCGATTTATTTCCGAAGTATGGAATAGCAATTTTCTTATTATTCTCTGCACCAAGATATGCCACGAACGATCCGTGGGGAATTAAAATTACATTCTCATCTTTAAGCTGGGATTCAATTTTTTCGTACTGTGAAAAGGATTTAACGGTTAAAATTTTGTCAATAAATTTAAAGCGACGGTAGAAATCTTCTCTGTCGTGGGTGGTAACAATTAAAGTTTTAAAACCTTCGTCTTTGGCGCCTTTGAGAATTTGTAGCGCACTATGGGAACCGAGTGTAGCTATTGTATATTCAGCTTGCACATTCTTTCCCATTTTCATAATCTTAAACTATTCGTAAACCATTCTCAAATACTGAACAGAAATATTCTAACACTATGGGATTTAAAAAACAAGTGGACTATAAATCCTACGGCAATCTTAACTTAGGGTCATCCCCTAGTTGAAGCCTGTGGTTTGTGTGAGTGACTCTCTTTCGAAGCTTAGTATCGGGAGTTAGATTATTCCATTCCCGATATACGAACCTAACATCGAGAGGTACCGAGGCAGGAATAGAACCAGCTAACATGGCTCTATCCAAATCTGATATTCCAGGTCTAATTAAAAGAACTACTGCCCTTTGTATTCCTCTACCAATCTTTGTATAACTACTGCCGGCTATAACATCGAAATCAGGATGATCCCGAAACGCATTATTGATTGGGTAAATATACTGTTCTACCGGATCTCCATGCAATTTTATTTCACCGGCATGTATCTTGGCATAATCCACCTTTATTTGTTTTCTAATTCTTCGGCCGGTTATTGCCTCAACAAACTTTACAGTAGCCTTAGGATCAATCTTGGGGATACTCTCTCCAGCAACATGCAAATCGCTGACTCTTGTTTCTGTTCTTTCAGTTGCAAGTACCATAATAGTTATTATACTGACAAAAACCTGACAACAAAGCAATTTTATTCTTGAGCTGTTTATAAAGTCAAGAAGTAATTCTCTATTGAATTAATAAGCATTTACACCTAAAATTGTCGTTGAATGGTTTCACTTGTTATCGGTTCACAATGGGGTGATGAAGGTAAAGGCAAGATTATTGATGTCCTTGCGGAAAAATCAGATTACGTAGTCCGCTACCACGGCGGGAATAATGCCGGGCATACTGTTATCGCAAACGGCAAAAAATACCCGTTCCATTTAATGCCTTCCGGAATTCTACATCCAAAAACAATCGGGATTATTGCCAACGGCACAGTACTGGACCTGGATGTTTTAATCTCCGAAATTGATATCTTAGAAAAAGACGGCTACAAACTTAAGGGCAAATTATTAATTTCCGATAAATGCCATATTGTCCTTCCCTATCATAAGGCTTTAGATGAAGCCTACGAAAATGCCAGGGGCGCTAACAAGTTGGGTACCACAAAAAGAGGAATTTCCCAAACCTACGCTGACAAAGTTTCCTATAACGGCATTAGGCTTTATGAATTAAAAAACTGGGAAGAATTTGAGAAAAAATTTAAATTCCAGGCAGAAGTAAAAAATAAAATTCTAAAAACTTTTAAAGTTAAGCCTATTAGTATCCCAGATGAATTAAAACGATATAAGGAGTACCGGGAAAAACTTTTGCCATATATAACCGATACTTTCCAAATCCTCCAATCTTCAATCTCCAATCACAAATCCATTTTGCTAGAAGGCGCCCACGGCGTGATGCTGGATAACGATTTCGGGTCTTACCCCTTCGTTACAGGCTCAAATATTATCACCGGCGGAGTTAATACCGGTTCGGGAATCCCGGTTCAAAAAATTGACAATGTCTGGGCTGTTGTTAAGGCTTATACTTCCAAAGTCGGCGAAGGGCCTTTTATAACCGAAATAAATGATGCGGTTGCTGAATATATCAGGGAAAAAGGTGCCGAATTCGGAACCACGACAGGACGTCCAAGAAGGATCGGATGGTTGGACTTGGAAGCTGTCAAGTTTGCCGTTGATTTAACCGGCACAACCCATCTGGCAATCACCAAAGCCGATGTCTTATCCGGAATTAAAGAATTAAAAGTGGCAATTGGATATGAATTAAACGGCAAAAAAATTCCCCATTCTTCCTGCGGATATTTAGAACTGGCGAAAGTAAAACCCATTTACAAAACTTTCAAAGGCTGGGAAGAAGATTTAAGACCGATTAAAAAATTCTCAGATCTACCAAAAACCTGTCAGGAATACCTAAAATTCATAGAAGATTTCTTAGGAGTAAAAATCGCCATTTTCTCAACAGGCCCTGCTAGAGAAGAATATATTGAACTTTAGTTAAAATTGTATTACAATGAAATACAAATCTTCATCTTTAGATGTCAAGGTTGAGGAATTAATTATCGAGGAGGATAGATCAGCACACATCTCAAAACATGAAGTTACCATAACTGAAGTAAAACAAATTATTAAAAGTGATTACGTATACATTAAAAGTAAATATGAGAAGCGTTGGATTTTAATTGGCAAAACTAAGAAGAGCAGATTTTTATCAGTAATCATAGCGGAAAGAGAAGAAAAGAATGTTTTTGGTTTAGTGACAGCCAGACCCGCTCATATAACCGAAAGAAATTTCTATAAAGAGCTTAAGAAAACACAAGGAGGGTAAAATGAAAAAAACTAAAAGTGCCCGACATTTTGAACCGATTCCACCTTTTAAAAATTACGAGGAGGAAGCTAATTTTTGGGACAGCCATGATGCAATTGCAGATGTAGATGAGGGCACCTTAGTTGGTTTTCATAAAGCCAATAAATCTGGAATTTTAACAGTCAGATTTGAAGAAGAAGATTTAAGAACTATCCGTGCAAAAGCATTTAAAAAAGGAATTGGTCCTACAACTTTAATCAGAATGTGGGTAAAAGAACATTTGCAGGGTGGAAATATCTAAGATTGAATTTTGTTATTATTTGATTCTATAGATCATCCCAGAGAATACCTTGTATTGTTAAATAATCTCATCGGTGTTAATTTTCATTCATGTGGTTCTTTTTGGCGCTTCTATCAGCACTAATTTATTCATCAAGAGGGATTTTAGAGAAAAAAGCATTAATTAATGTTGATAAGTATATTCTTGGTTATGCGGTACGGCTTTTTGCTCTACCCTTTTTTTTGATTCCGATTTTATTTAGTCCTGAGCTTTTGGAACCAATATTACATCCTAATCCCAACTTTTGGTTCTCAATTATAGTAGTCAGTTTTATTAATGCTCCAATTGAAACTATTTTTTACTATAAAGCCTTAAAAGAGGAAGAGCTGACAACAGTTTTACCGATATTAAGTTTTGGACCAGCTATAACTTTAATTATAGGATCTTTTACCCTAAAGGAAATTCCAGATTTTTTTGGCTTGCTGGGAATTCTATTGATAGTAACTGGGATTTACACAATTAAAATGAAGCACATCCGAAGCGGTATTCTGGAACCATTCAAGCACTTAGTCAGAAACAGGGCAATCCAATTTATGTTTATTGTAATGCTTTCGCAGGCGGTCGGCGTAGTGGTTGATAAAAACGGAGTCGCACATTCAAATGCTTTTGTTTATGCTTTGGTTAATTATTTTATAATAAGCATAACTTTGTTTTTCTTAGTTTTTTTCAAGGCCCGCAATCATTTAAAACAACTTATAACCCATTCAGGAAGTTTTCTCTTACTTGGGTTCATCGTTGCTACTTACACTCTTTTCTATTTAATGGCTTTGCAGACTGGATTTGCAGCTTACGTTAGCGCTATAAAAAATTCTTATATACTTTTTTCAGTATTACTAGGAATCTTTTTACTCAGGGAGACTGAGGGAAAGCAAAAAATAATTTCAGCTTTGATAATTGTGGCCGGCCTAATCTTCCTAAAATTATTTTCCTAATTATTCCCACTCCATAGTCGCCGGAGGTTTAGTTGTTATATCATAAACTACACGATTCACTTCTTTAACCTCAGTTACAATCCTTGTGGATATTTGTTGCAATAATCCCCAAGGGAGTTTTGCAAAATCTGCACTCATTGCATCCTTAGCTTCAATAGCACGGACTGCAATTGTATCTCCATAAACCCTGGCATCACCGCGGACTCCGGTAGTTTTAACTCCGGTATAAACTGCAAAAGTTTGCCATAGATTATTTGTTAAACCAAAATTCTCAATTTCTTCGCGGACAATTTTATCTGCCTGTCTTAAGATTTTTAAATTATCTTTATTAACTGCGCCGATTATCCGAACTGCCAACCCTGGTCCGGGAAATGGCTGTCTTTTAGTAATAACTTCAGGCATTCCTAAAATTTCTCCGATTTTACGAACTTCATCCTTATAAAAAGTCCGCAGGGGCTCAACTAGGGCAAAATCCATTTTTTCCGGGAGTCCGCCGACGTTATGATGGGATTTAATATTATCGCTGTGTTTTGTGCCCTGGGATTCTATAACATCCGGATAAATTGTTCCTTGAACCAGGAA